>Ga0123353_10002892_pt1 | contig 21496 bp, 17 predicted proteins | sample TergutLab28metaG_3_FD_92763 | JGI IMG/M metagenome (GOLD analysis project Ga0123353, IMG submission 92763) | Labiotermes labralis P3 segment gut microbial communities from Petit-Saut dam, French Guiana - Lab288 P3 | ecosystem: Host-associated > Arthropoda: Insects > Digestive system > Gut ... | reverse complement strand
GCGGTATCAGAACGGACGGATCGCGCAGCACCTTCCACGACAGACTGAGAGAAAAAGGATTCACCGTCATAACAAGAATGTGCTACGATCCTGGATCCGAAACGCAGAAGGAGATCGATGTCGCGTTAGCCTGCGAAGTTCTTTCGCAGGCATACCGGAACAGTTATGACGTTGCCGTCATAGTATCGGGGGACAGGGACTTCCGTCCCGTCATAGAACAGATACAGGCGCTCGGGAAAAAGGCGGAGGTCGCAGGGTTCTCGATGAGCACGAGCAAAGTTCTTTCAATGAGTTGCGACGTTTTCCATAACATGGATCGAGTGCCGTTATTCTACCTGGCGCGGAGGGCCGTAAGAAGATTCGAAGAGTTCGTGTCGGCATTCTTCGCAATGTCCGACGCGACCGCAACGGGTATGACACCGGGGTGCTGATAATGACGATCAAGTCCAATGCGGCGCTGATAAAGGATATCGATCACGAGAACCGCGTCATACGTTTCGATAAAAAGAAGAAACCGAAGAAAGTTATGGGTTCCAGATTCTCGACCATACTCGGAAAGGACGATTACAACACTGCGTTCAGCGTCGCCTGCGAGATGGCATACCTGTACAAGGACGATGCTCCCAGCAAACACACCGAAGCGGGAGACGTGTTGGAGCCTGTGATAAGATCGTACGTTCGTACGAATGCGAAGGAATTCCTGTCGGAAGGGCTGAACTGTTCCGACGGAGACGTAATAGGCGTGGAGGAACCGGTGCCGTCGATGATGTGCGGCCACGACCATTTTCCAGACGGCGGCATATTCGGCGGCATGGTCGACGGATACGTTCTCGTTAACGGTAAGAGAGTTGCGGTCCTTGAGATCAAGACCACCAATAAAGAAGCGAAATGGATAGATGCGGAAACGGGAACAAGAACGGGAGTACCGATAAACTACCGTTATCAGACCGCGTTGTACGCACACCTGAGCGGACTGAAGAAGATAGTGTTCGCAGCCGGTTTCTTAAGAGACGAACATTACGACGATCTTTCGGCGTGGTCTCCGAACAAGGAGAACTGCCAGATCATCATAACAGATGCGCCCGACATAACCGAAGAACTTCTAGCCGCCGATAAATGGTATGAAGAATACCTGGAAGCCGGCGTAACGCCGGAATGGACCGATAAAGATGAAAAGATCGTGGAATATCTTCAACTGGCTATCCAGAAGCCTCCGCCGAAGGATCTAAAGACGCTGATGTCCGAGTATGCGGAGCTCTATAAGGAACTCGATACATATGCCGACGTCTCCGAGAAAATATCCGTGATAAAGAAGGGAATGGACGAGAGAAAGGAAGCCGTCAGAGAATACATGATGCAGATGTTCGAACCCGGACAGAAGAAACATGTTGAAGAGGAAGGCGATCTGAAGTTCAGCGTGACGAGATCGATGAGAACGTATCTGGATCGGGACAGAATGAAAGAGGACGGCGTGTACGATAAATATCTGAAGGAGAAGGAATCGTTCACGCTCAGCGTCAAGAAAGAGAAGCAAGAGGAGTGAGGATCATGGGTTTCTTATCGAATATGGCGTTGGGAGAGATGTACGGGTTCGACGAAGAGAACATATTGAAAGTGTTGAACGCCATACTGGAGGAATTGAAGAAATTGAGAGAAGATATAAGGAGGGCCACGAGATGATGATGAACGCCGGAACAATACCGGGAGGTGGGTGAAATGGATCCGTCTGAGATAAAATCCGTCTGTATCGAATCGTGTACATCTGCATACAATTTTTTCGAGGCTAAACAGCGCGCGGGCGAGAACGTATCACGTGCTCCCGTCAAAGTTGTGAGATATGATGTCAAAGTAGGATATGTCGTTCTGTGGCTCAGCAGTAAATTATTCTCTCTGGATGGTATCGGCTTCTCTATTGACGGCAAAGCATTCTTTGAACCGGAAGCCGTGTTCGACATGTATGATGAAGAAGGGCCGTGTATCACACTTTACACTTCGGATAAGATAATGGACATCCTTATGAATAGTAAAAAACCTAAAATGGAATTGGCCGTGGTGACCGATCTGAAATTTCTCGTAACGGCCGCCAAGACATATTATGAACTCTTCGGGGACCTCCTTAACTATCCGAACACATCTCCTTCATTCAGCGAGAGCGAATATACATTCCCTGTGGGGATCGAACCTTCCGAAGAACAGAGAAAAGCGGTTCGTACAGTCCTGAATTCTAAAATGTCTTACATATGGGGCGCACCGGGCACAGGCAAAACACAATTCGTCCTGGCCACCGCCATTCTGGCGAATATCCGAAGCGGGAAGAAGGTGCTGATATCGGCTCCCACCAACAACTCCGTTGAACAGGTTCTCAGGGGCGTAATGAAGATCATCCAAAGAGAAGATCCGAAAGGAAAGTTGGTGGACATAACGAAAGACATCGTCAGAGTGGGTATACCTTCCGTAGAATTCGCCAGAGATTTCCCGGATCTGTGCACTCAGAAAGGGATCGACGCCCGGGTCTTGGTCAAACAGAAGAATATCAAGACCATCAGTACGGTCCTGTTTGAAATGAGATGTGAGATACTCAAGGCCCATTTCGATGAGATAGATACACTTTTCAACGAAGAATATGACGGGGCACCTCACTCCGGAAAAAGGAAAGTAATGTCCCAGATCATGAAGTGTTTCGGAGAGGTCAAGAGCATTGTTTCCCTTAACAGCGAGCTTGCACCTCTTGTCAAAGGCGTGGACGAATATAACTTAAGGTCACAATATCCGAGGATAGCGGAACATCTCTTCGAACGCCTGCGCCCTGGTACGGCCTACGAACACTATACAGGGATGCCTCCTGCAGAGGTGGAAGAGAGGATCTCACTGATGCGTTCTGAGATCGAGGGGCTGCAGAGAGCCATCACGAAAGCGAGATACGATAAAGCGAAGATAATCGCCTGTACACCGCAGAAGCTCATGCTGTTCGCAGGACCTTCGGAATCTGAGAATCTCGGCAGTCGTTATCCGCTGGATGTGGATCATATATTCATCGACGAAGTGGGGTATTGCAACGTTGTCAACACCTTACCGTTATTCACCTTCGGGAAGCCCATAACGATGCTCGGGGATCATATGCAGCTTCCTCCCGTGTGCGAGATCGACCGCGATGCTATCCTGCTGCCGGCCATCAAGGATCAGAACGCAATGAGATATGCATTCCTGTGGGCTCTGTCCGCATTGCATGCCGAGAGCATGTTCTTCGGATCGATCAAAGAAGTATCCGATGATTACGTGAATGATTCCGACCCAAGATACAAGGAGATGAAGCGTGCAGATCTCACGGAATCCCATCGCTTCGGAGATAACCTCGCGAAGATACTGGATGAACACATCTACAAGAACGGGATCAGGGGCATATCTGCGGATCACATCCGAATAGAATGCGTCGATGCCGTCTGTTATGAGAAGAAGGGCCGCGAGAATACGGCAGAGGTGGACAGGATAGAAACGTATCTTAAGGACAACCCCGACCTGAATGATTTCGTCATACTCACGCCGTATAACAAACAGGTGTCGCTTCTTACGAGAAGATTCCCTAAGATAAAAGAGAACGTCTTAACCATCCACAGGTCACAGGGGAGAGAATGGGACACGGTCATTCTCAGTGTCGCCGACAATCGTGTCCAGAACAGGGACGTTCACTTGCGCTTCACATCCACAAAGGATGGATCCCCGGGAAAGAAAGTTATGAATACCGCCATATCGAGAGCGAAGAAGAACCTCATAGTTGTATGCGACTGTGAATTCTGGTCGGAGCAGAAAGGAGAGATGATCGGTAAGATCGTCAGGGAGCAGCGATGAGATACGTGTGCGAATACGGAGCCGGGACGTACACGGTGAACGTCCCCGATCTGAGAACGAGTCCGTACTTCGGGTTGTTGCCTTCCGTTCTATCCTTGGCGTACCTTCCGTATTATTCAACAATAGACGATCCGGTGATGATCGATATCGCAAAGCAACTCTCCTCTCAGCTGGAGGGAAGAAGAGAACGCGTCAAGGCCACCGTTGTACTGGCTTTCGTGCAGCAGAACATAAAATATGTCCCTGATGAGAAGCAATACAGTTTACCAGACATGTGGGCGCTGCCGATCATGACGCTGAATTCATGTAAAGGGGATTGTGATTGCATGGCAAATCTTTACGTGTCGATAGCTCACAATATGGGGTTGGACGTTGCCACGGTCCACATAACCGGACACATGTTGCCGGCGGTATCCTTCGAAGGTGGCCACGGTCAATCATACAGATTGGGTGATAAGGATTACTACCACATGGAAGTGACGGACACCCTTTCCGTTGCCGGCAGATTCTGGACGAAGGCGGAGAGATTCGAGGGCATAGCGAAACCCGCCGTCCCAACGGTCGAGTTCAAAAACATGCTAAAGAAGGCATAACGTGTTGTCTAGGGTTTGACAGACTTTGCTTTCATATGATAAAGGTACCCGTCTATGTTGACACCATTCGAGTTCTGCTTTCTGAGTCTCGTGCAGCGTCGTCCGCGAGGAATTCGATCCGCATTCCCAATGGGATTGAAATAGATTTGCGGACGCTTAAAACCTATCGTTGGAATTCTCAATTATGATCTCCCATCAACCTAACGTGAGACAAATATTTAGGAATACAGAGAGTTACCTATGACAAGAATGACTATGAATCATTTAGAGTGCTATCTGTGCGGCACCATTGGTGATGGTCGCGGCGTAATAATTGATGATCGGAGATTGTGCTCAAAATGCTTCGAACGATACAGCCCCTCGTCGTTGATGCCGATCGATAATAAATTTTACGATATCGGGCGCTCATACCTGGAACGATCATCTTCAACATTGCATCGAAATGAGCACCTTCCATTGAACACGAGTCAACAAATGCAGAAGGATGATCGCTCAAACACCGGAGAATCGGTAAGTTCTCTCTATGATAATGTCAAATCTAAAGCCCGTATGGGCGCTGATCGTTTTGGGAATATCAGCGATGTCTGTTCTAAACTTGGAAGTTATTGTAAAAATCATACGGATGAAAGGATAAAGGTGTTGCCGCGAATGATGGAGACGATATGTAATATATCCGACGATCCGAGATCCGATTGGTACGTGCAAACCTTATGTAACACAGCCTTCTCGGCCTTTGTACTTGAAGCGAGGAACGATGACGCATCTCTGATCAACGTGTTCTCGACGGTATCCTCAGCATTGTTCGAAATAGAGAACAAGTGCGGGTTTAGACTCGTGATGGAGAATATCCCGGAGCGAGATGGGTCTTCCATGTCCATAGAGGATCACATATATCATGACAAAGAGAACAATTATCTGGACACCATCGGATTCAATGGATTCGTCAATGATTTTGGAAAAAGATATGACTTCGAGAAACAGAAAGAAGAATATAGCACTTTGAAAAGAAATATCGTAATACTATATGCTAAGATCGTTGAACGAGGCGGAATGAAGAACCTCTCTGGATGTTTCTCTGACGAAGAGGTGTTTTACATTTTGTCCCTCCTGGCTGAAAGAGGTTTTTCAACATTGGAGATGGGGAGTGCACCTAACAGATATTGTCTGGCAACAGTATTCTCTCAAGGGATTGAAATTAATGATTACGCATCCCTCTCTGTCTTCGATACATTGATGGGTGCCCTCTACGAATGTTCAGGATCCGTTGGTAGCGGATCTGCCGCAGATGTCATATGGCACATAACGAACAGCATACACGAAATATATTGCAACCCGGATGCCTCTTGGAAAGATAAAATATACATGAATTCTGCAATATCCTACGCCGTAAGGCAAAACAGAATGGTGATGGGCAGAGAACCTATCCCGCAATTATTGGATTTCATTTATCTGATGGTCCTTGGTTTCCATCAGCTCTTGAGCGGAAATGGAGAAGCGATAATGAAGGATTGGACATATGACTTCTTAAGGTCGATAGGCACCGCTGAAGAAGAGTGTAAAAAGACCTTTGTCGGCAGATATGGGGACGCGTGCTACTTGGACCTATGCATGAGATCGTATATGTCTGAGACCCAAGCGACACTGAGTTGGCATGGATTGAGGAATGATGATTATTTAGAATATATTTCGGAAAAAAGCTGGAGCATATTGCCTCTGGTCCGAGAACTGGATAAAAAGAGCGGCAAGGATCCGAAGTACAAGAATAGGCAGTGTCTAAACGCCTCCTTGGATCTGAACGGCATCGATCTCGTCGAAGAGATGGAGAGGAAATTGGATTGCCGTGGTTCGGTGGGCCGCAGGAACAATAGGAACATCAGAAGGGCAAAGTTCGATATATGGGAGAATGTGGAAAATGAGTTTACGAGACCATAAATGGGAAAACAGATATCGATCCCTTCATCAGGATCTGTTGTCTGAATTTTATGTACCTGCCCTGAAAAATTCCAAAAGATACTATCGAATCGCAGGGTACTTCTCATCAGATGCCATAGCGGCGGTTGCGGTCGGATTATCTCATTTTGTCTACAACGGGGAAAAAATGTACATGATTATAGGCGATGTGATGTCACATGAGGATGTTCTCGCCATGGACAGAGAATCGAGTGACGAGGAGATTTTTAAGAAAAAATGGGAAGATTGCCTCGTAAAAATAAACTCAGACACTTTCATAAAAGATAGGTTTGAGACAATTGCCTGGCTGATCGCCCACGATAAGTTAGAGATAAAGATAGGTGTTAACATCGATGAACACGGGAGAATAATTCCTCAATCCAACTTCCACGAGAAGGTCGTGATATTCGAAGACGAATACGGCGATTCGATCCAAACTGACGGATCCGCCAATGAGACATTAAGCGCATATCAATCAAATAGGGAATCATTTGCTGTACATAGAAGCTGGATGGACGGACAAGAAGGTTATGTGGCTGATGCGAAAGAATCATTCTGGACATTATGGAACGGTGCCGATGAAAAAAGCAGAGTGTACGACATACCTAAAGCGATGAGAGAAGGACTCATCTCACTCTCACCTAGAGACCCCCCTCCGCTTGAATATGGTAAAAGACCTGAGATGACTTCAGAAAAAGGCATAAAGCTACGAAGATATCAGCAAGAGGCAATAGATGCGTGGAAGGATGCAGGAAAGATCGGCATATTGGAGATGGCGACCGGAACGGGTAAAACAATAACCGCCATAAATGCTGTATCAGGGGATTTCGCCCCAGGAAGGCCGTTATTGATAATCGTACCTCAAGCAGAACTCGCCAAACAATGGGAAGATGTGTGCAGAAATACCTTCGGAGAGGATATACACATACTCGGATGTCACTCTGGAAATCCGGAATGGAGATCTCGTTTTGCCCTTCATCTAAGTAGGTCGAAGAATAACAGGTGTGTTATCGTGACCATTGACAAGACCTTCAGAAGTAATGATTTTCAGAAGGGGATCAGAAACCGCCTGGGGAATCTCATTCTGATATGTGACGAGGTGCATGGAATGGGATCCGCAAAGAACAGAGATACATTCCCGGATCTCAAGATGATACCGATAAGACTCGGGCTGAGTGCGACACCTAAACGTCATTGGGATGAGGAAGGTAATCTGGACCTGAGTGATACTTTCGGCGGAGATCCCGTCTACACATACGGGCTGAAGAATGCAATATACCCGGATGAAGGCTACGATACGTGCTTGTGCGAGTATGACTATTATTTCCATATGTGTTCCCTGAATGACGAGGAACGCGAAATGTATGAGACGTTGACATTGAAAATAGCCAAAACGGTCGTCAAGATAAAGGAAGAGGATCGCAAGGATAATAAGGAGTTGTCACGGTTATTGAACAGAAGAGCAGCGATAATAAAAGGCTGTGAGAACAGACTCGATAAGCTTGCGGAAATACTTGCATCCGGTAGGATCAACAGTAAAAAATGCATAATCTATTGCAATAACATCGTTGAGGTCGATTCGATCTCCAAGAAGTTGCAAAAAATGGGACAGGTGCCTCTCGCATATCATAGTAAAGTCCAAAATCGTGAGATCGTGTTGGAGAAGTTCTTGAATGAGGATATCAGATTCCTGGTTTCCGTCGGTTGTTTGGACCAAGGGGTGGACATACCTTCCTGCGATGGTGCGATAATAATGACCAGCTCTCAGAATCCGAGACAATATGTCCAGAGGAGGGGTAGAGTTCTGAGGCTGAATGAGAATGATCCTAAGAAGCGCGCGGAGATCCATGATATGATCGTGCTTCCCTATGAATTAGATGATATTGAACGAAAAAAGATAAGTCTTGATATTCATGATCAAAATATGATACAGAAGCAGTTGGACAGGGTTGATGAATTCGCTCAATGTGCAACGAACAGGGCCGACATAATATTAAGCAAGACTCGCCTTACTATGGCGATACGGTGATGAGATGGACGAATGGATCAAATCAATACTCCACGAAGAGTTCGGAGGCAAGGATCTGGAACTTGTCATTAAGTTAAAAGATGCTGCATCGGGATCCGACTCCGACCAGAAAGTAAAGCTGAAGATCAAAAATATCATCGAGGAGTCATACGATGGATCGCTGGTTTAAACTGCGGAAGATAACTCTCTTCAACTTCTACAATTATATGGGGAAACAAGAGATAGACCTTACCACGAACGGTCCGAACAACATCTTTCTGTTCAACATATCCAACGGAGGAGGCAAGACCTCTTTATTCCATGCTATAAAATGGGGTTTCTATGGAAATGCCTTTGATTATTACAAAAGCGGAAAAAAGATGTCCCTGTCCGACTTCATGAACACCTCTGCCGACCAATCGGAGGGATTCTATGTCGAGTTATCTTTCGAATATGATGATAGCCAGTACATTTTGAAGAGACAGTATAAGCCTCCTATGTCGAAACCCATCCTGTCTTTGATGAAGGATGGATACACTTTCGATGAGACGAACGGGTCGATGATCCTGGAGTCGATAGTACCTAGGAATTATGGCAGTTTCTTCATGTTCGACGGTGAGGATCTGGAACAGCTCTCGAGTGCACAGAACGATGCTAAATTGGTCGAAGGAGTACTGCAATTGATAGGCCTCAAAGAGATGAAAGATCTGAGATTGAAGATAATAAAGGTCGCAGATGACTACAAAAGAGATAGGGACAATGCCTTGACGCAAGAGAGCAAGGATTCCACCAGTATAGCAGAGCGCGATAAATGTGAGGCGCAACTTAAAAGGATCCAAGATTCAATCCATGAGTTCAAGAAGAAATATGATGATACCGAAAAAAATATAGAGAAACTGAGACTTGAACGGGAGAAGTACTCCAACACCGAACCCATCGTAAGCGAACATAATGAGATCACCAGAAAGATGGGTGTAGTCGAAGGAAAGATGCAAGGATACAAAGAGAACATCATAAAGAACCGCGAGCGATTCTTCATAGAGTTCATAAAGAAAGATATGAATGAAATGATAAAAGAAAAGACGGAGGAATCGAAAGGATTGGAAGTAATATCCGGATTACCGCACGATTCCGCCACCATAATAGAGTTGCAAAGGGAGATAATATCGAACAGGGTAGGACCATGTCTGGTCTGTCATAAACGTATGTCGGAGGAGGACATACGGGAACTGAAGGCAGAAATAGAATCCTCAGAATCCAGGTACAACAGATACGCGGAGAACAAAAAGAGAATGGATGTGCTACATAAAGAGATCAGATTCCTTTCCGATATCTTGAATTGGTCCAGTAGCAATCTGGCAGAGACCATCGAAAAATATTACGACGGAGAGTATGCCGTCGTTGATCATAAAAAACAGTTGGATGAACATGACAAACTGCTGAAGGACTCTGGACATGATGTTATCTCGGAGATCACTAAGCAGATAGAGGAAGAAGTGAAGAACGGCGCATCTCATGAAGGCACGATCAACAAACTCAAAGACGAAGAAAGATTCTGGAATAAGAAATATGATGATTGTATAAAGAAACTGAAAGGTAGTGAGAATATCTCTTCTTTGTCTCGGAAATATGATTCTTGCTATACAAAAACACTGAATATCGTGGATGGCCTTGAAAGAGTTATAGAAAAAGGAATACGGACGAAGCGCGATAGCATACTCCGCAATGCGAACACTGTCTTCAAAAAATTGACGAACAAAAGTAATATCTACGAAGGTCTTGAATATGAATCTGACAAAACTTATGCTTTCGCCATACTGAAAAAGAGTGGTGGCAGGGCGAAGAATCCGTCTGCGGGCGAGACCCAGGTCATCGCAATGAGCTTTTTGATAGCATTGACGATGTGCACGGAGAGGAACAGTCCGATCCTGATGGATACCCCTTTAGCGAAACTGGACGAAGTACATGCATCCAATGTAGGAGATATGTTGGCATCTTTAGATAATCAGATACTGTTCCTTGCACAGCCTATGGAACTGTCTCCGCATGTAATGGAGGGCTTGAAGAGATCGATAGCGAAACAATTTGCTCTAAAGCTAACAGATGATAACAATGCAGAGATCCTGGAGGTCAGAACATGAGAGATGTGGAAGACCTGTTGATAGACTCGAAATATAAGTTCAAAAGCTCGTACAGGGATGATAAATATCATAAACTATCGGAGATGGAAAAGTCAGGGATATTCAAATCAATAACCGATACGTTCCTTTGTGCTTTCGCAATAGGGTATCACTTTGATCAGACATCGGTGGTGAAGGGGGGGAACAGCACGGTCAATCATGTTAATTTGGTATCGATACCTGGTGATGTAAGAGAATTGCTCCTGAGGCTCATACGTAACAGATACCCACAATTGGACACGCCGGATGATATCTGGTCGAAGGTTGAGGAATATGCGGAAATGGGCATCCAGCTGCTATATGATTCTGTGAGTGCGAATAATTGGATGTTACTGATCGATGACATAATGGAACTTAAATGAACTCAACTTCGGTGTTTGTAAAGATTCACAACAGTTCATCAAGAACCCTTCCCATCTTTTCAATCAACGGTACGACGAGCGCATTGCCCATTGTGAAATACCTGGCTGATTCCGGCATGCCTTTATCCGTCCAACCGACATCGAACCCATTCAGACGTTCACATTCCTCAGGGGTCAAGACTCTGAATCTGTCGCCATCCGCTATGATGTGGCTACTGCGGTTCACTTTCCCTTCACTGGTCAGCATCGTGCGACCCGGTATATCGAGCCTGTCTGGGAACGGTATGCTTCCCTCTGAGTAGAAATATTTCCCTCCGTCGGATGTCCGTGTGCGTTCCATGCGCTTGCTGCCTTTCAGGTACTTCCATTTCTCGACATCGGTCACGAAGTACTTCTCATCGACAGATCCGGAAAGCATATCCCTTAATTTCCTTTGCTCACCGTCGTGATCCGGGTCACAGCTCCTAGTGTAAATTTCACCGTCCCTCATCACCCCTCCGTTATAGAATGTATCTTGGAAATCATTCGAGATGTCAACAAGGGATGGATACTTTTCCTTGTTTATGGAGAGGATCTTGGATCTCCCTGCGACGGGCCCCTTTATCGGGAACCCTCTGGCGAAGAAACCTTCTTTCATCACGATGTCCTCGAATCCTCTGTCCGCCAATTCATCATACAAAGCAGTGCCCTTCTTGCAGGCGAATATGAAAGTGCGGCGCCTCTTCTGCGGTTGCCCGTACTCCGCAGCATTTATGACGCGCCATTCCACCATGTAGCCCTTATCGAAAAGACATCTGAGTATTATCGCGAAGTCCCGCCCTCTCTGCGTCGAAGGTGAGCGTATCAATCTATCGACATTCTCCAAAAGGACATATGGAGGCTCCCTATCCGATATGATTGAATCGATGCTCCACCACAGGACCCCTTTCTTCCCGACTATCCCTTCCGCTTTCGTTCGCGCCACGGAATAATCCTGACATGGGAAACCTCCGACAAGAAAGTCATGCTCCGGAACCCGTTCTTTGGCAACGGCGATATCCTCGTTGACATGGTTCTCCGATGGACCGTAATGGGAAACATAACATTGGAACGCGTGCTGTTTACTGCTACCCGGCTCCCATTGATTGGCCCATATGGTCTTGAATCTCGGTGAAGCTCGCTCAAGACCGCACCTGAATCCGCCGACCCCGGCGAATAATTCGACAACGTGTACATCCTTTCCTGACATTCTGAACATCATCCGAAGAGCATTATTAAACCGTGATGGGTAGATGACCGAAAGTACTACATAAGATCTTTGATCATTCTGATGACATCATCCAACGAATTCTTCACTTCACACTCCCAGATGGTGATGGTATTCCACCCCATGTCGGCGATCTCCTTCCTATTCCTCTCATCGCGTTCGACGTTCCTCTCGAACTTATCCCTCCAGAATTCAGTATTGTTCTTAGGAAGAGGGAGGTCGCATATCGGACACCTGTGCCAGAAACAACCGTTCACGAATATCGATATCCGCCTTCCCGGATAGCATATGTCCGGTCTTCCGGGAATCTTCCAATGCAATCTGTATCCTCCGAGTCCTTCCTCACGCAGTCTTCTCCTGAGTACTACCTCCGGTCCGGTGTCCTTCCTCTTGTTGGACCTCATGGTCCTTGATACGACATCACTCGACGGTGTCGGAGAACGACCGTCCCTGACATATTCCTTCTTCATACTATGCGGTCAACATTAATACTGCGCAGACGGATATAGGTTGGTGCCGAGGATCGAGAAGAACACAAGGTATGATCCGAATGACAGAGAGTCTATAATCCAATTCGCGAAGGAACTCACGAATACGACACTCGGGGAGTGGTTGGACCCCGAACGTAAGAGGACATTCAAAGGCAAAGGACAGTTCGGGCAACTTCTGGAAGAAGGGGTGTTCTACATAGGGACGAACTCTGAATCCAAACCGGATTTCGAGTTCGCAGGGATCGAACTGAAGACCACGCCGATAAAGATGCTGAAGAACGGAGGGTTGGTCCCTAAGGAGAGGCTGTCACTGTCTAACATAAACTACAAGACGATCAACAAAGAAGGATGGGGAGGTTCATTCTGGAACAAGAACAAAGAGCTTCTGATCATATTCTATCTCTATGAGAAGGGGAAAGAGGTCTATGACCTTAAGATCTTGGATTCCATAATATGGACATATCCGGAAGAGGATCTGCAGATCATCAAGAATGACTGGAGGATCATAGCCGATAAGGTCGGTGCATGTAAGGCGGAGGAGATATCCGAAAGGGATACTGCCTACCTTTCGGCAAGCAGGAAGGGCGCAGGAGGAGAAAAGGATAATACCATACAGTTATGCCCTGAAAAGCGTGCACCGAGACGAGCGTTCGCTCTGAAACCGGCCTATGTGAACAGCATATGGAGAGAGACTCGGGAGACAGGCGGAACGGCGGCGGAGAAGATATTCGCCGATCCCGGACGGATCGCATCGCGCACCATAGAGGAAGAGGTGCTCTCAAGGTTCGACAGATACAAAGGCATGCTCAACGACGAGATATGGAATATGTTGGAGAGAACTCCGAGACCATCATCCAAACAGTACAACGCACAGGTCGCAAGAAGGATGATCGGTGTGAAAGGAACGAAGATACTCGAATTCGAGAAAGCGGACATAGAGATGAAGATCGTAAGGCTGAAGAATAACGGCGTTCCGAAAGAGGCCATGTCGTTCCCGTATTTCGACTATGTGGAAGAGGCGGGTCTGACATGGGAGGAGTCTGACTTCTATCAACGCCTAAGATACAAACGCTTCCTGTTCGTCGTGTTCGATATCAAGGACGACGGGACATACTTCAGGGACGCTGTGTTCTGGTCGATGCCTAGGTCAGACTTCAAAGAGGCGGAACGTGTGTGGAGACTGACGACGGAACGCATCAGGGAAGGAAGGATGGATGAGCTCCCGAAGATCTCTGAAAGCCCGGTTGCACATGTAAGACCTCATGGTAAGGATTCATCTGATACGATAGAGGCTCCCGACGGGAACCGGTATGTGAAACGGTGCTTCTGGCTAAACGCATCATACATCGGAGAACAGTTGGATAGGGCGAGAATAAATAGGAGGGATTGAACTGAACAGAAAAAGCGACAGGTTATCGAATACCAACGATACCGCGACTACTTGAATGATAAACGAACAGAATATGTATGGGGCATCAATCCTTACGTTCTACAATTAACATTGCCTTAACTTCATCAATCTCATATAATCCATCTTTTTTACAATGGAGAACCATATGGCAATTTGGACATACCGGGCGAAGATCCTTTATCGGATCTACTTTGTATTTTCCGGCTCTTTTGCTGACCTCTACCAGGTGATGAACGTGAATGCGTCCTGTAAATTCTTTCCCGTATGTTTCACCGAAATCGAACCCGCAAATGAAACAAACAGCACCGTAATTTTTGATGCAGGCTCTTCTGGCCTTCGGGTCACGCTCATATTGATTTACGAGAACGGGTTTATTTTCTCCTTCATAATATCCAACAAAATTATTAGACAATTCATCTGGATATACAGGCGGTTTGTCGTTTATATCCCAGTTCAAAAAATCATTATATCTCTTTTTCAACAATGCGTGTGATGGATCTCGCTCTATATATTCATCCCAATATCTTTTCAAAGTTGGCGAGCCATTTGCCATTCCCTTACTAGGATTTTCAGAATCGAGACTCACATAATTTCTTATTCTTAACTCGATAGAGTTTTTTGCCCTTTTTTTACCCGTGTAAGAGTTTAATTTTTCTGTAAATTGTTCTAAATTTAAAGGTTTTGAGACTGTTTGTTTGTAAAAAAAATAATGCCCTAACACAACCACCCATTCATCTTCAAGCCATAAATCTCTTTTTTTACGTTGCTTCGTCTTCATGATTTACTCCCTTCATATACCTAACCAGTTTATAAAATCTGAAATGGCGTATGGATTAATATTTGATAAGTCACTATCATATTCTGCATTAAATAATCCATTTGGCTGTTTTTCATTAAACCGTGGGATTTTATGTGCATCGAAAATCTCTAGGCTATTGTCTAATAAATGCTCGTCGAACTGTATATTTTCCAGTTCATCTTCAGAATAATTACTAATTAATCTTTCAATGTGGAGCAGTACGGAATATGTAACGAATTTAGACTGTCTGATTTTTTGTATTAAACCTTGAAGTGATAATCCTTTGTCCGCACGTCTGGCGAAAATTGAAACAACTTTCACATCGTGAATATCTAACAATAGTTGTTCGTGTTTAAAGTGGTGTTGTCTTACACCTCCACTAGTGGATTTGATTTCAATTCTCTTTATGTCCGTCACATAGAAATCATGGATTCTATAATCTTCTTTCTGCCAAAATTTATACAAATTGATGTCTCTCTGCTCGAAATAGTACATGACAAAAAGTTCTGTAAAAAGGCCTTGGAGTTCATTTATTGAGCGCTTAAGTTTGTTCGAAAACAAAGAGATAAATGCATTGAATAACCCGATTACCTCGGCTTCTTCTTGTATGTTTGCATCCACGAAAGCACTGCACAATCGTAGAAATGCTATTTGTTTTTCGATTTCATTTGAGGTACAGGTCATTATATTGACCTGATCCGACATTATATCATTATTTATGATAAACTCACTTTTAACGTTCATATCTAAGCGGAGTTCCTTTGTAACTTGTGCATATCTTTTCGAATTATGGTTTTTACTTTTGATGATAAAAACCGTTTCATCTGCCCAATTTTTTCCATAATAATATCGCTCCCTGCCGAATGGAAATAGTGAATAACGATTTTTTTCAACAGAAGGGAGCGACTTGATTTTGTCCAATAATACATCCGAATTCATATTTTACACCCTTTTATGAATTGATCCAATCTCGAAGAGTAAACTGTGGGCATATACAGTGCGAGTGTAGGGGATGAATGCGTTCCCTTTTCAGAATTCCTTGGAGTTACCATATGTATTTGTAATTGCATTGCCACACGAATTGAATCGGCCATCCCGCTGTCTCCGGGATATGGTGCTGTGCTATTCGGGTTTGGAGTAGGCCCTTGGAATAATTGATTGATGGTATTGTCTTCGTAAATTGTACGGTTCGTACCAGAAGACACTCTCATCCACACAACGTCTACAACTGGGTTAAGATCTGCTTTTTGAAAACAAGTTCTAATTTCAGCAAAAAAACTGTTGTTAAAATTACTTCGTGGAGAGAAATGAAATTTACTCAAAACTTCGTTATATAATTCTTCGAAATCGACATTGCTAACAATCTGATGTGTGTTTGCTTCTGTATAAGTTATTCTTCTCAGCGAAGATGTGTGGCGCTTCTTATATTCTTCCAAAATTTTGCTGTTATAAGCACAAGCATCAATATCGCTCAAATAATCATTTTGTCTTTTCCATTCCGAAAAAGATAGCCTTTCAGTTTTACCAACATTTGGTCTTGTAAGTCTTAGAATGTTGGACGATAGTTTGAATATTCGAGGAATATTTTTGAACTCGGTTCCCACTGCCTGGGCACGTTCAATACTGTCCCACAAATCTTCTTCATGTTCTAAAATTGCTGAAAAATCACGTTTAATTTCCCGTGTCGTGTACACACGACAAACGTCAATAAAACCTTCTTTATATCCAAACCAACGAGCCCTTTGTTCTGTATTATCAAGATTGCTTTTACCTGCAGCTCTACGAGTAATATAAGTAACTGCCAATCCTTTTAACGTTATTCCCCGCTCAACCATATTGCCTCCAACGAAAATATTGTATCTGTACAGGTCGGCATTTTTGCTTGCATCTTCATCGCTATTACAGATATGAGTATCAGAGCAAGTCTTTATAACCTCTAAGGAAACCTTTTCAATTTCTTCAAATACAGGAACAGAAACTCCATCGTCTTTGAACATGCTGTAAGCTCCTTGAAGATGATTCTTTAACTGTTTATATGACATGTCATTGCGCCCAGATAAAATAATCTCGGCGATTTTTTGCCATTTGTTTATTATTTTATTCAATTTTTCAACGACAATCTGATGATCAAACTTTCTCTGACTCGGATGAACTAGCATTGAATGGGGGCCGCTGTCGCCCCTATGACGACGGATTGCAGCTCCAACGAAAAAAGCTGCTAATGCATCGAAAATCGTCTGTGGACAACTCCTATCATTTAAAAGATCAGGTTCGGTAGCAGGTATCTCTTTGATATGTGTGTCTTGATTTGCTCCATGAAATTTCTGCAACCCACAATATCCATCGCCAGGATATACGAGTTGCCCAAAATCTGGCGAGAGTTGATTTATTGTCTCAATGAGAATATTTGCCTGAGGCGTAGCCGTTACTGATATGAAAGAATGTCTTTTCAATACGCCTTTCAGACTTATGACTGCATCATATATCGTACTTCTTTGATCCCTTGCTCCTTTCGTATTGAGGGTTGCCTGATCCCCCTCATCATCGATGATTAAGGTTGGAACATTTTTGAGAATTTCGTCAGACTCGAATATGTCTCTTATCTGATCTATGTGATTTTGATGCTTCAATCCTATTATAATTACCTTTACACCATTCATTATAAATTTTTTGATTCGTTCGCCGTTTATCAACGATTTATTATCTTTTGTTGTTAAAATTGCACATTCTTCGACATCTAACTGAAAATATTTCTGTATCCTTTCTTTATTCTGGTCGAGTAAGTTATTCTTATTCCCTCCCAAAACGACACAGATATCATAGCCATTATCGAACGATAACGCCATCAGTGAAATAAAATTTGATGTTTTACCGCTTTGAACGCGCCCTATAACTATACCTGTAGATTTCACACTTGTTTCACAAGCGGGGTTGGGGCAATATGAAAGCGTTCTTGCTGCATTATTGAAAATTTGATTGATGGCTCCTTCGCTGATGTCATCGCGCAACAGTTGCTCTTTGATCTTTTGTTCGAATTTTCCGTCTAGGATTATATCCCAACTATCGTTGCCTTCCTGAGTTTGCATTATAATATCATTATCCATTGTGTTTTACCTCATTATTAGCTATGACAGCGAGAAAATCGTTCATGTTTATTCTTATATCCGATGGATCAATCTGTCCGTTTGTTGTGATTTTACCTGATTCAATTTCTGCTAGAATGAACGCAATGACAAACTTCAGCATAACTGGGATAAAATCTTTGTTGTTTATTAGTGGTTCAAAGAAAGGATGCTTCATGTTTATTGTCATTTCATATGTATCATCCTCTTTGGAATCGACAGTAACCCACTGAGAATAAGGACTATTTAGGTCGAGGATTATTTTAAATTTGTAGGCCGACCCTCTGTATCTTAAGGACACTTCTAGATTTCTGACATCCAATATTATCCCATCGTTACCCATACCACAAGAGATTCCATCAGACACGGACTTATTTTCATAAGATGATCCGTTTTCGTTTGGGACTTTTGTTAAATGACTTTCACCATTCTGTGTAGTTAAAACTTCCTCTACGCGTACATCAATGATTCCTGGTACTGATAGATCCTCTTTCAATTTATCTGCAACATCTTTAGCATGAACTTTTTCACGCACTCTGATTTGTTGTGCTTTCGTTCTATATTCTGAAGTGCGTTTTTTCAACTCATCTATGAACTTTTCTTCCAATCCACTATTATGCCAATCAAAATCATCTTTGGCTTGCGTAACTGGCCAGTTGTCCATGTGAAACTCACCGTACATTCTTTGGTACTCGAAAGAATTACTTTCGCCGAATAAGTCTGGCGGACGGTAGTTATTTTCTGGACCTCCAATGATTACTCGCCCTCGCCTCAAGAGCGTGAAACCAGCGTTTTTTATATCAGCAGGCATGCGAAGTGCAACGAAACCGGTTACAGAGAGGGTTTTGCCCTCATGTTCAACTATGAATGATATTTCCTTTTTCCACTCTTCACAAGTTCCATCAAACTTTGTTTCTTTATACGGCTCAACTTCTTCAAATTCAAGAGGAATCCCATTGTATGTAATTTCAATACATCCGCTGCGTAAATCTTGGCGATATATGCTACTTAAGAGATCTTTAATTTTTCCCTTGGTCTTCCCGCCTCTTATCCTTTGATTTAGCCGTTTTATAGATATCTTCGTATAGTGTTCAGACGAATTAGCGCTTTCCTCGGTAACATCTATTTCTTCATTTTTGTATTTTTCTAGAACAGACACGTCCATTTCCGCAAAATATTTTTTATTTGAGCCGAGACACGTAGATTCAATTGACCAGAGTGATCCGAACCAACAAGCGGCTGTTTTTAATCCCATTCCAAATTCATTTCTCCCGCTTGTGTTTTTGGGAGGTTTATCGAGAATTAGGGCACGCTGGAAATCATCCCATTCCATTCCGTAGGCGGTGTCGTATATAGTTAGAGTGTCACCCCCTATGTTGTCCTCAACGTAGACAATTTCAATCTTCAACTTTTTGTAATTTTTCTGTGAAAGCAACTCCTCTTTGTGATCATAAAAACTCTGTGTTGAATTGTCTACGAACTCGGCTATGGCCGACCATGGTTTGTAACTTAATCTGCGGTATGTGCCATATACTCCTGAGGTAGGGCGTATATCAACTTTTCTTTTCATAATGCTTCCTCCACCTTCCTAAATTGAAGAGTTTTTTTGCGAGTATTTCTATTATGTCAACATTAACCGAATTTCCAAGTTGCTGATATGTTTGATTATCATTGTTTTCTAAAAATAAAAACCCTTCATCAAAACTTTGTAATTTAGCAGCTTCGTGAGGAGTTATATAACGATAGGTTTTTTGATTTTGATCCCAAATGATTGGGGTATTTCTCATTGCGACTAGTGAAGGAAAGAAATTTGGACGTTTTACACGAACCCCGGATTGACGTATTTGAATAATTCCGTCTTTTATGTTTTCACAGTCCGTTCCACAATTCCATTCAAATTTTTGATGGAGCTTTATTCCATCGATCATATTGTTGCGTACGACCCATTCGTCGATAAACGTTCGGTGTTGAAGGTAGAACTTTCGATTAAAGTCGATAAATTGCTTCTTCCATTCTGGAATAAATGGAATTATTTCACCATCTTTTTCTTCAATTTTGTAATATCTAATCGATTGGTAAAATATCTCTGTATCATCAATTCCAAGGCCGAAACTTGACATCCATATGGGCTTTCCAATGGCTGTTATTCCGGTTTTAATTTTGAATTCGGACCAAGAATCTAACACTTTTATTAAGTCTTGTGGCAAAGTATAGTTCGGATTTACATCTTTATCCAAAATCAGATTGATAGAATTTTTAGGGCAGCTTTTCATTTCACGCTCAATTTTCAAATCTTCTCGATGGATGAATCCGTTTGTCAATGTTTTGTGATTCCTAAATTCACGCTTGATTCCGAGTATATAAACGCGCTCTCTTATTTGTGGTATTCCGAATTGGTGTGGAGATATGATAATAGGTTCTTCAGTGATGATAAAATCTAATTCCATTAATCTTCTTTTTATGACATCCCAATTGGCCTGATTGTCTGCCAAATTACGGACGTTTTCTAGAATAACGAAATGTGTTTCTGGATGTTCTTCAAGAATTTCACAAACATTGTAAAACAAGTCTCCTCGTTCTTCATCTTTGAAGCCTTCTTGTAGACCCGCTTTTGAAAATGGTTGGCATGGAAATCCCGCACATAATACATCGAATTTGGGGATTTTATTTTTTCGATTCTTAATGTCTGAATCAAAAATCAGACTCTTGTCAGTGTTAAAATTCTTATTATATACTTCCACGCAATGAGGATTTTTTTCGCAGAAATAAACACATTTCCCACCAAGCCGACGCATAGCTTGATGAAAGCCGCCGATTCCTGCGAACAAATCTATGTATTTGAAGTTCTTCTTTATTCTCCCCATTGTATTCTCACAGCACATTATTTTATTGATTTATCGTCGTTTTTATGACCGTTGATTTAACAGCCATCTTTTCTTTCAGGTATTGCTACAGAACGTATAATGACTTCCGCTAAAATAAAGACATACATTACCAAATCATGCCCTCTGCAAAATAAACCTTGTCCACACTCACGATGCGGCTAATGGGAAATCATCACTTTGTCAAATTTTGAAATGATCAATCTCGTCTGAAACTGCATCTTTAGGGGATTTTTGAAACATCGAAACAATGTAAAGTCATATAGACATTGGAAGAACCGACATCTGTAAAAGACGGATATCGATGATTTCCCATTAGCCCACGATGCCAAAAAATTAATAGAATTGAAGTCGATTGTCACGAACTCCTTTCTTTCATCTGCTTTATCGCTTTTCTTTCATACCCTATAAACATCATATCCTTTATCGGTAGGTACGCAGGATATCGGAACTTCCGTTTCACATAGTTTGTCGACGATCACGTTCAATCGCGTTATGTCCGCAGCCCGTGTCGGCCGCGATGATCATCTTCGTATTCACACATACAGCCAGAGACACCTTGGTGTACCCTCTGACGACGGTTTCCTCGGTACCGAAATATTTCAG
>Ga0123353_10002890_pt1 | contig 21500 bp, 18 predicted proteins | sample TergutLab28metaG_3_FD_92763 | JGI IMG/M metagenome (GOLD analysis project Ga0123353, IMG submission 92763) | Labiotermes labralis P3 segment gut microbial communities from Petit-Saut dam, French Guiana - Lab288 P3 | ecosystem: Host-associated > Arthropoda: Insects > Digestive system > Gut ... | reverse complement strand
CGTGGCTCGGCGGTCGTTCGTGGGTGGGCAAACTACTTTTGCATCGCCCACAACTTCGCAGACTGCGCCGGAAAATTGGACCATGAGACGCTCTGGATAACCCTGAAGGCGATCTGTCGAAAATTCGACATCTCCACAGGTAAGGCGATGAAACAGTTCTACCGCAACAGTGGGATTCAAGTAGATGAATCCTGCCGACTTGAAAAGTTCAGGAATGTCTCAATGAAACTGGACTATCGAGGCCCGGAACCGTACACGCCCGGAACGAGCGAACATGAAACCGACAACGATATGGAAGCGACGTTCATTCGTGAACGCTGTACGCGACCGGGAAGTACGGACGTGAAATACAAAATCCTGCAACGAGACAACTATTGTTGCCGCCGTTGTGGGAGATTCGTCACGGCCAGAACATCCCACATGGATCATATCGTGCCCGTCAAACGCTTTGCGAATTGCGCAATGGCTGACACCGACAACAACCTCCAGACGTTGTGCTGGGACTGTCATCGGGAGAAACATTATGCGTAAAGAAGCCAAGAATCATCTGGAGAGCCGGATGCAGGGAAACTTGCACGTCCGGTTCGGGGTTGGGGCCGGGGTGCAAACCCCCGGCCTACACCACAACGAGACCGCGAAGTCAGGACAAACGGACTCCGCCGATCGAGAGATTGAGGAACTTCAGCAACGGTACGATGCCCTGCGGAATGAGACGACCGTTCTGCGAGGACAACTCCGCGACTGCGAAGCGATGCTGGCGTCCGCCCAGCGGGAACGGGCACAAACCGCCGAAGCGTTGGTACAGACTCGTAGCGAGAACGCACAGGAAACCGCCGACCTTCGCAAACAACTCGAACGCGATCGGGAGGAGTCCGGCGCGCGGGAGCGAGCGCTCACACGGCATGTTGAACGCAATCTTCTGGGGGATGTCGGCTGTTCGATTGAGCACATTGTCAAATCATTCCGGCACTGGCAGGCCCACCGCGACGCGCCTGAACCGGAGGTACACCTGTCGGCCATGCTGGAATCGCTGTTGAACCGTCTGTCGTCAAAGGGTGTGCCTTTGGAAAGGTGAGGATTTATGGCGTTTGGGATTGATTTCGGGACGACCAACTCCGCCGTGGTGTACACCACGGACAGCGGTGTGCCCGTGCGGATCACATCAGGCAGCAACCGGCCGTACCCATCGCTGATTGCGATCCATCCTGATACAGGCGAAGTGCTCGGTGGTGAGGAGGTACGGAAAGATCGCCAAACACTGGAAGAGTATGGCTATGTGATCGTCTCGTCCGTCAAACGGCTTCTCGATACGCCCAGGACGTGGCAAATTCGCGGTGAGACCTGGGACTCCGTGAAAGTGGCCAGCACCTTATTTGAAAAATTGCGGGAACTTGTGATTTCCCGCGACGAAATCTTCGCCACCGGCCCGATGAATGAAGCCGTCATCTCAATCCCCGTGGGATTCACCGCCCAAAAGCGAACATTGCTTCGCAAGGCGGCCAGGGATGCAGGGATTGCCGTTACCGGTTTCATTTCGGAGCCAACCGCCGCCTTCCTCCAATACAAGGCTGCGCTTTCCAATTGCCGGCTGGTGGCGGTGTTCGATTGGGGCGGCGGCACGTTGGACGTATCGGTCCTGCGGATTCATGGCACGCGGATCGAGGAACTGGCGACGGCAGGACTTTCGCAGGCCGGGGATGAAATCGACGAACGGCTGGCAAAAGAAATTCATCGCCGGGAGTTTCCAGATATTCCCTACCATAACGATCTGGACGGGCGGGACGACCTGATCTTCGCCTGCGAACAGGCCAAGATTGATCTGAATCCCGATCACGGAACCCCTCCTCACGACATGGCGCTGGTGCTTCCTCGTGGTTATCTTGGCAGGAATGCCCTGCGGTTGACGTCAACCATGCTGGATGACGTGGTGGGACCGCTGATCCAACGGGCCGAAGGGGTGTTGGATGAGGCCATGCGTCGGGCGGGCGTGATTCCTCACGACGTGGACCATCTCCTGCTGGTAGGCGGTTCCAGCAATCTGGTTGTCTTACGGAAACGATTGGAAGAACGCTTTCCGGGAAAAATCCCGCCCAAAAGCGACGAGCAAGCCTGGGCGTCGGCGCAGGGCGCGTCCCTGGTGGCCCGAAATCGGGGTTGCTATCGTGTGATGCAGCGCGTCTGCTTGGTTCAGGGGGACCCGAACCACACGCAACTCGACTTGATCCAACACAATGATCGGGTTGGTGGCAAGCCCCGGTTCTTCTCGCTGGGAATGACCGAAGACGCCCCCGATGCCGTGCTGGTATTCATGGAACCGGGGTCGGAATCGGAAGACGGCCCATTACGGGGGATTGACGGTGGTCATCTCGTCGTGCCCGCGGGTGAGTTTCCCTCTCGCATTGAACTATGGAGTCAACTCACACACGATTTGACCTTGCGCGTCGTGGGACGCGCTGCTCGGAGCGGCCCGGACGATTGGCGTGCCTGGGAATATGACCGGCTGCGGTTCACCTATGACTTCGGAGGGACAACATGAACCATCATTCGGAACGTTCCAATACCGTGGCGAGGTCCAATGTCTATTGGCGGAAGTTGGATATCTCGTGTGATAAGGATGGTATCGCGTACGTCTCGAAGAAGGAGAACACCTCGCTGGACCTGAAACATGCGGATGACCTGAAGTATATCCGTCACATTCGAGGCTGGCATAACATCAAGCGGCTGGTCAGGTCCATCAGGCCGATGGACCGGGACTCCGAGGTGCGGGCATTCGTGGAAGATTCGCCGCTGGTTAACGACGACTCGACCCAGTTCGGATTTACGCATGATCAGAGACGGGACGTTGCCCGTGCCGGTCAGTCTGCTCGCCAGGCGGGGACGGGCGACTATGACTGGGATTGGGACGCGCGGGATGGTACGAACGACCTGGCCGCGTCGACAGATGGTGGTTGGGCGGTCAGAATCATCTGGAGGTTCATTGGTTTTGGGGAATCACGGCTTCGCCAGAAGTTTGGGAAGGGCGGCCAGTTGGCTGCCACCGCTCACGAGGGCCAATCGAAAAAGGGCCCATGTTGGCACCAGGCATCAGATGGTCGTATTGTCTGGGGAATTCCCTCGGCGAGGTGTGAGCCGTGGGAGGCGATCAGCGGCCATGACGGAAAATCGTTCGAGTTTCGGTCCGATGTGCATACCTTTCATCAAGTCAATACGGAGCAGGAATGAAACAGCCATTCGATCCTTTTCATGTGTCCGATCGGCTTCGCGACGCGTTCGTTGACTACCTTCTCGACACACATCGAATCCATGACGGGCAGGATGCGCTCAGGAACAAGTTGAAAGAAACGCTCCGCGAACCGAATCTGTTCATCCGGGAGCCCCTGATTTCCAGCATCCCGGCGTACGTGCATGGGCCGACCCCGGCGGAGTTGTTGGATCGAACGGACTCGCCGTGTTTCGATCAGAAAATGAGGGCGCTGAACGCAGACGAATTCGTTCTGGACCGCCCGCTGTACGCCCATCAGGTCCAGGCCATTGCGTCGATCCAGGCGAAACACAACACCGTGATCGCGACGGGTACCGGCAGCGGAAAGACCGAATGCTTCCTGCTTCCCATCCTCAACGAACTGATCGCGAGACCGGCGAAAGGCGTTCAGGCGGTCTTCATCTATCCGATGAACGCCCTGGCGAACGACCAGTGGCGACGATTGCGCGAGCTGGTGGGGAACACAGACACGTCCGTTACGTTTGGCCGCTACACGGGGCAGACGCCCGAGACAAGGAAAGACAAGGACGTGACCCCAGAGGATCTGCGCGAGGTCTGTAGCAATGAACGATTCACCCGTGAAGAAATTCGAAACGACCCGCCGCAGATTCTGCTGACGAACTTTGCCATGTTGGAGTACTTGTTCCTCAGGCCCCAGGATCAGGACATTTTCCGTGGCGGCCCGGTTCGCTACGTCGTGCTGGACGAGGCACACTCCTACCGCGGCGCGCAGGGAATCGACGTCGGTCTGCTGATGCGACGGTTCCAGTCGCTATTCACGTCGACAATCCAGTTCATTCTCACCAGCGCCACACTCGGCGACCAGGCGAAGAATCCGCGGGTCAAGGACGAGATCGCGAATTTCGCCACCGGACTGTGTGGCGGTTCCTTCACGGCGGACGATGTGATCTTCGGCAAGACCAGCGACCCGTGGGCGGAACGTGCGGCACCGGTGAAACTCAACGAGTTGCAGCGGGACTGCATTCGCCGCCCCGAGGCGCTCGCGGAGCTGCTGGCCGATCCGGGAACGATGGCGCAAAAATTGCTGTCGCCGGGGGCCGGGGATCGGGAGGCGGCACCGGTGTCGAACCTGCACGAGGCCCTTCTCGGTCTGGAACCGATGCACCGCGTGTACGAGCGGCTGCGGTCCGGCCCAGCCCGTGTGAAGGAGTTGGCGGAAGAAGCCTTCGGTGTCACGCCCGACGATTCCACCGCGTGCGACAACGACACGATGGTCCGCTGGCTGCTGAGCGCCGCGTCCCTCGCCAAACCCGGCAGGCATGCCCGCCCGCTGATGAGCGTCCGTGTCCATCACTTTTTTCGCGGTTTGACCGGCGCGTGCGTCGAACTGGAGTCGGTCGACGGCAAGGTTCAGGTTCGCGAGCTTCACCTCCAGGATCGGGACACCGGCGACTTCGGAAACGCGGTCATGCCGTTGAGCACGTGCGTCCATTGCGGCATGCCCGTTGTGGCCGTGGATGTGAACGACGCGGGGGACCGATGGATACGCCCCAGCCGAATTCCCAACGAACAGGGCCTGCGGCGGCTTTTGACATGGCTTCCCCTCGGTGAGGAATACGATGATGACGGGGCGATCACGTCTTCGTCGACAACGAATTGGGCCTACCTCACACCATCGGGCGACTATTCCGAGGACAAGCCCCCGGGCGGAAACACTGATGTCATCCCGTTGACGATTCTTCCGGGAGAGGACGGGATTCTGAACACCTGTCCGAACTGCGGAGGAAAGAAGGGGCTGTTCCCCAGCGTGCTTCGCGACATGTACACGGGCGGGGATGCGCCAACGGCACTGTTGGCCGAAGAGATCATCCGGGCCATGCCCGAAGAAAACAACGACAAGCCCGCCGGCGGACGGCAGCTTCTGGCGTTTTCCGATTCCCGGCAGGGAGCCGCCTACTTCATGCCCCTTCTGACACGAACGACCGCCGAGCCCAGCTATGTCCATTCGCTGCTGACGGCGACCCGGCAATGCGAGGAAAAAACTGGGGAACCGACGCCCGTGCAAAAGGTGATCGAAAAGGCCCTGGAGGAGATGCTGAGTCGTCGCTGGGTCATTCGGAGAGAAACGAAAGACGGTTTTGACCATCACGACGTGGTTCTGTCCCGCGAGATGAACACCCGAGGCGGGAGAGAAAAATTACGTAACGAATTGGCCATCACGCTGTATCAGCATTTGTCGGCCTCAGCGAAACAACGCACGAAGATGTTCGGCATGATGTTGCTTGCGCGGGATGTCGACGTGGATTTTGCATGGGCCGAGGCAGAATCGGCCGCGCCGGACCTGTTCCCAAAGGGACGGGAGAACATAGGACGCGACGCGGTGTGCAGCATGCTGTTGTCCCTGATCCGACGACGGGCCATCGCCCTTTGGCCTGACGGCGACATCAACCACATCCACATCTGGCCGGATCAGGGAAACAACCGGGTGACGATCTACAACTCAGGGGCCGTCACCGACGGCCGGATTCGCTGGAATCCGTTTGCGGCAAAGTCGGGGGACCGCAAGAATGCCATCAAGAAAAGTGAAATCGCCGCCATCGCTCAACAGGCGATGGGGTTGGACTCTCCCGACGACGAACGCGTGAATGGGGTGCTGTCCGGTTTGTGGACCTGGTTGACGGACGGAATTCTGACGTCGTGTGGTGCCGGGGAATACCAGTTTCCAGCGGATCGAATTCTGCTGCGAAGCCGTGTCGATTGGCACAAGTGCCGTCGATGCAATTCCCCAACCATTCACCCGATGGGCGGCTATTGCGGTGTTTGCCGCGGCGTGGGGACACTCGAAAAAATGAGCGAGGACGCCGTCAAGGACGTCCGCGCCCGCCACCAGGCCCACCGATATTCCCGCCCGCCGTTGCCGCTGGTTGTCCGGGAACACACCGCGCAGTTAACCCACGAGCAGGCGGGCGAATACCAGAGGGAATTCCTTCGTGGAGACGCCAATGTGCTCAGTTCGTCGACGACCTTTGAGATGGGCGTCGACGTGGGGTCATTGCAGTCGGTGCTGCTTCGCAATGTGCCGCCGTCGCCCGCCAACTACATCCAGCGAGCAGGACGGGCGGGACGACGACTGGACGGCGTGGCGCACGCGGTGACGTACGCCCGCTCGTTGCCACACGACCAGCATCATTTCTTCCTCCCCGAGGCGATTGTCGCCGGCTCGGTGCATGTTCCGGTGATTCACACCGCCAACCCCAAACTCACCCAGCGACACGTCAACAGTTTCCTCCTGGGACGTTTTCTGAGGGCGCACCGCGAACAATTGTCCTCAGACATGCCGAAGGTGGAGGCGTTCTTCGGAGTTCCAGGTGGCGACGGATCGTTCCTGGCGGATCGCTTTGGGCCATGGTGCAACGACAATCGCGACACCGGAGACCAGTTGTTGAACACCATCGGAAAATTCATTCCACAGCAATGCCCGCTGACCCCGGCCCGGGCGGTCGACGACGCGATCAACGGTTTTCAGGACGCCCGCGTCAGTGGGGTGGACAATCCATACAAGGCCTACAAAGATCAGGAGGATGCACTTCGGAAGGAATTAGACAAACCCGACGCCCAACGGGGGCTGGGCAAAGCGATCGACCAGGTGCGCGATCTCATCAAACAACTGCTCCATACCGACCTCATCAGCCTGCTGTCCGGGCAGTGCTGGCTGCCCTCGTTCGCGTTCCCGCAAGACATCGTGAAGCTGACAGTCCGGGACCCGAACATCTCCGCGGGGAGGCTTCGGCTGGAACGGGATCGTGAGCACGGCATCTCGGAATATGCTCCGGGAAGCGAGGTCATCGTTGACGGTCTGTCCCTCACCTGCGCGGGGCTGAATCTGGAAGTCCGCAAACCGGACATCCAGTGGTTCTGCATGGACCGGGCCACTCGCAATGTCCGCATCGGCCGAACGGAAGACGAGGTGCGGCTGCCCTCGGGCAACCAGCAGTTTTTCCGGTTCATCGAACCCAAGGGGTTCACTACGGCGCAGGACAAACCGGCGGGAAAACCCAACGTGTACCGCCTGAGGCCGCCAACGAATTCCGATGTCTTTCTGTACAAAGGCACGGAGGAATTTACGGAATGCCTGGACCAGGATCTTCCGGGCGTCCTGGCGGGACTGTGTTCCGACGCGACATTATTCCGGGCGAACTTGGGTAAAAAAGGGCTATGTTTCCTGATTTGTGAACAATGTGGACGGTGGAGTGAAGACGGAGCCCGGAGAAAACCATCGCATAAAAGCCCATACGGAACCACCTGCCGTGGCGAATTCAAGCTGGTGGCGCTGGCGCACATTTTCAAAACAGACGTGTTGCAGATTCGCTTCCCAGGGCTGTTGAATCACAACGTAAACGACGCACGGTTCTGGCGGACGCTCACGGCGGGAGTCATGGCCTCCGCATGCGAAACCTTGGGCATCGACCCGCAGGACATGGGCGCGACATACCGCAGTTGTGCCGATACCGGCGCCGGCGGTGAGAACCCCGCCGGCGAATTGGTGCTGTACGACCGCGTTCCGGGCGGCGCGGGACACACGGCCCGGATTCGGGACCATCTGCGAAGCGTCCTGAAGGCGACACGGAAACGGCTTGAGGAATGCCCGAATTCGGAATGCGACCTGAACGCCAGTTGCTACACATGCCTCCGAAGCCCCGGGAATCAATTCCACTGGGATGACCTCCAGCGAAACGCGCCGCTCGAGTGGCTGAAGCGTCTTGTGGAGCCTGGCCAGTGAAGCGATCTCCCTCGACATCGGTACGAGGTGACGTCGACACGAAGACCGCCAATTCCTTCGGAGACCGCTAACTCGCCTGCGGAAGTGGGCGTTGGCGATCCTGGCGGCCTGTGTCGCCCAAACGCGTCACGTTGGCGCAGGTTCGAACATCCTGCATCAGGTCGAGCAACGCCACGATCCCGTACCCTCGACGCGCCCGGTGGGCGCGAATGTCAAACACGGCAACCTGGGCAATTGGGGCCCCTGTGGCATGGTTCCTCCGCCGCGATGGAAAAATGATGCCCGCGAAAGGAACGGTCATGCGTATCCTTTTTCTTTCCGCCGAACGCGCACACGGTTAATAACTGCGTGTAGAATCCTATGGATTTTGAGTTGCAACACAGCCATTGACCACAACTTATCACCAAATGCATCCTTCGCGGTTTTCTCCGTGTCTTCCTCGCAGTTGTTAACTATCGCAATGTTAACAGTTCGGGGGCAGGCGAGAACGCATTTCGCCCTTGACCGGTGCCAAGAGGGTAGTTGGCGTGGGGCTTCTGGCACTCTTGGCACTGCGCGCCTTGGCCGCGTGGGGCGTTTCCTCAACGGCGAATACACCTCAAACAGTGACGTTCAAACCTGTGTGCGATTCCGTGAGCGATCCCGTGGGCGACTCCGTGGGTGGTTTCAAAGGCCGAATAGTCGGAAAAGTAGGGCAACTTAAAAAACCGGACAAGCGAAAGAACGTGTGTATAACTCCGTCGTTGTTCCCGCCGGAGTCAGCATTTTTTTCGGCCCGGAAGGAACCGGGCCTTGGAAGGGGCCCCAATCCCGAGGATGGGGACCGTCACTATTCTTCCGCGCCGTTGGTGAGAAGCCACTGGATGGTTTCGGCCTCGACGTCCTCGCGCGCCACCGCCAGGGGTGTTTGGCCATTCATGGCCCTGGCGTTGATGTCCGCGCCAAGTTCGTGCAACAACGCCATGGCCTCGACGCTGTTGTTGATGGCCGCCCAGTGCATCGGCGTTTCGCCCTTGTTGTTCGCGGCGTTAATGTCCGCATCCTGCTCGTGCAGCCACCTAATCATCGCCAAGTGTCCAGGTTGGGCCACCGCTTGATAGGCGGCTGAGTGCATCGGCGTCCAGCCGGTGTTGCTCCTGGCGTTCACGTCCGCGCCGTGCGCCTTCAGCCATTTCGCCGCTTCGAGCTGACCATGCTCCGCCGCCCAGAACATTGGCGTCCAGTCGAATTTGTCCCTGGCGTTGACATCCGCACCGTGCTCCTTCATCCATGCCATCGCCTCAAGACGGCCATCCCCGACGGCGTAAAACATCGGTGTCAATCCACTATGGTCCACAACGTCAACCTTCGCACCGTGTTCCCGCAGCCACACCATCGCCGCGACATGCCCCCTATGGGCCGCTCCGAACATCGGCGTACAGCCATATTCGCTCACGACTGTGGCCACCAAACCCTGTCCCTTCAGCCACTCCATCACCTCGATGTGACCACCCTCTGCCGCGTCAAACATCGGCGTCACACCGCGACAACTCGTAAAATTAACCTCCGCCCCGTGGGCCTGCATCCATTTCATGACCTCGACATGCCCGCCCCGAGCCGCCTCAAACACCGGCGTCCATCCGCGACTTTCCCTCGCGTTAATGTCTAACCCTTGCTCCAACAACCACGCCATGGCCGCAATGTGACCGCCCTCAGCCGCCGGAAACATCAGCGTTTGCCCCATGCCGCATCGAACATTGACCTTCGCCCCGTGCTTCCTCAGCCGTTTCATCGCCTCGACGTGCCCACCCTCTGCCGCTCCATACATCGGCGTCTCGCCGCCCCAGCGGGCCTCGAAATTGACACTCACGCCTTGCTTCTTCAACCACGTTATAACATCACACTGACCATTCAACGCCGCCACAAACATCGGCGTCCCGCCGCCCAGGTAAGCGGCGACATTGAGCTTCGCCCCGCGCGCTTTCAGCCACTTCAACACATCCACCCGCCCCTGCACCGCGGCGAAATGCACCAGAGTCCGACCATCCTTATCCCGCTTATTAACCCGCAACCTCGCCGCCCGATACCAATCCTCAACCGCAAGCGGCTCGTTCGGCAGTTCGTTCGAATTGTTCAACTTCTCCGTCATTATGACCGTTTTTCTCAAGCGCCTCGCGAGCGGCTGCATGGCGAGTAGCCGCCGGGATACAGTTTGCCGGTTCGGATCGCATGATTTTTCGCCAGCGTGTGTAAATCGGGCGTTTTTGTCGCGAGGCAGCATTCCATCGCGATTTTCGCGCAGACCGCCGCGTCTTCCTCGGCGTCGTGGTGTTCGAATTGAATGCCGAACATGTCGGCCATGAGGTTCAGTTTGTATGCGAGGCGGCCAGGGAAAATGGAGCGGCAGAAATTGACTGTGCAGAAATAATCCAGCCGTGGGTATGGAATTCTATATGTGTCCAACGACGACCGAAGCACACTGAAATCGAACGCGGCGTTGTGCGCGATGACCGTCTTGCCCTCCAGCGACGGGCCAATGTCCCGCCACAACTCGGCGAAGGTTGGACTGTCCTTCACGTCATCGGCCGTGATGCCGTGGATGCTGACGTTGAACGGATGAAAATCCATCGTGGGCGGCCGAATGAGACACGACGCCGTGTGAACCATACAACCGTTCTCCACGACGGCAACACCCATCGAACACGCACTGTTGCGAGACGCATTGGCCGTCTCAAAATCAATGGCGATGCAGTTCATCCCGGTAGACATGAGGCGTATCTTATCACGGCCACGACTCGTGTCCAGAACGGAAATATCCTCTGGCCAGCCCGTCCGGTTAGCCCTCGTAATTCTCCAACAGTTTGTTGAAGAATTGCCTGCTCCGCCAATTCTGGCGCAACCTGCGCCAGAATCGAATCGCAAAATTCTCACACGGGCCGTGCGAGAATTGTCTTCGCCAGATTCTCATGGATTCCCTTGGCTTTCAAGGCTCGTTTCTGCCTCATGTCGTACGTCAATGGCGACGTCCACACGGGACGCCAAACATGAACACCAGACGAAGGAATCGAGCATGCGCGAAGAGCAGAAAAACGAGATGAAAATCCTGGCGGCGGCGAGGGCGGCGATTGGCGAAAGCCATGGCCATGCCAACGAACTGCCCGATCCCGAACGGGAACGCCGCGTGACAATCTACGCCGACCAGGTGCGGCGGCATGGACGGATCACCCACTGGCTGATCGCGTCGGCGGTTCGCGACGCGTACCTGTCGCGTCGCTCTCGATTCGCCGAAGGCGACGCCCTCGGCCGTCGCTACATCGGATAAAACCGCCGCGAGTCCCGTGTCACGACGGGCATATCGGAAACCTCTGATATAAAGGCAGAAAGAACAGCCAGGACTCGTCCATGAGCTTGATGGTCACGGTCTTGTCATCGGCGTAGATCGTGGTCGTGGGAACCATGAGCGATTATTTGTCATTTCGGCGTTTCGGAGTCGGTCTTGGCCAGGGCTTGGCGGCCTTTGTCGGTCAGGCGGTATTTTTGTAGGCGGCTGCGGGGTTTGTCGGGGATTGTGTATTCGATGTTGTTGGCTTCAAGAGCCTGACGCAGATAGTTGTCCCGGAAAGTTTGTTGGTGCCTGATCCCCAGCAGCTCGCGGAGCTGGCTGGCGGTGGTTTCCCCATCAAGAAGGACCATCAGCAAGCGCGTGGCGAGATCGTCCGACTTAGCCGGTGACTTAGCCGGTGACTTAGCCGGTGACTTAGCCGGTGACTTAGCCGGTGACTTAGCCGGTGACTTAGCCGGTGACTTAGCCGGTGATCCTTCGCCGAACATGGCTTTCATCAGGTCGGACGCCATGTCGACTTCTTTGTCCAGCTCCGGGATGAACAGTTCGAACGCCTTTCGGGCCCGGTCGTTTTTGTACGTTGGCGACGGATGGCCGAGGTTTCGCCAGGCTTCTCGCATCATCCGCATGCCTGTGCCGGCCTGCTCGCACATGGCGATCCGCCGCATGGCCATGGCGATGGACGGGTTTCGCACGTCCTTTTCGCCAGGTTCCCATAGACGGGTGTCGTCGCCGAACACGTCGCCGGGGTTCCATAACTGAATGCCGTCGCGGTAGAACTTGATGACGCCTTTGCGGGAATGGTCGCCGTAGTCTTGATGAATCAGCAGATTGATCGCAGCTTCGCGGAAGACGCGGAAGCCCGGCGGGTCATCGCGGCGGCCCAGCGTTACGGGGTCGATCTCGCGGAACGGCTTGGGCATGAAGAATAGATATTTTGCGGCGAGTTGCTCCCATGCCTGGATGATGTTGTCCTCGCAAACGATCCGGTCGATCCACCGCGTCTCCGGCATGGCGTCGCCGGTGGAGTAGCCGAGAAACTGGACGTCCAGCGTCGGTCGGGGAATGAGATGATGCACGGCCAGGGACGATCCGAAGAGCATGATGGCCGCTCGGGTGGGGAGGATTTTGCGGCCCACCTTTTTCAAAAATCCCCAGTGATAGAGGAAGTCTTGATTCGGTTGATCAGGGTCGAATCCCGTGTTTGTCTGGTGAAAACGGTTGCGATACCACTTCAGACTGCCGGGGTGGAAAGCGTCCTTAAGCGGCACGCCGTCGAACGGCTGGCTGTCCCAGCGATTGTCGGTGGCGTCTCTCAACAGCCGCTCGATGTCCAGCATCTTGGCCTTATAATCGCCGTCGCCTTTTCGCAGAAAGGTCCGCCGAATGTCGCCGTCGAGGTAGACCGGCTTGCGCGTGCGTGAATTCTCGCCGATGTGAAAAACCAGAACCGTCTTGCCGTCAATCCGTAGTTTCTGCTCGCGAATCACCACGTCGTGATTGACTTTGCCGTCGGCGTGCAGAACCGAAAGGAAATCGTTCTGTACCTTGTCAGGCCGTTCGGCGCCGGTGACTTCGTACGCATCGCCACGTTGCCCAACGCCAAACACGATATACCCGCCGTGCGTGTTGGCAAAAGCGGAAACAGTCTCAAAAGCAGACTTCGGAACCTCCGCGCGAGCCTCCTTGAACTCGACATCGTTCCATTCGCCCGCCTTGAGCAGTTTTTTCAGTTCCACCAACTTCATGCGATCACTCCAATCCTGAAACCTATCTTCCGCTTTTCACCGCCATTCGCAAGCAAGAATTGGCTGACGCTCACATCCTCCGGACGCGCGGGCGAGCCCGAGTCCTCTCTCCCCACACACCGGCGAAACGGTGTGCTACGGAATGACAAACACGACGAGGTAGGCCAGGCCAATGGGGCTCCAGCCGAGCCCGGTTCCTTCCGGGCGTGAAAAAATGCTGACTCCGGCGGGAACAACGACGGGGGTAGACACAGTTTCTTTCGCCTGTCCGGTTTTTTGTACCCAGCCGACAGGCCGAAAAATCGTTCCACGGGGCCAAGGCGCGCAGTGCCAAGAGTGCCAGAAGGGTTTACTACGATGGCCTTGCGCGACACGGATTGAGGGGGGGGGAGTGCGTTGATTACGTTAACGGATCACCGCGGTGTCCTCGGCGAGCACCTTCAAGTACGCCTCGTAGGCGTAGATACGGTCGCGTTGGCGGCCTGTGGTTTCTTTCAGAATGCCGATCCTTGTAAGCGTGTCGACGGTCCTGATGGCCGTGGGTTTGCTGATCTCCAGCACGTCCATGACCTTCAGCAGCGTGATCATGGGGTATTCCGGCAGGACATCCAGCAGTTGGATCGCCGGAACCGTCGCGGCCTCGCTGGCGGCGACGGCTTGGCGGTCTTTGCTGAGCAGCGCGAACAGCCGTTTGGCGGCGTCGACGCCGTCGTTGGCGGCTTCGCAGACGCATTGCAGGAAGAACTTCGTCCAGCCTTCCCAGTTGCCGGCGGTGCGGACTTCCAGCAGGGCGCGGTAGTAGTCGGCCCGGTGGCGTTTGAACGACAAACTGAGGTACAGCAGCGGTTGGTCCAGCAGTTTCCAGTGCTCGACGAGCAGTGCAATCAACAGACGACCGATGCGGCCGTTGCCGTCGAGGAACGGGTGAATCGTCTCGAACTGCACATGGGCCAGCCCGGCCCGCACCAGCGGCGGCAGTTTATCGTTGGCGTGAATCCAGCGGTCCAGTTTCGCCAGGGCGTCCGGGACGGCGTCGTGCGGCGGCGGGACGAAGACCGCGTTGCCGGGGCGCGTGCCGCCGATCCAGTTTTGCGAGGTGCGGATGGCGCCGGGCTGTTTGTCCGCCCCGTGAACGCCTCGCATCAGTCGCTTGTGGGCTTCGCAGAGCAGCCGGGCACAAAGCGGCAATCCGCCCGGCCTGGCGACTTCCTTTCGTAGGAAAGCCAGGGCGTCGACGTAGTTACAGACCTCTTCGACGTCGGCGGGCCGTTGCGATTTGCTGGTGGCTTCGTAGGCCAGCACGTCCATCAGCGTCGCCTGCGTGCCCTCGATCTGCGAGGAAATGACAGCCTCTTTCCGCACGAATCCGTACAGGAACCAACTGGCGCTGGGCACCATCGCCCCGGCGACACCAAGCCGGTCAATCGCCGCCAACGCCTGGGCGTGCAGGTCCGCCAGTTCGCCCTCGATCCGCAACGCCGGGTTGGCCGGCGGCAGCGGGTGTGGAATGAAGGCTTTGATCTTCTCGTCGCCGACGGTGGTCGTCCGATACGTGCCGGTGGTTCGTGTCATGGCGGGTCAACCTTTCGTTACTACGTCTTCTCGTTAGTAACGAAATCGTACCTAACGCCGGCCGTTAGTCAAGGAAACGTTACTAACGAAACGACCTGCGTCATGGTACACTCGTGTCTCAGTCTGAAAGGAGTCGGCGATGGCGGCGAAGAAGGACTCGACGCCGTATGAGTATTGGGTGTTGATCAACGCCATTCGCACCGGCAGGGCTCGCGAACGAAGCATCGCCGTTGAAATTTTACAAAAACGATTGAGGTAAGGGAGACGCTCCATGAAAAAATCGGCCATGAGGGAGGACGAATCGCTGGGGCGTCTGACGATTGGGATCGGTTGTCTTCTCGGCATGCTTTCGCTGCTGCATTTTATGCCGATTTTTTGGGGGTGGGAATCGTCGGGTGTGTATCTCGCGCTGGCTGTGTTGTTCGCACTGGGGGCACTGATCGCCATCGTGAGCGGTGTGCAGATGTTGCGACGCATCCGGCGGGCCAAACGCGACGGCACCTGGAGGCCGCCCCCGCCGGAAAATCTGTTGATGAAACGGGAGCGGCAGAAGATGCCGAATGAGACGGCAGGTTGTCTCGTCATGCTGTTTTTTTTGGTGATCTGCGCAGCCATCTGCCTGATCTGGAACGAACTCACTCCGTGGGTCGTGCTTTTTCTGCTTTTCGTGCTATGGGACTCTTTCATCCGCCGTAGATGATCGAACAGGTCGCCTGTCCCCGAACTGTTAACTTTACATTGGTTAACAGTTGCGTGGCAAACACGGTGTAAGCCGCGTAGACGCTGGCAATGATAACTCGTTGTTATTCATTGAGTTGGACTCCAGAATTCATCGTTTTTGCCACGGAACTGTTAACTTGGTTGCTATGCGCAACAAACAAAAAGAATGTTCCTGACCATTCCCACGCGGTCTTCATTTTTTCATCGCCCGGAAGGAACCATGCCGATCCGGGGCCTCATTGGGCCAGATTGCCACGTTTGACATTCGGGCCACCGGACGCGGTTGGGGGTGAGGACGTACAAGCCTTCGCGCTCACAACGCCGAGAAACGTGATGGTGGTGTCATCAACGATCCTGACCGCAAAGCCCCTCTCGACATTTCCGTGAAAGACGGACGCGACGGCTTCGCTACCGCGTTTGAGGTCAAGGACAAACCCGTCGAGGGTCGCCATGTCCGATCCAGCGCACTGCTGTCCAATATAGATCGTGATGGATCGTTGTAACTTGCCGTAATGTTGTGTGTTACGGCAAAAAAAATGTAGCGCACGATTTGAATTTCGATTGTCCGGCGGCTGGCCTTGGGGCATGGTCTCTCCATTCTTTTGGAGAGCACCATGCACCAGGGCCTGTTTCTTTTCGCGCAGATCATGTTCTACCTTCCGCGGCACATCTTCGACGGTTGCGTCGCGAAGTACGACGGCGATTACAATGGCAAAGGCTTCACCTGTCTGGATCAATTCCTGGCCATGGCCTTTGCTCAACTCACGCTCTGCGACGGCTTGCGAGGCATCGCCAACTCGCTGGAGGTCAACAGCCATTGTCTTTATCACATGGGCTTTCGATGTGAGGCCGTCTCCAAAAGCACGCTCGCTCACGCCAACAAAAACAGGCCTTGGCGAATCTGGGCCCTGTTGGCGACGGCGTTGATGAAGCAGGTCAACGAACTCTACGCCGATGACGCCCTGGCCTTCGACTTCGACGCCAAACTGTTCGCCCTCGACTCGACCACCATCGACCTGTGTCTGACGCGATTTCCCTGGACACCCTCGCAACAGTCCAAGGCGGCTGTCAAAATGCACGTCCTGCTGAATCTGCGAGGCAATCTGCCCGAATTTCTTGTGATTTCCGACGGAAAAACACAGGACGTAACATTTCTCGACCTGCTGGAGTTCCTGCCCGGTGCGTATTACGTCATGGACAAAGGCTATCTGAATTTCGCGCAGTGGTATCGCATTCACCAGAGCAAAGCCTTCTTCGTAACGCGGGCCCGGAAGAACCTGTTGTTCCTCGTCAAGGTCTCGCGCGAGGCGGACAAATCCACGGGCCTGCGATGCGATCAAACCATTCGCCCCGCCGCCGCCGACACGGCCTTGAAGTACCCCGAGCCCTTACGCCGCATCCGCTACCGCGACAACGAGACGGGCAAAACGCTGGTGTTTTTGACCAACGATTTTGACCTGCCTGCGTTGACGATTGCGTTGTTGTATAAACAGCGGTGGCAGATCGAACTGTTTTTCAAGTGGATCAAGGGGCATTTGAAGATCAAGAAGTTTTACGGCTACAGCGAGAACGCGGTGCGGACGCAACTGTGGATCGCGGTGGCCGTGTACTGCCTGCTGGCGATCATCCGCAAAAAACTGGCCGGCACCCGCGACCTTCACGAAATTCAAGAAATCCTGAGCACATCCCTTTTTCAAAAAATCCCAATAAATCGAGTCTTTTCGAGAGAAAAACCGAAACCCACGGAAACAGATTCCGCTAACCAACCGTCACTATTCGAGTTATAATTGGACGCCAGTGGATCCAGCGTGGAAAAGGCGGTCAAGGACCACTCGCTTCGAAGCCTGAACTTCGTGGCCATCGGCAAACAGCAGAAGGCGAAGGATTTCGACGAGATCATCCAATGGGCGGCTGTGCATGGCGTGAAGGTGACCGTCTTTCTGGATTGGCGGACGCTGTATCAGGCCTGCAAATGTTTTGCGCCGGTGGCGGACGATGTTTACGAGGGCAGGGTGTTTCGGAGAGTGCTCGCCAGGGCGGCCAGCCTGGGGGTTTCGCAGACTGGGATCGCGCAGTTTCACGCTCTCGCGACATGACGGTAAAGATGACTTGACTTTGGCCAGGCAGGGCTCCCTTATGGGGAAACGGCCGAAGCCGTAATAACGATTTTGGAGCACGATGGGTTATGGGACAACAGTTGCAACAACGCCTGCCTTTTCAGAAGGACCGTAGCTGGCACAAACTGGTGCCGCGAGAGCCATTGTACGAAACGGACCTCGGCATCGCCGTCGTCGGCGACTCGCTGGAGGTCCTTAAAGCAATGCCGGACTCAAGCGTGAACCTGGTGGTCACCTCGCCGCCTTACGCCCTGCACTTCAAAAAGGAATACGGCAACGCCGACAAACACGAATACGTGGACTGGTTCCTGCCCTTCGCCCGAGAAATCCGTCGCGTGCTCACCGACACCGGGAGTTTCGTTCTCAACATCGGCGGCAGCTACAACCAAGGCTCACCGACGCGGTCGATCTACCACTACAAACTGCTGGTCGCATTGATTGAGGATGTGGGCTTCCATCTCGCGCAGGAACTGTTCTGGTACAACCCCGCGAAGATGCCGGTGCCGGCGGAATGGGTCACCGTTCGGCGAATCCGCGTCAAGGATTCCGTGGAGTTCGTCTGGTGGCTGTCGAAAACCCCGTGGCCCAAGGCGTCCAACGCGAAGGTACTGCGGCCGTACAGCAAGGACATGCTGCGTCTCAATGCCCGTAAATTGCGAGAAACGGTCAGGCCGTCGGGGCACGTCATTCGCCCCGGCTTTGCCGATGTCGAGTCGGGTGGCTCGATTCCTCCGAATGTGATTGAGGACGACACCCCGACGGACGTGCTGCGGTTCGGGAACAATGCCGCGAACGACCAATACACCGTGCGATGCAAGCAGGCCGGCATCAAGATTCACCCAGCCAGATTCCCGACCGCGCTTCCGGATTTCTTCATCCGAATGCTCACCGACCCGGGCGACCTCTGCGTCGACCCGTTTGCCGGATCAAACACAACCGGCATGGTCGCGGAGGAACTGGACCGCCGCTGGATCGCCATCGAAGCCTCAGCCGAGTACCTCGACGCCAGCAGATTCCGGTTTGAATAGCCGAATCGTAACTCGATCCTTTGCAATAAGTTATGGTGAAATTTGACTGTACAGCCCACACGTCACCGATTTCGGCACCGGTGTGGTGTTGGTGTGCGTAACTAGTTGTGTTTGCAAAGCGTTGCGAGGCGGAGCGATCGGCTTTGTAAAGCGGATGTTATGGGTTCGATTCCCCTCGCTGGCTGTGAAGAAACCCCAATAAAAACGTGGTTTTCTGCACTTCCCCCTGTAACCGACACTGCTTGTCTTGGCCATGCGCTTGGCGCTTTCGCCAAAAGCGTCGCCAAAGTGGATCCGACCTCGCCGCTGTGCTGGCGGCATGGAAAAATCTGCCCGAAGCCGTCAAGGCCGGCATCGCCGCCATCGCCAAAGCGACGCCACCCCAGGCTGCGCCCTCCCCGGCGGCGACGCCCCAGGCAGCATCGCCCCAAACGACACCACAGAGTACGCCCTCCCAGGCTACGTCCTCCGAGTCCACGTCCCGCTGGGTCACGTCCCCTCGAAAGGAAAAACGCCGCCACGCGCGCAAATGAAAAAACGCCGCGCGTGGCGGCGTTTTCGTTTCGGCGTGTCCCCACCAACCGCCGCATCCATCACAGCCGTTGCGGCCGTCACGTCCCTCACCTGCGCAGGACTGAATCTGGAAGTGCGAAAACCGGACATCCAGTGGTTCTGCATGGACCGGGCCACGCGCAACGTTCGTATCGGCCGAACGGAAGACGAGGTGCGGCTGCCCTCGGGTAACCAGCAGCTTTTCCGGTTCATCGAACCGAAGGGGTTCACCACGGCACAGGACAAACCGGCGGGAAAACCCAACGTGTACCGCCTGAGGCCGCCGACGAATTCCGATGTCTTTCTGTACAGCATTACACCGTGCCAGAAAATTTGAGCACACCCCTGGCATTTTTTTTGAAATCTACTTGACTTGTGGCGATTGAAAACCTAACATTTGCCGACTGTCTCCGGGAACCGAGGGACCTGTGATTCCCGAGGCCGTTTTGTTTGTCCCCGCCATGCCGCATTTTGTCGATTTGTTCACGCTCACAATGCCGCATGTTGACTGTTGTTGTACGGTACGTGCAGTTTCCAGCGTTTTGTTCTTTCCCTGACGGCATAACGTGGAGGGGTTTGAACAACGGATTCCGTATGGATGTGCTTGGCACGCCGCTTCGCAATGACGACGCGGCGAATTCGCGGATCGCCCGTGAATACGTGGCGTTGGCCCTGACCTCCGGCGACGTCGCCCACTGGCGGCTGGACCTGGCCTCCCGTGTGATTCGCGGGTCCCGAAACCTTGCCGACATGATCGGCCTGCCCGCCTCCTCCACCGCCCGGACCGCCGACCCGCGGCGGCCGACGAAACTCCTCACGCATCTTCCCCGCGCCGACCGGCAGGCGCTGCTGCACGTCGCCCTGGCCGCCATCGAACGCCACGGACGATTCCAGCACCTCCTGCCCGTGCACACCCCCGCGTGCAACTGCCGGTGGCTGTCCATCCGGGGGCAATGCCTCTCCGATTCGCACGACCACCCCACCGCCCTGGTCGGCGCGTGATCGACGTCACCTCGCACATCCACATGGAACAGGCCGTCCGGGACAACGACGCCTGCTTCCACGCGCTGGCCGACTCGCTCCAGGTCTGCGTCGGAATCACCGACACCCGACGCGTCCTCTACACCAACCGCTACCAGCAGCACTTTCTGGGCTACTCCGCCGAGGAGTTGCAACGGATGCCGCCCATGGAAATTTTCGCGCCGGAGTTTCGCCTCCCGCTCCTGCAACGGGCCGCCGACCGGATGCGGGGACTTCCCGCGCCCAACACGTATGAATGCCAGATGTTCACGCGCAGCGGCCAGCGGAGATGGGTGGAGATGTCACCGGTCCACTTTGAAAACTGCGGACACCAGGCCATTCTCGCCGTCGCCGTCGACATCGAGCACCGCAAGCAGATGGAGGAAAAACTGCGCCAGGTGAACCGGTCACTGGGACAGCGTGTCGCCGAACACACCGTCCGGGCCCGGCAGAGGCGGGAACAGCTTCAGCATGTCTCGTCGCAACTGGCACAGGCCGAGACACTCGAACGCCAGCGGTTGGCCCGGATTCTGCACGACAATCTTCAACAACTGATTTTCAGCGCGAAACTGCGCATGCCGATCATTCGCAAGGCCCCGGCCCTGGACCGGCCTCATGTCGAAGCGCTGGAGCAGGCCGAGTCGCTGCTCCAGCAGGCCATGGGCGCCGCCCGCAACCTGTCGGTCGAGTTGAACCCGCCCAGCCTCCGCCAGGGGTTGCTGTCGTCCTTGCGGTGGCTGGCCCAGTGGATGCTCGACCACTACCGGCTTGGCGTGACCGTGTCGGTCGACGCGGCGACCCGGCGCGCGGACCCGACGACCGTGCCGCAGCAGACCACGATGCTGCTGTTCCAGGCCGTGCGCGAAATGCTCTTCAACGTCGCCAAACACGCCCAGACCCCATGCGCCGACATCCGCGTCACGCGCACGAACTCGCACCTGCGCCTGGCCGTCCGCGACGAGGGGCGGGGGTTCGACCCGCGCACGCTCGCCGACAAACCGCGTTCGAGTTTCGGCCTGTCCAGCATCCAGGAGCGCATCGAAATCCTCGGCGGACAGATGGACATCGCCAGCCAACCCGACAAAGGCACCACCATCACCGTCACCGCACCGCTGCCCCGCCGCCACAAGGCGAAAACCACGCGGAAGAAGACGACGCGGGGACGCGGAAAAGCCATATAGCTTTCCCCTCTTGCAAGCCTCTCGCACATGGGCTATCCTGTGGCCGCACTAGAGGAAGACTGTTCGATGAGACGCGGCTTGTTGGCAACCCGTGATGAATTGCGAGCCTTGAGGGATCGGCTCTCGCGCAAACCGTATGATGCGGTCCACGCCATGCTGGGGCGGCGGTGTTCGCTGATCCTCCAGACCTCGCCCGTGACCGAGGCCCAGTGGCGGCTGCTCAGTCAGCAGGGCGCG
>Ga0123353_10002888_pt1 | contig 21504 bp, 16 predicted proteins | sample TergutLab28metaG_3_FD_92763 | JGI IMG/M metagenome (GOLD analysis project Ga0123353, IMG submission 92763) | Labiotermes labralis P3 segment gut microbial communities from Petit-Saut dam, French Guiana - Lab288 P3 | ecosystem: Host-associated > Arthropoda: Insects > Digestive system > Gut ... | reverse complement strand
TATGCTGTCCATGCGGTTAAGAATCGCCCAATCCTTTCTCAAACTAACTTCAAGTTTCTTCCCAAACTAACTTCCATTTCTGTTCCACCGTAATAGAATTTACTGTGAGAAACAAAAAATTGAAGTCTTTTTGTTATGCAATTTTTCTTCTTAATTATAGGGCTTGCTCTTTTTTCCCTTAGCAATCAGTGATTTTTTAGTCGCTTTTTTCTCAAACTAAATTCCATTTCTCAAGCTAACTTCCATGACGGGTACCACTGTGGAACTTACTTTGAGAATTCACGGGAAAGCTTTTATCGCGGCAAATAAGCTCCCATAGACGTACCGTGGCAGGTTAGTGAATAGCTCTACAAGGTCAAGACGGCTTGTCGCTTTTTAAAGCATACCGTCATTAATTTTTTTTATCAGATAATTGACGAATTCATCGGCCGTCGGAATGCCGTTTTTGCGCGGAATTTCCGACGCTTCGGGCGTCGGAAATACATACGCCGCGTTAATCGCCGCCTGCATTTCCCGTTTCACCTCATTTACGCTGACGCCATGCTTTTTTGCCAATGCTTCATATATGTTTTTCTCCATTGTGCGCGCTCCGTTTTCATTTTATACTTGCCCTATACTGTTTCGGCAAGTATAAGTGGATGACGGTAGTATACAATAATTTTTGCGTGCCGTCTACTTTTACGGCAGATAATATAATGGAGAAAAAATACGAATTATGCCGCTTTCTCTCGAATTTAAAAATGTACTAAACGATTTGTTGAGCGAACAAGGTTTGCCAAAATCCGATTTTCCAAAAGAAATTGGAATTACTTATAACTCATTTTCTAACGCCGTAAATTACGGCATAATTCCAAAACCAAAAGTTTTAATGCGAATTGCCGATTACTTTAACGTTTCGATTGAGTATCTCTTAGCTAAAACAAACGATGAATATTTTGCGAAAGCGAAATCGGTATCCGGCTTTAATGAACGCATAGAAAGCTTAAGAGCATCCAAAAATCTGACTTATTATCAAATGAGCCAAATTTTACATCTTGACGAAAGCTATTTTTCAAAATGGAAATCGAATCAATACTTACCGTCGTTGGATTTTTTATTTTTAATTGCCGATTTTTTCAATGTTTCAATAGACTATTTGCTCGGCAGAACAGACGATAAATAAGAACTGGTGGCTAAATTCTGTGGGTCAAGATAAGACCCTTGCCCGGGGTTACAGTTACGCTCACCCCGGGTTACCAACATCTCGCACCTACGGCGCGTATTAAATTTAAGAGGGTTCTAAATTTGGGAGTGCTAAATTTAAAAATGATTAGATTCCGCAACGAAATAATAACAAGATAAAGTGCCGGTTTAGTGTCAACACACCCTAATAATAAAATCGAGGAACAACTATGGGCAATTTTGTAGGCGTTGTTAACGGTAATATCGCGACGTACGCGGTTATAAAGCGGACGGGGCGCATGGGCGGCGAAAATATTTATACCCTGACCGACGACGCGCATAATACGCTGGTTTGGGAGACGGAAGAAGTTGTCGGCGATTCCGACGGCAAGCATTATTTTTTGATTGAAGGCAAAGTTAAAGCGCATAAGGCGCTCGGGCGCATAAAGCAAACCGTGCTTTCGGAATGCGAGTGCGAGTTAGTCGGCGGCATAGATAAAATAAGCGGCAATTTTTTTGGCAAAATAGGCGACGTCATCGAGCTAAACAACGTCACGGCGGCGTTTCGAAAGGTATCCGGCACGGAGTGGATTATAAACGGGGAATTCGCCGTAACGGCGCCGGCGTCGGAATACCGTTTAGTGGTTGCGCAAACGAGCCGCGATTTTCATACCTTTGTGCTTCCCTACGATTCAACCAAAAAGCTTTCCCTCAACTCGACGGGAAAGTTTAATATAGCGGCTAAAGTCATCGGCTATACCGTCGAAAAAGGAGCGCGCGCAACTTTTTTATACCCCGTCGTCGTGGAGGATAAGAACGGGCCGTTTCACGGGGGCTGGAATTATTACGGATTTTTGAGATAACCGAAAACCTCTGAATAGCTATTCCCCCTATTTGACTTATGCTATACAATGTGATAAGATGGAAAACGTGGAACGCAAAATTTACCGCAGGGTTATGGGCATTATCTCAATCGTTTTGAGCGCGGCCGTATTTACGGCGGCTTTAGCCGTCTGTATTGTATATTGTATGCTTTCGGACGCGGCGTTTAAGGCGCTGCTGGTACCGCTCTTGATTGTTTTGACGGTTGCGGCGGGGCTTACCGCGTTTTTCGCCGTTCTTAATTTGGACTCGGTTTACGGGAAAATTTCATTCGGCCTAAACCTCGGCTCGGCGGTTTGTGTAATTATTTCATTTATACAGCTTGCGGCGTGATGAGAACCGGCCGCACGTTTTTCTTTTTCGTTATTCGTTATTAGACTTGTCCTGTAACCTCCCACGGCGGCGTCTAAGCGCATCTTTTCGCCGCTATAAAATCTTCTAAACCAGTTACATACTTCGTGAAAGCCGTCGTCGCTCGGCTATGTGCAAGCTTTGCTTGCCCTTGCGCTCGTTTCCTAGGCTTGAATGCGTTGCTATGCTCCTATTTTACAAGCTTTTCTATCGACAAAAATCTGCAGCTTTTTCGGCCATGTTAGGTTACAGGACAAGTCTATTCGTTATTCGTTTAAATCTCCACCCTGCCCTCGATTGCCCTTTGCAGCGTCACCTCGTCGGCGTATTCGATGTCGCTGCCCATGCTGATGCCTTGGGCGATACGGGTGGCGCGCGCGCCTAAGGGTTTTACGAGCCTTGCGATATATAGGGCGGTAGCCTCGCCCTCGACGTCGGGATTGGTCGCCAAAATGACTTCTTGTACGCCGCCATTCAGACGCCCGAGCAGCTCTTTAACGCGGATATCGTTAGGCCCTCTGCCGTCGAGCGGCGAAATCGTGCCGTGCAGCACATGGTAAACGCCCGCGATGCCGCCCGCTTTTTCAAATGCCAGCACGTCTTTCGGGTACGATACGACGATAATGACTGCGGAATCCGCGCGCCGTGTGCAAATGTCGCAAACCTCCCGGTCGGTAAAGTTGCCGCAAATCGAACAATAACGCACCTTTGCTTTGACCTCCGCTATCGCCGCGCAAAAATCGGCGGCCTCTTGCTCGCTCATGCCGATTACGCCATACGCGTACCGCTGCGCGGTTTTCGCGCCCACTCCGGGAAGCTTTTGAAAGCGGTTGATTAACTTTGCGATAGAATCGAGTTGTTTCATGCTTTATGTTCTTTGATGATATGATGATATTGTGGATGAATTTTATCCTTCATGCGGGCAAAGCCGCGCATCATACCATCATACCATCATTTTCGCGCAAGCGAAAACATCATGGCTTATTTTAAACTTATCTTTAATAAGTTTAAAATAAGCCGCACGTATTAAATGATGATATGATGGCGCTTTGCTTATGATGGTATGATGGGATGTTTTCGCAAAAAATTATCCGCCATGCGCCAAAGGCGCACATCATATTACTACGGAAGTAAATAGTAGCGCATTTTGGCGAGAGGATTTTTGAGATAAAAATCACGAAAACGGTTCTTTTCGTGGTTGTTAACCAAAAAGATTCCGCCAAAATGCGTTATCCTTTACTGCCGGAGTAATACCATCATACCTTCATTTTCGCACAAGCGAAAACATCATGGTTTATTTTAAACTTATTAAAGATAAGTTTAAAATAAGCCGCCCGCGCCCGCCGGCATTTTTTCGGCCTCAAGCTCGTCCGCCTGTTCGGCGGCGTCGTTATACGCCGCCAAAATCAAGTCCTCGAGCATCTCCAAATCGTCCGGGTCTACCGCCTCGGGTTTAATTTTGACACCCAGCATCGTTTTTTTGCCGTTGAGCGTCACCGTAACCAGTCCGCCGCCCGCCGAGCCCTCGACCTCCGCCGCTTCAAGCTCCTCCTGAGCCTGCTGCATTTGTTCCTGCAACTTTTGCGCCTGGCGCATCATCGCCTGCATATTCATTCCGCCGCCGCCGCCGAAACCTCCGAATTTTGACATGGTGTTATATACTCCTTTTTAAGCGCAACGCGCAATTTTTAACGCACAACACGCAACGCAATTCTTAACGCACAACGCACAACGCACAATGATGGATATTTGTTCTATTTGTTAACGTCTGATTCGAGTTATAAACCGACGCTGTGCATTATCTTTCAATATTCGGCTCCAAGCCCGTCAGCTTCCGGAGCCGCTCGATTTCCTTGTCCATATCGACGCCGGAGGATTGCTTTTCGACGCGGATTGCCAGCGGCGCGCCGATTTCGGTTAAAGCCCGGTTTAGCTCCGCCATGGCCGCGTCCTCGCAAAAACGCAAAAACTTGTCGTCCCCCGCCGTAATCACCAGCTCGCGCCCCGCGATTGCGTAATCGGTATGCTCGCCGAGCAGGCTGTAAAGGCTCATGTTGCGCGCCTTGCGGAAATGCGTCAACAGCCGCCCCCAAACGCTTTCCGCGTCCTCACCCAGCGCGCTTTTTGCCGCCGGTTCGACGGATTGGGTGGGGAATTGAACCGCGTCATGAGTGGATGGCGATTGATTTAAATGAGGAGCGAGGAATGAGGAGCGAGGAATTTCGGATGAAATTTTAGTTTCGTCATGGATATTTATCGGTTGATGTTTGGGCGGGGCGATTTGTAAATCGCTTTCTACAAATTCATCCGCTTTTGTGCTTTGTACATTGTAATTTGTAATTTTACTTTCCGCCGCGTCGCGTATGGTTCGTTTTTCGTTATTCGTTTCATTCCCTAACCCCTCTTCCAGCCGCCTTACCCGCTCGCTTAGCGCCGCGTAATCCTCGCCGGACAGCCGCGCGGCGCGCACCGCCGCCGTTTCCAGCACGATGCGCGGCGACACGGAATACCTTAGCTCCGCGTCAATGCGGGAAAACTCGGTAATGATATAAATCAACAGCTCCGCGCCCAGCCCTTCCGCCGCGACGCGCATTTTCGCCAAATTCTCCCGGGTGTCCGTCACCAGCTCCGCGCCGCCCGCTTTTATCGCCAATAAATCCCGCGCGTATTTTGCCAAATCCTTCGCCAACAGCGCCATAGACTTGCCCGCGTTGGCGAACGCGTCAATTTTTAAGAACACGCCGCCGGTATCGCCCGCGCATATCGCGTCGAACAACTCCGCGATACGGCTCCGATCCGCCGCGCCGAGCACGCTTAACACGTCGCGGTACGTCAGCCCCCCGTCCGCGTAATTTAAGCACATATCGGCAATCGACAAACAGTCGCGCACGCTGCCCTCCGCCGCGCCCGCGATATAATCCGCCGCCTCGGGTTCAAACGGTTTTTGCTCGATACCGTACACCTTTTTAACGAGCGCGGAAAGCTCCGCCGCGCCGACCAAGCGAAAATCGAACCGCATACACCGCGACAAAATCGTGGCGGGCAGCTTGTGCGCCTCGGTCGTCGCCAAAATAAAGATGACGTGCGCGGGCGGTTCCTCCAGCGTTTTTAACAGGGCGTTGAACGCGCTGTCCGTCAGCATATGAACCTCGTCGACGATATAAACCTTAAAGCGGCCGTTGACGGGCAGGTATTTTACGCGCTCGCGGATTTCGCGCACCTCGTCGACCTTGTTGTTAGACGCGGCGTCGATTTCTAAAATGTCGATATTGGCGGGGTCGTCGAGCGCCTTACAAACCGCGCAATTGCCGCACGGCGAGCCGTCGGCCGGCGCGCGGCAGTTGACGGCCTTTGCGAAAATTTTCGCGCATGTCGTCTTGCCCGTCCCGCGCGAGCCCGTAAACAAATAAGCGTGGCTTATCCTGTCCGCTTTGATTTGGTTGGTAAGCGTCGCCGTGATGTGCTCTTGGCCGATGACGTCGCAAAAAGAGCGCGGGCGGTATTTTCGGTACAGCGCGGTATAACTCATGGGAATAGTATAAACTATATGCCGCCCGTTTGTCAACAAACGGCACATAGCGGATCAAGGAAAAATAACGGGTATTCCGTACCCGGCGGGCAATAGATTTGTTCTAATGCTCAGTTAATCCGAGGAGTTGGTAATCATTAGACTTCCGAGGAAGCCTATTATCCGCCCACTGTTCCCCGACCCCTAAACCACGGTTTCCCATAGCCCGTGTAAATTGCAGTATGCGTAAACGGCGATTGGCTTGTCGCCGTCGGATAAACTGAACACGGCTCTCGGCTCCGCGCCGGGCTTAAAGCTTTTGCGCTGGCCGCCCTGCTCGGTATCCACATAAACAAACCCTATGTAGTGCTCGTCCTCCATCGGGTGCGGAACGCTTCCGACCGAAACCACAATGGTATCGCCCTCGATTGAAACGGCGGGCAGATGCTTTTCGGTTCGAGCTTCGGCAACATTGGGTACGAGTACCGCCATTTTTTGGCCGCAGCACATCATCGGCGTGCCTTTATTGTCGATTAGGCTCGCTATGTTCCCGCAAAGGGAACATTTGAAAAACTTTTGGTTACCTTGCATAATGAACTTACTCCTTTTGTTATAATCAGGGCGCCTCAACGCATCCTAGATTTCTGGTGAAAATTCGTCTTTCCCCACGCCGCAAAGCGGGCAGGAGAAATCGGCAGGGATACCTTCCCATTGGGTTCCGGGCGCGATTCCGTTTCCCGGGTCTCCGGCGGCCTCGTCGTATTCGTAGCCGCAAACGTTACAAGTGTACATCATTTTGTGTTGTCTCCTTTTTGGTAGTTTACGGAATAAGCCTCTCAAAATCCTCCGCGCCGTGCTTGCACAGGGGGCAAATATAATCGCCGGGCAGGGCGTCGCCCTCGTACACAAACCCGCAAATTTTGCAGACGAACCCCTTTTTGCTTTCGCCGGGGGGCTGCGGCTTGGGCTTAATATGGTCAAAATAGTATTGGTACGTTACGCTTCGCTCATCGGATACTAGCCTCGCGTCGGTAACGTCCGCGATAAACAGCGTATGCGTACCGTAGTCGAAGGATTCGGTTACCGCCCCGGACAGGACGGCGTTTGTATGCTCCGGCACATACCGAATGCCGTTTATCCTGTGTTCATCGGAGCCAAAACCAGCAAATTTATCGGTGTCTTTGCCGCTGTGGAAGCCGAACCGCTCAAAAATACCGAACGGCGCGCTTTCCGCCAACACGGAAACGTTAAATTTCCCCGTTTTAACCATCATACCGTGCGTAAAATTGGCTTTGTTGACCGCGACGGATATCCGGCACGGCTTGACGGTGATTTGCGTGACGGTATTGATGATGCACCCGTTGTCCTTTTGCCCGTCCTTGGCGGTCAAAACAAACAGCCCGTACGAAAGCTTGAACAGCGCCGCGCCGTCTACCTTGCCCGGCTCGGCGCCGGCGCCCGTTTGACGCAAATCCGGCAAAGAGCCGGTAATCGCCTCCGCCAATTCGTCGATTTGCGCAAGCTGTTCCTTCTTCAACGCGGATTTAAGGCTGACGGTGTTGTCGAGTATCGTGATATTGCGGCATTTAGCCAGTATTTCGCGCATGAGGCTTCCGCTTGTCGCCGCCCACGAGCCGTTTTCGACGAGGGCGACCGTGCGGTTTTGGATATTGTGCGCCGCCAAATCGTGCAACAGCGCTTCCATCGAAACAAAAATCCCCGCGTTATAGGTGGTGGACGCAAACACCAGCCGGCTCCATCGGAACGCCGCCGATATAATCTCCGACGCCGGCGTAACCGAAACGTCGAACATTTCCGTCTTAACCCCGCGGCTCCGCAGCCGGGACGCCAAAATTTCCGCCGCGTTTTCCGTGTTGCCGTACACGGAGGCATAGGCGATCAGCACCCCCTGTTCCTCGGGCTCGTACGCGCTCCACAGCATATATTTTGACAAGATATCGCCCAAATTAGCGCGCCATACAAAGCCGTGCAGGGGGCAAATCATCTCGATCGGAAGAGCGGACGCCTTTTTTAAGAGCGCGCCCGCTTGCGTGCCGTATTTGCCCACGATATTGGCGTAATAACGGCGCGCCTCGTCCATATAGTCCTTGTTAAAATCCACCTCGTCGGCAAATATCGCGCCGTTCAACGCCCCGAAGCACCCGAAAGCGTCCGCCGAAAAAAGAATCTTGTCCGTGGAATCATAGGTAACCATGACCTCGGGCCAGTGTACCATCGGCGCCATTACAAAATGCAGCGTGTGGCGCCCGGTAACCAGCGTATCGTTTTCGCCGACGATGAGGGCGCGCGCGCCGATATCATCCACCTCGTAAAACTGCTTCATAAACGCCAGCGTTTTGGCGTTGCATACAATCCGCGCCCCGGGGTACCGGGCGGCTAAATGCGCGAGCGCGGCGGAATGGTCGGGCTCCATATGCTGTACGATTAAATAGTCGAGGCTCCTGCCGCCCAAAGCGTAGTCGAGGTTCTCCAAAAACCGCTGCTGCACCGCCTTATCGGCCGTATCGAATAACACAGTTTTTTCGTCGTTTAACAGATAGGCGTTATACGACACGCCCTTCGGCACCGAATAAACGCCCTCGAACATCGCCAAACGCCGGTCGTTCGCGCCAACCCATGTTAGGTCGTCCGTGATTTTTTTTGTACTGTGCATAAAACCCTCTTTGTCTAACGACTAGTGACTAACGAATAACTAAGGATAAGAGTTCGAAGGTTAAAAAAGTAATTCCTTTTGTTCCAAAGTTGTACGGTTTACAACTACCGTTTAACGAATAGTGAATAACGAATAACTATGGATAAGTTTTAGGTTCAAAAAAGTAATTTCTCTTGTTCCGAGCGGTTTTTTTGTACAACTATCGTAACCCAGTCCGACGTTATCCGTTATTCGTTATTCACTGTCCGCAAGACGCTAACTCCCGGCGGCATGGGGCTTTAGTTTTTTACGCCCGGCAAAATACAGTAAAGACGCGGCGGCGGCGACTACTCCGAAGGTTAAGAAAAGCCCTCCGCCGTCAGCTACGGAAATCGCGCCGCAGGCGCAGCCGCCTCCCCCGGATTCTTCTTTTTTCTCTTCCACGGTTACCGTAAACTCCGCGGTTTTTTCTTGGTACATAACCGTTATCGTTTTGGTTCCGACGGTGGAGGAATCAAAGCCCGTAACGGTGCAATTCGCAGCGGTTAGGGTCACGGTCGAGTTGTCTTTTTTGGTCGCCGTTACTACCATTCCGGTCCAATCCGCCGCCTCGCCGATTTTGTAGGCCGTTTTGGCCGGCGGCGTCGTAATGGAGATACCCGTAACGGGATTCGACGGATCCGGTATTTCGACCGGATCCGGCTTTGCCGCGGTGGGATCCTTGTCGATTCCGAAATAATCAATCAGGATAGGCGTGCCGCCGTCCACGGAATAAGTCTCGTACAGTAATACTTCGTTCACAATCCTGATTGCGCCGAACATACCTTTTTGGCCGTAATCCTCCCAAGTGGGGTTCTCCGGCTGCAGATTGGCTTTTTCTCCCGCGTTCGCGCAGCCCTCCGGAACCGTGCCGAGCAAATCGTTTAACGCGGGAACGGATCTCAAATCCATCCGGCGGCTGCCGCCCGCGGGGCCGATGTCTACGTACACCGTACCGTCGGGTTTTTCAAAATATTTCCGGTTCACGCCGAAGCAGCCGTACGTTTTGGTCTCAAAGCCCGTGGCCGCGGCCGCGCCGCCGGGGTTCTTCCAATCGGGGACGTCGGCGTCCCAAGCCACCGGCACGGAGCGGGCGTAATTGTGCTCATGGCCTTGCAGCACCAAATCAACCTCGTTCTGGCAGTATATCGGCATTAAGAGCGCGCGCTGCGCGTCGATACCGGCCTTTGCGGGCGTACCGCTTTGATCCGTTCCGGCGGAGTACTGGCCAAACCCGAACACCGGGCTGTGCTGGATGACAACCGTCCATCGGACGGCGGGATTGTCCTTTGCCGCCGCCAAATCCGTTTTGAGCCAGTTTATCATGGCCGCATCAAGGTTTCCGGAAGTATTGGGATTATTCGTGTTTATGCACGCGACGTGGACTTCGCCGATGGTATACGAGTAGTAAAACTTATCGCCCGCGCCGTCCGCCATCTTGATGTTAAAACGCGCGTTGATGTGCGACTGCTGGCCGTAACCTCCGCCGCCCCCGTCATGGTTGCCCTGGGAGGGCATAATCACCGTATCCATAAGAACGGTTTTGGGCATATCAAGCGCATAACCCCACTGAACGTTTTGCTTGGGGTCTTGCATGAAGTCGCCGGTGAAAAGAAAGTTCTGCATATCCGGGAGCGTTTGCTTCGCCGCGTTCAGCGTGTCCACCCAAAGGTTATAAACCCCCGCGTTCCTGCCTTGGGGGTCGGAAACGTGAACCATGCTCACGCCGCCTTCGTTCGCGATAATCTTTTGCTCGCCTACCGGGCTCCAGGCTCCCTCCGAGCCCAAACGGTAAAAATAGGTCTTGCCGGCTGCGGCGGGCGTAAAGTCGTGGCTTGCCTTCCACGATAAAAACGTGCCGTCGTTGTACGCGGCGGAAGCGCTGGCTGCCGGCGCCTCCGTAGCCGCCGACCAGTCGACGGTGGATTTGGTCATCGTGCCGGTTTTTTCGACGATTTGCACCTTGCCCTCCGTGACGCCGGTCGCCGTCTGCCACGTAAAGCCGCGCGTATAAGGCCCGTCGTAGTAGGTTACCGCGATGTGCGTCGGGTCGGCCGGCGCGGCGTACGCCATCATCGGCCTGAGCCACGTCCCCGCCGCTACGAATACGGCGGCGGCAAGTACGATTGCCGTAAAAACCGACAAAACGCGTACCTTGCTTTTTTGTTTCTTTGTTGTCATTTTTTTAAACTCCTCCGCTTTTAAAGCGTTTTTTTATACTTTTTTGCGTCTGATTAATTGGCCGATTTGGCTTTTAATATTCTGCGCCCCGCGATATGCAGCAAAACTGCGGCGGCGATAAATACGCCGAGGGTTAAGAAAATCCCTCCGCCGTCCGCCATAGAAACCGCGCCGCACGCGCAGCCCTTGTCGTTGTCTTTATCGGGGTTCTTAGGCTCCTCGTTGGTCGTTTTAGGGAAGGCTACGGTAAAGACGAGCGTCGAGCGGCTACTGCTGACAAAGGCGGGCGCGATTCCGTTTACCTTAAAGCCGGCGATGGACGCGGTGTCCGTAAAGCCGGCGAACGAATAGCCCGGCTGCGCCTTCAGCGTAACCGTCGCGGTGTAAGCGGTGTCGAACTCGAATTTGGCGGGGTTGCCGTTCCACGAAAGCGCGGCGGTAAAACCGGTTCCGGCCGTGATTGAGGTACTCGGTGCCGCGTCGGCAACCGGCCCGGTAACCGTAAGGGCCGAAGCCGCGACGGGCGCGTATTCCGGCACCTCCTTGGCGACGCCGAAGTAATCAATCAGGATGGGCGTGCCGCCGTCCACCGAATAGGTTTCGTACAACAGCATACCGCCCTCTATCTTAAGCGCGCCGAACATACCCTTTGTGCCGGAGTCCGCGTTGTTGTGCGGCTCCGGCTGCAGCGCAGACTTACCGCCGGCGTCCGGAAGGCTCGCCGGAACCGTGCCGATCAGCTCGTTGATATCGGGGGCGTTGAGCGGCTCTTGGCGGCGGCTTCCCCCCGCGGGACTCATGTCGACGTACACCGTGCCGCCCGGGTTTTCCATGTATTTGCGGTCCTCGCCGAACACGTCGTACTCGCCCGTTTCAAAGCCTTTCGACGCAACCGAACCGCCCGGGATGCCCCAATCGGTAGGATTAGCCGCCCAATCGACCGGCTCGGAGCGTACGTATACGTGTTCGTGACCGTTCAACACCAAGTCTACTTTGTACTCGGCAAAAACCGGCATAAGGTCTCTGCGCATATTCCGGGTGTGCGCCCGGACATCGCCGTTCGTGCCGTTCGTCTCGGTAGCGTACCGCCCGGCAGAAACCATCGGATGGTGCGCGGCAACGACTTTCCACTGAATCTTGGGGTCTGCCTCCGCCGCCGCCAAGTCCGCTTTGAGCCAATTTACCTGCTCCGGCCGAATCCGTCCCGCCTTCCAATCGGGCTCGTTTGTGTTAAGCACCGTGACGTGCACGTTGCCGATATCATACGAGTAATAAAAATACGAGGCGCCGCTCGGTTCCTTTGCCATGCTGATATGAAAGCGCGCTTCCATTTGCGCGGGCTCGCAATAGCCGCCTCTCTCCCAGTCGTGGTTGCCCGCGGCCGGCATAATAACCGTATCCATCAAAACGGCTTGGGGCGTGTTCAACGCCATGGCCCACTGGCCGTTTAAACGACCCTCCTGCGTAAAGTCGCCGGTGAAAATAAAGTTATTAAAGTCCGGGAACTTTTCCTTTGCCGCCGTAAGCGTGGTTTTCCAAAGGTCAAAGACGCTCTGATCCCTGCCTTGGGGGTCGGAAACGTGAAGCATATTTACCCCGAGCGCGCCGCTGTCGATTTTCTGTTCGCCGACCGGGCTCCAGGCTCCCTCCGAGCCCACGCGGTAAAAATAGGTTTTTCCGTCGGCGGCGGCGGTAAAGTCATAATCGGCTTTCCACGTTAAGAAGTCCTTCATCGCGGGGGTGCCGGTGACGCCGTTACGGTATGCAATAACGCTGCTCTCGGCCGGAACCTTAACGGCGGCCGCCCAATCGACGGTGCTTTTTGTCATCGTGCCGGTTTTTTCGACGATTTGCACCTCGCCGCCCGTAACGCCCGTTTCGGTCTGCCATGTAAAGCCGCGCGTCAACGGCCCGTCGTAATAGGTGACCGTGATAAGCGTCGGGTCGGCCGGCGCGGCGTACGCTATTATCGGCCTGAGCCACGTCCCCGCCGCTACGAATACGGCGGCGGCCAGTACGATTGCCGTAAGAGCCGACAAAACGCGTACCTTACTTTTTTGTTTTTGTGCTGTCATTTTTTTAAACTCCTCCGCTTAAAAGCGTTTTTTAAATAAGTTTGTTTTTAATGCCCGCTATGGCATTTGCAGCCGCTTGTGCCGCAGTCGCCGTGGCAATGGCAATTATCCGCGCTTCCTCCCGAATGCCCCTTGCAAGAGTTATCGCACGGATTACTCACGGCGGTATTGCCGCCGTGTCCGTGATTGTCGTGTCCGCCTAAAGCAACCGCCAACGTTACGGAAACGCCGATTATGATTACCGCCGCAACGGCGCAGGCCGCAATTATGATGCGCTTTTTCTTTTTAGCCTTCTCCCGCTTCTTTTTTTCTTCCTCTTGCTTCTTTAAAAGATGCCGTTTGCTTGCGGAATCCATTTTCGGCTTGCTTGTTTGTTTTTTCATTCTTACTCCAATTACAAACTATAGCGAATTAGTTTACATCGTATCGGCGAATAGGCGCCCTTAGGCGTGCCATGGTAATTTTCGAGGAAGTCTATTATATCATACGTTTGTACGGCTGTCAAACAAATACGATAAATTCTCCCTTGGATAAGGCAAAGATACTTTTACGGACGGCTTTTTTGGACAAAATACGTTCCGCGGCCATGGCGTAGAGGTTGACCTGCCGCCGGTACGTTTCAAAAAGCCCTTCGTCCAATGCGCCCGTTTTGTAATCGACGATCTCTAGGCCGCCGTCGCCGTTCTCGATTAAAAGGTCGATAACGCCCTGCAGCAGCACGCCGTTTTCCTGCCGGAACAAAAACGGGAGCTCGCGGTAGTATTTCCTTGTGCCGATATGCGCCGCGATTTTTTGCAGCGCCGTTTCGGCCGTTTTATGACGTACAAGGCGCGCCATTGCGGGATAGCTTTCGGTAAAACGCGCAAAGCTTTCTTGAAAGGGCGCGGTAAAATCCGCGGTTTCTAAGAGTTTATGGTACGCGTCTCCGGTTTGTGTTTGAAGGGATAGCGGGCGACGGGCGGAGGGCGGAGAATTAGGAGTGAGGAGTGAGGAGTGAGGAGTGGATGAGTGAATCGTGAATAGTGAATAGTGAATCGGTAAGGATGGGGTTTCGGCGGCGTAGGGCGGGGGCTTGGCTCCATCGCCGGAAACAATGTGCGGCAAGAGTACGACGTCGGAACCTAGCCCCCGCCCTACGGCACAATCGTCGTCCGCATTTGTAATTTGTAATTTGTAATTTGTAATTTGATTTAAGCCGTCGTTATTAGTTTTTCGTTTTTCGTTTTTCGTTTCATTATCCCCTGACCCCTCGCTTGCCCGCGTAACCGTAACCTTAACGGGCTCCTGCGCGTACGGGTAAACAAAGTCCGTGTAAGCGCGGATTAAATCCGTGAATTCCCGCGCGGGCTCCGAAAATATGATACCGGGCTTTACGGCGGCGGGCGCGGCGCAGGCGGCGGGCGCGCGGCGCGACGCAAGCGGCTCCATCGCGGGGTACAGCCAGTCGAGCGCGGAAACCGCGTTTTCGCCCTCTTTGGGCTCATACCCGTTTTTAACACAGGCGAACAAGGCGAGCTGGTACTTTGCGCGGGTAAGGGCGACGTACAGAATCCGCAGCTCCTCTTCGAGCAGCTTTTTGCGCGCGTTGAGGCGGGCAAGGCGCCAAAGGCTCGTCTTATGCGTCGTGCGGCTTTCCGCGTCGAACCGCTTTAGCGCCGCGCCTAAAGAAGCGTCTAAAATGCAGTCCTGCTTGAGGTCGTCGAGGTTAAAGCCCTTCGCAAGGTTCGGCAAAATTACGAACGGGAACTCGAGGCCCTTGGCGGCGTGAACCGTCATGAGCTGAACCGCGCCGGGCGCGCCGCAAAAAACCGGCCGGATCGCGCCCGAAAGGACGGCGGCCAGCGCGGAAGAAAAATCCATGCCCTCGGGCAAAACGGACAGTCCGTCTAAAAACGCGGACAGCCCGTCCGCCGCCCGGCGGCCGTCCGGGAGCGCGAAAACGTATTTAAAATAATCGTATTCCGCGCAGATTCTGCCCGCCAAAGCGGAAAATGCCGTGACGCGCGCAAGCTTTTCATAGCGCGAGAGATTAGAAAACAACGCCGAAAGCGTTTGCGCCGTCGGGTCGGCCTTAGCTTGCGCGTAACGCTCCGCCGCCGTAAAAAACGGCAGCCGCTCCCCGTCCTCCAAGCCGTCCGCATATAGGCGTACCGCGGCGAGGGCGGCGTCGGAGCAAAAACCGCCGAACGCCGATTTTAGCACGGACGCGAGCGCGATGTCGTCGCGGCGGTTGTCGACGAGGCGCAAATAGTTTATAAGCCCGGCGACCGCGGGACTTTCGCGGTCGCCGGCGCTTTTACGCACCGCAACGGGAATCCCCGCCCGCCGTAATTTTTCGCATAACGCGTCCGCAAATTTTCCCGTCGAACGCAGCAGCACCGCGATATCGCCGAATGAAACGTCCCGCTCTCCCCCGCCCTCGTTGATTTTCCGTTTTTTAAGCGAGAGGATATGCTCAACCACCCAATCCGCCTCGGCGCCCGCCGCGTCCGGCTCCTCCTCGGCGTATCTATGGTTTTTGACGCTGTAGGGCGGTGGAGGGTGGATGGCGGAGGGTGGGGAATTAGGAGTGAGGAGTGAGGAGTGAGGTGCGGGGGAGTGAATAGTGAATAGTGAATAGTGAATAGGTAAGGATGGGGATTCGGTACCGTAGGGCGGGGGCTTGGCTCCATCGCCGGAAGCAACGTGCGGCGGGAGTACGGCGGCGGAGCCGGGCTCCCGCCCTGCGGCACAATCCCCGTCCGCATTTGTAATTTGTAATTTGTAATTTGTCATTTGATTTAGCCCGACGTTATTAGTTATTCGTTTTTCGTTATTCGTTTCATCGTCCACTTCCACCAAATTACACACGACCGACGGCTCGAACAGCCTGCCCCTGCCCGCCTCGAAGCGCGCCGAATCCGCGTACGCCGCGCCGCCGAAAGCTTGCGTCATCGCGTTTGAAAAAACCGCGTCGCAAAAGCGCAAAATCCCGCTGTCGCTGCGGAAATTCGCGTTGAGGCGAATCGCCAGCTTTGCCCCGTCCGTCCCGCCGGCAATACACGCGCGTTCGTACGCGGCGAAAATTTTCGGCTCGGACAGGCGGAACCCGTAGATGGACTGCTTAACGTCGCCCACATAGAACCTCTTAACCGCCAAGCGCGCAAAAATCGCGTCCTGAAGCGGGTTGATGTCCTGATATTCGTCCACGAACAGCCATTGGTAGGGTAATGGCGGAGGGTGGAGGGCGGAGGGTGGAGAATTAGGAGTGAGGAGTGAGGAGTGAGGTAATTTGTTGTTTGTTATTTGATTCAGTCCGACGTTATTAGTTATTCGTTTTTCGTTATTCGTTTCGTTTGCAATTTGATTGCAAACGGTCAGCGCCATATGCTCGACATCGTTAAAGTCGCACTGCGCTTTTTTTTGCTTTTTCGCTTGATACCGCTCCGTCATCCGGCGCACAACGTCCGTTAAAACCCCGATGTGCCGCGCCGTAGGCGACGGGTCGGCGGACGAGAGGGCGTCGCCGCGCTCTTTGCAAAAAGCCTTATACTCGGCTCTTAATTGTTTATAGCGTTCGTATAGCGCTTCCTCGGTTTCGTTCGCGGGTTTTACGCCCGAGAGCCGTGCAAGAGCCTCCGCGTTTTGCGCGGCCTCGCCGTAAAACGTTTCAAGCGAATCCGCGCAGGAAACAAACCCCGCACCGCCGCACCGCCGCTTTAACGCCGCGATGCGCGCCAACAAAGCGGGGCGCAGCGTTTCGTAATATTCCTCTAACGCCGCGAGGTGCCGGGCATGGCCAAACGCCTGCCGCGACGCGTCCGTAAGCCACGCCCCGGGATCGGGGTGAATCGCCGCGAATTCGTATAATTTTATTATAATGCCCTTGAATTTTTTTTCGTTGCGGTCGGGCGTAAAAATTTCATACAGCTCGGCGAAAGCCGGGTCGCCCGATTCGGCGAATTCCGATAAAACCTCGTCCGCCGAGCGCGACAGCAACGCGTCGGCGGCGGCCTCGTCCAACGTTTCGAACGCGGGGTCAATCCCGTCGGCGCAGTAAAAATAGTTGCGGGCAAGCCGCGCGCAAAAGGCGTCGATCGTAGAAATCTCGGCAAGCGGCAGCTTTTCAACCGCTTCCTTTGCCCAAAGCTCGCCCCCGTCCGCGCGCTCGTTAAGCCGCTTTGCAAGCTTAGCGCGCATATCGGCGGCGGCGGATTTGGTAAACGTGCAGATAATCATCGAATTTAAATCCGCGCCCTCGCTCAAAAGGCGCAGGATGCGTTGAATCATGACGGTCGTTTTGCCGCTGCCCGCCGAAGCGGAAACCAATATTTCCGCGCGGTTTTCTTGTATCGCCGCCGCTTGGGCGGCTGTGAATTGCTCTGTATTCATATTGTCATTCATTGTGCATTGTGCGTTGTGCGTTGTGCGTTATAAAACAACCGCACCCGCCCCCGTCCGCTGTCAAACCCGCATATCGCGCCGTACAAGCAATACTTACACGCATCTTCGCACGGCGCGGCGGCGATATAACCCTCATGAATTTCCGACAAGGCGTTTGCGAGCGCCCGCACGGAATAATCGGCAAGCGCGGACAGTCCTTGGGTGTCCAGCGCGTACCGCGTTTTCTTCAGGGGCGGCGGCGCGCCGTCCCTGCCCGCCGTTTTATTGCGCTCCGCCTCTAATACGTTACTTTTATACCCGGGCTCCGAAAGGCGCCGGTCGGCGGCCAGCGCCAATTCCTCCCGGGCGTTAAACACTCCCGAAAAACGCTGCGCGTTTTCCGCGTCGCCGCCCCACCGCGCCGCAAGCGGAAAATAGAACATTCCCGCCGCTTGGTAGCCGTTTTCTTCTAACACCTTTAAGTACACGGGGAGCTGGAGGAGGCGGCCGTAATAAAGGTCGGCATATGAAAATTTGGGCGGCTTCCCCGTCTTATAGTCCACGACGCGCGCGTAAGAGCCGAAAACGTCGACGCGGTCGATGGTGCCGCGCAAGGTTATTTTGCCGCCGCCTTCTACCTCAAACGTTATCGTTTTTAAATCGTTGCGGCGCGTATGCCCGAAGCGCATTTCGACGCCCAGATTTTTAAACGCGCCGCTCGTAAAAGAGCGGGCGATGCCGCCGGAAAGTCTTACCGCCTCGTCTATTACGCGCCCGAACAACGGGCGGTTTTTCTCAAAATGCGCCCCGAATTCCTCTTGAGCAATCTCGGAAGCGGCGGCGCGCATACGGCTTTCGGCGTCCGAAAAACCCGTGCCGGCGCATTGCGCAACAAACCGCTCGGCGGCGCGGTGCAAAAACCTGCCGATATCGACGGGCTTTATGTCGCCCGTATCGCGTTCTTTCAGCCTTAAGCCGGAGGAAACAAAGCTTTTATACGGGCAATCGAAGTATTCCTCGGCGCGGGAAACGGACACGTCGGACGCTTTGAAAAATAACGCGCCCGCCTCGGGAAGCACGGGCTTTTCGCCCGCCGCCGCGCCTTGCAGGTACCGCTTTTCCGCGCCCGCGCCCGCCGCGCGCAATTCGGCTAAAAACGGCAGAGCCTGCCGTTGGGCGCGCACGTCCGCAAGCGAACCCGCCAGCAGCTCGAGCGCGTTGCTCTTGGAGGAAATTTCGGCGGCCAATTCGGACAAGTACGCCGCGTCGTTATGTAAAAGGGCTTCCCGGTACGCGCTTTCGTCGTATAAGCGGCCGCGCTCCCGCTCGGCGGAATTCCATGCCACGCTTTTCGCGCCGCGCTCCACCGCGCGCGCTAAATCCGAAATCCGGTTCCCGTCGGCTTCCGAATACGCTAAAAACAGCTTGTCCGCGGAGGCCAAAACGCGCGCCGCCTCGTCCTTTAAGCATGCGTTTAACTCCGCGGGCGGGCGCGCAAATTCGACGCCGCGCGCCGCTAAAACGGCGGCGTCCGCGTCCGTAACCAGGCTCCCGCTCCCCTCGCGCACCTCGGGAAAGCCGCCCGCGCAAAAATCGACGGCGAACGCCTGCCGGAAGCGCCCCGCGCGGAACGTTTCCGCGCCGCCGACGGTTACCGCGTCCGAGGCCTCGCTCATCAACGAGATTTCAACCGCGCCGGCGCCTTCGGCGAACAACGCGAAAAGCTGCCCGGGCTTTGCCCCGCCGGGCGCGGCGTTTTTTAAAAATTCCGCGGTATTCAGCAATTCCTCGTAAATTTGATTCAAGTCGGCTCCCGCGGCTTCCGACAGCTCCGCCGTTTTCTCCGCGGCGCCCGAAAGCTCGAACACCTCGTTTAAAAACGCGCAGAATTTTTCGGGCGTCGCCGCCGCGCAAAATTTTTGACGGAATTCGGCAAGGAAGCCGGCGAGCTTCCGGCGCACGGCCTCCGCCGCCGCCGCTTCCCCGCCCTCCCCCGCGAACGGCTCTGAAAACCGCTTGTAGTTCACCGCCCGAGCCAGGCAATAATTCTCAAAAATATCGGCTTCCCGCTTATCGACGCCCGCGTAATAATTTTTGGAAAGCGCGATTATATCCTGCCGCCTCCACGCGCCCGCGGCCGATTCCGAAAGCTCTAAAAAGCGGAACAGCTCCGTGTCGCGCAAATTGAGTTTTTTGTCGATATAAAACGGGATATCGAATTCTTTGAAGACGCGTTCGAGCGGGGCGTAACCGGCGGCGGGCGACAATACGCAAAAATCGCGGTACCGCGCGCCGTCGGTTACCACGGCGCGGCGGATTCTTTTCGCGGCCGCCTTTATCCGCTCCGCCCAGCCGGACGCCTCGTAAAATTCCGCTTCGCCGAACGCATATTCGGGTTTTAAAACCGCATAGTGCGTATACGACGCCGCGTTGCTCTCCAAAACCGCCAAGATATCGCGCTCCCGGCGGGTAAAATAGTCGAATCCGGCTACATAAAAATGCGCGTCGGAAAGATCCGCCGCCGCTATGTCGCGCAATAAAAGCCGCATACGCCCCGCTAAATCGACAAATTTTCCGTCCGTTTCCTGCAGGTAGCGCGCATACGCCAACGCTATGTCGGATAATTTTAGCCCGGCCGCGCCCTCGCCCTTTAAATCCTGCGGCGCTAACCCCGCTTCCGCCGCCGCCGTTATCGCGTCGTACAGCTTTCCGGCAAAGCCTTTCAACCCCGCGCTGCTTTTAAAAACCCGGAACTCGTTTTTAATATCGCCGACGATTTTCCGCACCAGCATGACCGCGCCGCTGCGCGGTAAAAATTCCTCCGCCGAACGCGCGAACCTTATATAAAGCCGGTTGAAGGTCAATACCTCGGCGTCGAACGCCCCCGTCCCTTGGCGAAACAAGGTTCTTTCGGCGTGCAGGGAGCATTTGTCGGGAACCACGACATAATGCTTAATATCCAAATCCACCGCGCGCGCCGAGAGCTTATCGCGCACGGCCAAAAAGGATTTATGAAAATCCGCCGAGGTTACAACCGTTTTTCCCATACCCTTAGTGTAGCGTTTTTTAGCGAATCACGCAAGCGTTTTGGGCAGCGCGCATTTGAAAGGCCGCGGCCTGTCCTAAAAAATATAAAAAATTTAAGGCCGTATGTGTGTGGCGATGTGCCTTAAATTTCTTGACATTCCCCCTTCATATGTATATAATTAATGTAATACTTAACTGCGTCTAATTGTGGACTTTAATGCGGATGATTTTCCGAGCAAAATTTTGATTTCTTTTGTTTGCGGCGTAGCAGAGCTACGTAGCAAACAAAAGAAGCGGAATTCTTGCCGAAAAAGCGCCGTAGAAAAGTCCACAATTAGACGCAGTTAAGTATAATATAATATTAATCATACTCTTTCCTGTCAGACAGGAAAGAGTATCAGAGGTTTTTCATTATGATAGACTTTTTTCTGGAACTCGGCGGCTTGGAGAAGTTTGTCGCCATTCTCACCGTCGTATACGCCCTGTGCGCGGTTATCGGTATTATTCTGCGCTTTACGGGGCGCGCTAAGATAAAAAAATACCGCGGCGTAAACGCGGCGGCGGGCAAGGCTACGGTCGAGGTCGCCCGTAAAATGCTGAATGAAAAAGGGCTGAACCACGTGCTGATTCATCGGTGCGAGGACAAAGAAACGCCCAGCCACTACGACCCGGTCGAGGGTTACCTGAAGCTTGAGGAGAAGGTCTTCGCGTCCCCGTCCGTCGGCGCGATCGCGATCGCCTGCCATGAGGCCGGCCACGCGATGAAGCACGACGAGGAGGCGGACTTCGGGCAAATGCGCGTCAAGCTGATTTCGATACTGACGCTTACGAACCGGCTCATTTTCCCTTGCTTCGCGCTGGGGCTGATTTTATACGCGCTCGTTCCTGTTTTCATTGTCAGTCAAATCGGGCTTGTCTTTATCTTCCTATCGGCGCTCGGCTTTACCGGCGGGCTCTTTTACGCGCTGATTTCGCTGCCGTTCGAATTGGACGCGTCCAAACGGGCAAACAAATATTTAGGGGCGCAGAAGATTTTCAGCAACGCCGACAAGGCGGGTATGCGCAAGGTTTTAAAAACGCTTAAATATACCTACGTCGTCGAATTCCTCTACTCCCCCGTCGCCGGCGTCGGCTATGTGATTTGGCGTTGGTTCGTACCGAAGGATTAGGGCGTGTTAGAATGTTAAATAAATAACGAATAGTGAATAGTGAATAACGAATAACTATGGATAGGAGTTTGAGAGGTTCAAAAAAGTAATTTCTTT
>Ga0123353_10002887_pt1 | contig 21507 bp, 15 predicted proteins | sample TergutLab28metaG_3_FD_92763 | JGI IMG/M metagenome (GOLD analysis project Ga0123353, IMG submission 92763) | Labiotermes labralis P3 segment gut microbial communities from Petit-Saut dam, French Guiana - Lab288 P3 | ecosystem: Host-associated > Arthropoda: Insects > Digestive system > Gut ... | reverse complement strand
CTTGAAGCCTGAGCGGTGGGGATCACCGCTGGCTCAAGAGAAGTACCAGGAAGAAATGCCTGTGACAGGAGACATACGTATCGTATAATAATAATAATAATAATAATAATAATCCTTAACGAGTTGGGCTTTAATAGACCTGTTTCGGCCACGCCTAGTAGTATCTTCAAAGGTCTTCCAGGTCGTCTTCATCCATTATGTCTATAATTTAGCAGTAGCTGTGGCGTCCTGTCGTTCATTCTTGCTACAAACTCACCTACTTCTTGGAGCCACTTCATCTCTGAGAAGTCCCTATTTTAAAATCGCTACGTCTGTTTATCTGTACCCAAGTACACATTAGAGAACTTTGCTGGTATTTGTGGGGCGGCTTTATTTTTTGTTCAGCTTCGACAATTTTAACATCCGCTTTACAGGAAGAACTGCTTGCGTCTTTGCACGCATGAATGTTCACATTCATATTTTGTTCATGCGTAGCTCGTGTTTATCGTGTACAATTAGAATTTGTATAATTTTAATTAGGAGTTTAAAATATGGAAATCTGATGCTCCAAATATTTCTGTGCACTCTCCGAATCGTAACCATAAAGCTCTAATAGAGCATGCTGGGAACTGAGCATCTGTTCCAAAGTTGTTAAGAAGGATTTGTAGAAGAACATAGTTTACGAAAATTTACGGTGTGAGTACACTTCCTAAATGGTAAGTCTGAGGAAGGAAGGGAGGCTAAAAAGGGATCCGATTGAAATACTCTCTGTTGGCAGTGAAATTATTCGGCTTACATTTCTGTGATATTGGCAATAGGCAGCTTGATGTAAACAACGATGTTCCTCAGGGGGTGGATAAGGTTTGTCTGCGTGATTCAGTAATTGCGCGATGTACGGAGTTGACAACACTAATAAGTACAGTTGAACATTTTATTTCATGTGTCAGTCTTACAGTTGAGGATATCATTATTGATTTAATGGCTTACATGTTGATTCTGATCTGCAGAAACATAAACAAGAAATCGTACAGTAACTTCTATGTTAATGTTACATTATTTATAATGCAAGATATAGTTAGGCCCACTAGCGGAAGTTGTGGCATAAGATATAGTCTACAACAAATTAATTTCACATTGTAATAGATTATGTAAATCAAGGCAATATTAACAAACTAAACCAACAATTGTAAAGCTGTAAACAGGAGCGACTGTTAAAAGTAACATCGGAAAAATATTCATTAATGAAGACTTGGTATGTGTTTGCCAACAACATTTTAGTATTTAACTGGAATATTGCACTACCGGTGATCAAGAAACTCGCCAATTTCATATTGTTAGACACACATTACAACCAAACTACAAACAAGACGGCAATTTGGTTATGTGTTTGACATTAACAGGATCGTGTTTCGTGATGTATTCTTATAATAAAAGCCAACAAGACGTACTATTTCTCAACTTTATTTTGGTAAAGAACTCTACATGTTTCGGACAGACTTACTGTCCATCATCAGGAATCTTACTACTGTATTTACAGCAACTGGTATTTGTCATACAATTATGTTGACTGTGAACTAGCGAGGTCAGGATGGAAATCCTGACCTCGCTGGTATTTCCATCCTGAGCTCGCTAGCAGACAGTCAACATAAGTAGTATGACAAACACCAATTGCTGTAAATACAGTAGTAAGACTCCTGGTGATGGACAGTAAGTCTGTCCGAAACGTGTAGAGTTCTGTACCAAAATAAAGTTGAGAAATAGTTCATCTTGTTGACTTTTATTTTAAGAATTGGCTATGCGTCTTAACTAGTTACCTTAATGCGTGGCACTCTTCCGTCTATCAGAAGGGAATACTTTTGGATCGCTGTGCTACAGTGGGACTGTACAATTTCAGCCATTTTGCTATGACTTAATAGCCCCAAACAAGAACCACGAAAAGAAAACCTTATGTATTTTTTATTAATATGCATGCAAAGTTTTTATGATTAGCAGTTTGTTATAATATTGCTAGTTGTGAAAAACCAGCATTTCCTATTTTAAATATTATTCACCTACTTATTTGTAAATTTTAGTATCAACAATGCAGTTGTTTTGTAGAAGGAACACAGTGTGAGAAGACATGAAGTGTATCCTAGGGGAAGAATAGTGACGAGGGAGCGAAAAATTGAGGAGCTGAATGGTGTGGGAGCTGGCAGTTCTAATTAGATGAAATCGAGAAACATATTACCATACGAGTTTTAAAATAGTATGAGCTTGAGTTATAATACAGTTCGAAAATATTGTTTTTAGTTATTCTTTTTTTTCTTGAATATATAAATTGGTGTTAGTCGTAAACTTACTTCGTGCGTTGCAATTATGGCAGTTTTATATTCCTTCTTACTTGTACGTAACTTTGGGTTCTGTTTTGTTTTATATTATTTTGTATTTCTGTCTAATAGAGAAACAGTTACTGTTGATGGCTGGTAACAAAATTTATTAATGCTAATTAGGTACCTAAACTCATTCAAGTAAAATTAGTTTGTTTTCTAACAGGTCTTATTTTTCCATTTATAAATTAAGAACTGGATTTTTAAATAATAAATAAATAAATAAAACTACGAATAAATTCATACAACATTTTGCCACCTTTGTTTATGATTACACAAACACACACACAAGCACATATACTTAGGATTCATTCTTGCTGAAACCAATTTTTCCGGCAAAGCTTCACGAGATTTTGGAAGGAGCCCTTGAACCATGCGAAATTTGAAGCAGGAAGCAATTTCACAACCCACCGCTTGTATCACAACGGCTCGTTTGACCTACTGTCTATTGGTGTCCTTTTGCAAAGAGACTTCCAATCCAAAGTCTATTTGTTTTTTATCTACTCATACAGCACTTCCTATTAGTGTTGTTATCAAACACATTTTCTAACAGCTTACTACATATTATTACTGCGGTAGTAACGATCCAGAGTTATGCTCGGGATATGCCGATTTCGAATCTCGGCTGGTAAGTCGACTATGCTGAGAGAGGAGTTTTGTAGTTGTCCTCAGTTCCTACAGGCAAATGTCGAAATAGCACCTTGTCTAAAGACCACGAACATTTCCTTCCGAATCATTTCCAACACATCATTAACTACCTGTCTTGTCACTGATGCTGCACAGTCTGCAGTTGTGGCAACGTCGTGAAATAAACCAAAAAAAAAAAAAAGAACACTGTCCTACTGATTTCTGGTTTCATGTCGTCATCATATATATATTTTTATCTAGACGGTATACATAAGTATATTGCGCTACTCTACTGATTAAGATACAATAGTCAATTATGCAAGCTATTTTTAAATTTTTCAACATTTCTTTGTCAATGAAGTAAGAAGATTAAATCTTTGAAGTAACGCCTAATCCCAGCAAGACGGCCCTTCCTACCACTACGCTACAAATGCCAGTTTTGATTGACCTCTCCCAAGACAAGTGGGTCGGGAGGCGTGGAACTGTGGCTTGTCCACCTCAATTATTTTTCCTCTCCCCTTGCGATTTCCTTTTGTGGGGTCACGTTAACACTGTTATTTACTCTTCAATATCAGATTAAGGAATGAACTTAGGGTCACGGCCCAAAATGAAATTATGGTGTCACTACACAGTAATTGGAAAGCACTGTCAGTTATTTACAAGATCATCACATCACGAAAGATGACATTTATGATAAAACGTGGAGACTTCGATTATAATGCGTTAGAAAGTTTATGAGTTTTGCTTCCATATGCAGTTTACGGTTTCCTGCTGTCGTGTGAAATGACAGATACTGAACTTTTGATTTTGTACAATGGTTATAAACGCGTCTAGACAAATTCAATTGTATGCGCTATTCTTTATAATGATTGTATTCAGCGCATGTACGTACATGAGACTGTTTTTATATGCACAGTGCGTTCAGTCCGCTATTACATGCGCTTGCATTCCGATTATAGGGTCAGCTGAAGTAACGTTTCCGCTGTATCAGCTAGTTTTCTTATTCTTGTTGTGACAGGTCTGAATGCAATGAAGTGCCTTCCGAAGTATAGATGTTCCTAGGACTTGTTATACAGCGTCTAAAAATGGATACACTCTTTAATTAAAATATTCGTATGTCCATGGTGGGAATAGAAATAATATGGCCCGAAGGAATAATAATTTTCGTAGAATTCATCCCTTTGCGGTCGGCGGTTATAATTTTATCAATTTTTATAAACTTTGTGTTGAGGGGATTAATAAAATTTGTTGTGGTTGACGGTTATAAGTTTACCAGTTTTTAATAGGAAGGAATAAGGTAAGCACTTACGAGACACGATTATTTTTAATTGTGTCAGCCGTGCCTCTATTTCATAGGACGAAATATATTCCTCCAGCTGATAAAACCGCCAGCTTGTCACGTTCCTTGCCGTCAGCAGTTTAGCCCTTTAAACGCCGAATTAAATCCCATCTATAAATCCCAGATCGCCGAATTATTCTGCGGGGTATTTAAATTGTGCGCATGCTCTTCGAAAAATCTGAATATTTCGAGAACTAAGCGAGATAAATTTGTGAAACAAAAAGCATTTTGTGGGGAAGGAAACAGATATTGCCCATTCTGCCTTGAAAATGATTATTGCGTAATGGAGAAAAGTTTCTAAACAACTTTTAAATGCCCATGTTCCTTTAGTTACGCCAGCCGTCCCGCAGCTCAGCCGGGTGACCGGCTAAAATCAGCAGCCGAAAGCTCTTCCACCTTCCCACCGACCAGCAATGAACCCTGCTGCACCATTCTAGCTCTAAGGATGTAAAACCAAACCCCGCCCTCAAAAGGACTGTTTAAATCCCTGAACCGGCCCGCTGACAATCGTGCCTGACTTAACGGCCGTGTGATTGATAATTTTTAATACTGAACCCATACGGCACACCAAATATCGCCTGTCTATGAATTTGGAATGTGTAATTTTCTTATTAATTTGTGTCTATATTTTTAGACACTCTGTGCAAGTGTGTGTCTTGGAGAATTCTCTTATGTGTATGCAGCATCAGTTCTGCTTTCACACATCTTCTTGATATTTTGTCTTCAGTATATGTTTTCTTTTCAAAGTACGGTGTGTACTTTGTAGTTAAATTCTTATTTCCTCATTTCTGATCTGTCTCGCAAGGTGACCATGAATAGTGTTACGATGGACACCCATGCAGCCCTTGCTTATCATCTTTCCTTCTGATACCTTAACTTTCACTTCCATAAGCATCGCCGGTATATATATATATATATATATATATATATATACTAAATTACACATTATATATATAATAATGTGTAATTTAGTCTTATTTTTTCATTAAATGAAGCATACAGCTGTATTTAACTGCGTACGCACTTCGTTCAAGAAATATTTTATATCCAGTATGCTTAAGATTGGAGAATTTATCACACTCACAAGCAGATAACTTCATTATTCACCAGTATTATTTCAGTTGCCATGTGTCTAGTATCGCTTTCTTTATGTAAGCTGCACCAATATCATGCACCATAACACTTTGGCCGTTGCATGCAATGCCTCTGTTCGTTACTGTGGCAATGGTTTTTGTGCGAAATAAGCCAGGTCGTGTGGGTGGGTGAGGGAACGGCCCCCATTCATATGGCTCCTGGACCAGACGCCCCCCAACCAGCCCTTGTCGCCCGGGTCGTAGTGATTGCCGTCGTGGATGTGTTCATGATGGGCCTCTTCGTAGTGCACGACTTTGTGCTCGTCCTTGCCCTTTTTCCAATCCAAGAAGAGTCTCACCACATTAATCAGTGTATTAATACCTACCAGGACTACCATCTTGAATTCTAGTAGCTTCCCGAACACGTACAGCAACTTGACAATCTTCAAGCTGATAAGTACCACCACGACTATGATCTTGATTAGATGGATGAGCTTCTTTATCTTCTTCTTCGTACGACCTATCAACAGAAATAAACAAATAACATGAGTGTGAGACAGCATAATAAAAGTGTACATAATAGTGAGACTTTACAAGTTAATAAATTCTGTGTTAATAGTGCAGAGCTGGTGCCTGTTTATGTATGGGCTTACGTGTATCAGCAGTTTTGGGTCCAGCATTCCTTCGTCAGTCTGTTGTGTGGTTGCAGTAATTTAGATGTTGGCTCATTGCTCTGTATGTCAGAATGGGAGAGAAATATTGATGTTTGTGTGTTGTAGCAGGAATGTTGACAAACCTTAAATTTTGAACAAGATGACTGTTGTGAGATTTTTGGTTTTGGTTTTATGGGCAGTACTTGAAACCCCTACTCCTGGAGGGCAGAGTCTGCAGATTTATGCAGTGAATTTTTAAATTACGAAACTGATCCAACAAAAAAGACCATTTTGCCTTAGAGATGACTTCGGAAATGGTTTCCAATAATGTTTACAAACATACCAAAACATTTCGAGTGGAGTACACACCTGCTAGGGCGTAGTGACGATTTGCTTTTTTGTGCCGAATTGTCTGGTTACTTGTCAGACTTCACATGTCCAGTGACATTAACTATAATTCCTGATTGAGACAAAAGTTTTAAGAAAACGACAGCGCGACTGGTAAGAAAATGAGTAAAGCTACCAGTTCTTTACATATGTGAGACCGGAAGGCTGATGAAATAAATGTTACAGATTCCCGTCAATACGCGATTTTGGTAATGTTAATTTATTACAAGTGTAATAAATAAGGTTTTCAGATGATATAGCGATTATAGCGCAAGATGAAATAAATTTAAAAAGAGAATTAGGAAGCTTAGATGATATTTTAAAAAGTAACTACAAAATGAAAATTAACATGAAAAAAAATAGAGAATTCATGGTTTGCTCCAAAGATTTTGAAAATATTAATATTAAAATGGATGACGACACCCTAAAGCAAGTAACAAGATTCGTGTACCTAGGTAGAATATTTACAGAAGATGGGAAAAATAAAGAAGACATAATACAACGAATTAAAGAACCTAAAGTTATGTTTAATAATAAAAAGCAACTACCCTGTTCGAATAACCTTAGTTTGGAAATAAAAAAGAAACTTATCAAATTTGTACTTGGAGTGTTCCTCTTTATGGATCAGAAACATGGACCCTAGGAAACAATGAAGAGAGGGTCGTAAATGCATTTGAAACAAGGCGTTGGAGAAGAATGTTAAAAATAACATGGGCAGGTTGAATAACGAATGATGTTTTTCAAAGGGCGAAAGAATAAAGATTAATGTAGAAATTAAAAAAAAAATAGAGGCCACTCATAGATAGGGCATACAGTTAGGCATAAGAAGTTTGTAGTAAACATCCTTAAAAGAGCAATATCCGGAAAAAAAGGCCGTGGGAAGACCTCGACTGCAATACTTAAAGCAAGTCGCCAGAAACATAGGAGCTGACAGTTATATAGCAATGAATAAATGGCTTGCAATGATTCCAGATGGAAAGCTGCCAACCAATAAAAAGACTGAAGGATAAGAAGAAGACAACTGTACATAAAACAGTATTAGTGTATATGTCAGCATGCCTTTGGTAATAATGAATATTAACAATTGAACATCCAGTCCAGTTACTTACATGCAACAGATCAACGATACGTATATTCTACGACCGACTTGTAGGGCTTGTAGATGGTTTAAATTTACACTCCGAAATATTAATTTGATTTGTTTGTGTCGCCTTAACACCGAAACGTAGGCCGATGAATTACGGTTGTCCCTATGGGATTTCCAAATACCCCTGCTTCGTTCTGGCTGCCTGTAATTGCGTGTTAAGATTGTTGTGCTTGGTTCCATGTGGCTTGAGAGGCTCAACTGAACTGAATTCCTTGATCTGTCGACATTAAATTGCTCGTTAGCCTGACACACTCCCACGTCTGTGTTACGTTGTTTGCTGTAGTGTAGTAGAGACTGCATAGGAGCAATTTCTGCGTGTACTTGGCACCAACTGAAAGATATGCTTCTTGCTTGCGTCGCAGCAGGCGGGAATGGCAGAACGACTCAGCGGTTTGATCAACAACGTTTTCCGAATTGGCGACGCCCGCACTACAGCACATTTGCACCATTAATTAGCGGCTAAGATAAACTGTTTTCTCAGCTGAAGGAACAGTATTTGTAGACGAGATAGGACTGTCCGTTTTCGCGAAGTTAGAGGAAGAGTTCTTCAGTATGGTTGTTGTCACATCATAAACCAACACACTAGTTGGACACGTCATTTCACTCACTGGATGCAGTAGCGACACAATCCAAAATTAACCGTTTGGAGTTAATACTACAATTGGACTCAAAAGTATAAAAACTATATCCGAAAATAATTGCATCAACAGGTTATGTTTCAACTAACAAGCGTGGAGGTATTGTTGGGTGTAGTTGTTATATTTTTTAGCTCAATCTCAGTATTAACTCCAAATGGCAATTTCTGAGTTGTGTCACTATTGCATTCATTGAGCGATTTATTCACCTCACACCGCCATTTGGCAGGTCATGCATCGGAAGCAGCTGTACCCCTCTCTTCCGCAAGGGGGTCGGGCATTGGGCCCAGGGGCTATGGTGGGTGAGTCTCCGTCCCGCAGTATTGCGATATACAGAGATGGGGCTCTCCTTAGGCGAAAGAGTAGCTATAATATTTGTTTCTGAGCAGAAGAAAAGCCGCAGGTAATAGTCGAACAAAACCACAAGCAGAAGTTTTGCGCCAGTATCCGGTGTGATATATGTGACTTTCCAGTAGACCGTATGTATTTCCTGCACTCGTGACAAACTTGTAAACAGGGACTTTTTTGAGAAATAACTGCTTGAATTGATAGAGGTTGTGCCGTTAGACTTGGACCGAAGTACATGTTTCGTGCACCACGAGTCTATACCTAATTTTAGCACGAACGCCCTAGAGTAGATGAATGTTGTTTTCTCTGCGCCGTGGTCTTCCTTGTGGCCTGATCGCTCATCCAAACTAAATCCCCATTAACGTTGTTCGTCTGGAGACATCTCAGATGTGTTCTGTACCAGACCTAAATCGTCCCTTGCTGCGGGCTGTAATGGCGTCTGTGGTTTTCACTCTCAACGCCAGTTGTCGTGTTAATGCTAAAGTGCCTGGTCATCATTACATTGCCTCCATATTTTCCTTGTAGAATCATAATTAGATATGTTATTTTCCGTCAACTTGTGTAATCCTATCCTACCTGTCCTCCCGTGTTACACAATATAGGATCTACAGTGGACACATCCTGCCCCTCCATCAGAAAGTTGTCAGTGGTACATTTACCTGCCTATGTCTCGGTGATGACCAATTACGTGCAGCTAATCACAACGGTCCTAAACACGCCAACACAGGGGGAGACACAGGCTCAGGGATGGTTGCAAAACCTGCAGGGGCCTGCATCTTGGTGACTAGAGGACTCAGATAAGTCAGATAAATTGTGATAGGTGTACCTTGGATTCACAAGAAGGCTTAAAAATTTTCGATGGAATTTACACGTCAATAGCTAATAACATACTGCAGCGTTGTAACATTTTATAACGGTCGTTGTATAACTTATATTATTAATTCTCTAAATGCCCCACTAGGTCAATTTTGTATATTAGAATTCGGATTACAAAGAGGGCAGTTGGTAATGCATATTGAATAGTGATTTGCGCAAAAGTAATTTGCGTAATGAAGGTTTGTTTTTGGCCTAAACATGTAATACAATGCCAAGAATAAAAATATATTGGTGCGCGAAATAAATAGAGATTTGTTTGTGATGTGTATATTCATACAAATGTAGCACAACGGGATTAGCAATTAAAGAGAATATTACAGGCAATCATAAAGAATTTTGTACACGCTTTTTCTATTATGTTTTTTTTTTACTTTAGACGTAATTTATACTTCACTATTTTTTATATTTACACTTTCATTTCATAAATTATCCTTCGCAATTTTGGAGGGATATGAAGGAAGAGAGTTTCATGCCATGAAGGCGCGTAATATCGGCGATACCTCCATTGCAGCAGATTAATGAGTGGCAAATTTCACTCATGGGGCCTCCTTTTCTCGGGGAACCAGCACACAGTGCCGACGAGAGGGGGAAGCCGGTACAAATTACCGGGGCCTGGAAGTCCGAAAGGGGGCCCGGGGACCGATTATGTTGCATGATTTTTTTTTATATTTAGCTCTCCGCCCTTTGCTGGGGAGCCCGAAAAATTTGTTTTACCAGGGTCCATACCCACACTCGATGGCCCTGCCAGCATCCGGTTATCGTTAGATGAAATGGTGAGTCGCCTTGGGTTCAGACTCCTCGTGTTTTGGCTGTTGCTGTTGGTAATGTACAGGCCGCTCCTTCGTTGGCCTCAAATAACCAGACTGTATTGCGCATATACAGCCTCTCTGTGAGGAAACCCACGATCACAGGGCTCCTACTGGTTGTGTTCGAATCGTATTCATGCTTTGTCTCGTGTGTCTCCGCTGGTCGCAGAGCAACACGAACAATGTATCCAAGGGTTTGAAGAGGGAGTGATGGGTTCGCTCTGGAGGCGGTCCAAAGCGACCGAACACATCTAGGCCGCAATCAACTGGCGACGAAGCCACGCCGGTTTCAGTTCCCAGAAAGCCATCCAAACAAGTTTATTCATTTCCTCCTACCACCAGAAAAACTCAGGGCCACTACATCATAAGTCCTGAGTATGAACACATCAAGACCCTCAGCCAAGACGGAAAACCCATTAGCTTAAGCACAGTTTCAGTTGCAATTTTAAGGTTTCCGCGTCAAAAGCCAGCGATGCGTTCAATAGGCGGGTATGGCTAAACGAAGCAAGTTCACGTAATCTTTAGGTGCATCATCCCCGTTGTGTTATAAGCAATTAGGGAGGGGGTGGGGTACGTTAAAACAAAACTGTCTTGTATCCTAGTCAAAATACAACTGTCTTGCATCCTACCAGTAAGAACCAACGCGCCAGGAACACTTGGGACACCCCTAGCTCTCCACTCAGCACGTGCAAACCCCTCCTAATTTTTCGCCTGTTATAGGGCGTACTACTTACATATTACAATGTAGCTTAATGCACCATTTGTAAGATTAGGTATTCATTATATATATATATATATATATATATATATATATATCCATTCTTATACTCTACTTAAAAGAGGTACTTTTAGCTCAATATGTGTAATCCAACCGACCACGAGGTTTCGTTGAAAGTTTAGACTATGCACCTATACTAGGATCATACTCTGCATAGTTTTCCTCTATATACATTTTTGTGACGTGAAGATGGCCCACAGTGGCCGAAACATGTCGTCAGCATAATAAATAGGATAAAAGACAGATGTGTTTTGACGTACACACCCCCTCCCTAAGTTCGCGTAAGTTTCCTTCTTTTTTTAGCTCTTTGTTTGGTTGGTATGTACAGTCAGCGGCAGTTACCCTCACTAAAATTGTTTGGACGCGATGTCATGAAGGAATGCTGCTTCTTTTGCTGCTGTCAGAATTGTACGTGGTTCGTCCACCCTATAAGCAAATACTTTAGCTACTGAATTATCTGCTCATTTCCTGCATAAAATACAAACAAAATGCATCTCTGTCACTAGCACTTCGTACTTAGAAACTGTTAATGAACTACTTCAAGCGTGAGAAAATTGTTTTTACTTGGATTTATAGTGGATTCTAATACACCATTTTTACACCAACTCCAAATACACAGACCATGCTCATGATATCCTTTCAATATACCGCACATTCTGCTAGGTTGCTACAGTATATACATACGTATCCTGTGTTACCGTTTCTGGCCTTTCATATTTGTCTATATGTTAAAATTTCAAGTCTTACTCGTATTTCTAAATAATTCCTTCGCCGTCGATATTACATATGAAATATATACAGAGGACCCTATTTCTTCAGATAGCCAAACAGGGAAGCAAATCTGAGCAAAATAATGAATTGTAACAAAATTAAAAAAGTTGTTCAAATATTGAATTCCAGTTGAACCGCCGACTTTTTGACACGGTCTGTGCGTGACATCGTGATCGAGAAGAGTTCTAGATAGAGGAGTGGAGGAAACACCCTTCATGAGTCGTAGAGCTGATAGTGATGTGTGTACACAAGAGGTTAAGTATAGTATTTACGAAGCAGTATGAATCCCAACACGCTGGCTGCGCAACCGATCGGACACCGGAAGGATCACGACTTTGAATCCCGTTTGGGACATGGTCTTACGTCTTCATTTTCTCTGTGTTTCTTTTCTCTTTGTAGGCAGGCATTGCGCCGGGCCGATCCCCCATCGGAGGATTTCTACTTAATATCTGTCATAATCATCATATCTGTCATGGAGTTGGGCCAATTGTTGACCCTTTCCGATCTCATGTATCCAGAAGTCTCTTCAAAGGTACACCATGTTTCCTTCTGCCCGGTGGAGAGTAGTGTTTCATTACCCTGAGTAATCTATTTCGAGGCATTCTATTTACATGTTGTATCCAGTTTCTCTTGTATTCCAGTAGTTTGTCCAAAATTGGTGTTATTTTTAACTCCTTTGCAATTTGTTCATTTGTTTTGTAATGTGTCCAAGTGTATCCTGCTATTCTTCTCATATATTTCATCTCTGCTGCTGTTATTCTTCTGGCGTCCCTGGCCTTAATAGTCAAAGTTTCGCTACCATATAACAAGACTGGAAGGGCTATTGTATTTTATTGCTCTATTTTTTGTGGTCTAAACACATTATTTAAAATACCTGTAAATTTAAAAAAGTTATTTATGTTATCAGTGTCCAATTCTCCTTCATAAGAAATCATGTTTCCTAAATAATTAAACAAATTTACTTGTTCTACAATTTTGTTATCTATTACAATTTTAGTTCTCTATCTGTAGGATTAATAAATGAGTAAAATGAGAGATTCTGGGTTGGTTTGGCCTGAGACGCTCGGCAGATGAGAGAGTGACAGTTTATATTTTCAGAGCGGTGTCGAGGAAGAGTCAGGTCTACTAGGATAAGTCACTCTGCTGATTGGCAAAAAGTTATCATCGATCCGGATAATCTTGCGGCCTCCGCCTTCAGGGGAAAGAAGCATCTTGTTTAACAAGGTTCTCAAATGCAAAAGTTATATAGTGTTGTTGGTAAATGTATGAAATACCAGCACGGAGTACTGCTGGACTGATGGTTGTAGAGGAAACCCGAAGTTTTTGGAGAAACTCCTGTCTCAGTGCCACTCTATCCAACATAAACCTCAAAAAGGCTATTCTTATTTCGAAACCAGACCCCCAGGTTCAGAGATTGGTGGCTTGGAACCTAAACCATGGCACGACTTCTGTCTTCAGTATATGGGCAACCCAGGTCTTCTTTGACCTAGACACTAAAGATGGAGGCAGTCGAATTGTCGGTAACAGTTCGCCAGTCGACATGGGGTCATATCCAAGAAGACACGAAGCTCCAGTTGTATGATTTTACATATGTAACAGTCGTTGTGTAAGTGCTGGTGTTGTTAAGTTACAGAATTGTGAGATCCGTCTGTACAGCAGCGAATTACACTTCGTATGATTACACATAAGGCACACGTTTCTATTTCTGTGTAATGTACGAAAGCGAAGGGCTGATTTATATTAAAATAGGAAATAATTATGAAATATAAATCAAAAGAATAAGCGTTTAGTGCGCACAAACACAAGGGCGGGCGAATCTTTAGTCCCAGAATTAGGCTCTGATTAACTTAAATTGCAATTGAGAAATTAAAACCTTTAAATTTTTCAGATGTGGATTTGATTTCAGCTGCAGTACTTAAAATAAGTGACACAGTACTGAAAACTGAGATACATAACTCTTTAGCCTCATAGTGTAAAGAGGGGGAAAAATTGTCCGTATTTATATCGTAAAACAACTACGCTTACTGTGGGGGCACAAAGAGCAATAGGCCTATATATATATATCAACCTGTGCTTCAGTTCATCACTAACTTAAAGGATGTCATATAGATGACATCGTGCATCTCTTTTGTCGTTTCAGGTAAATATAGCTGCCAAGTTGGCTTGCTCAAATGTTTTCACTGCTATCCTTTGTATTTGTGCTGTCGTTCTTTCTGGATTTTTAAGCCACATTTCGCTTAGTAATACTATCGTTATAGATTTCAATATTTACACAAGACGGTTTTATTGAAGTTCTATAACATTGCTGAAAGTGATACTTAGATAAATGTTAAATACAATTCCCTTATACCTATTATTGTTAGAAGTATAGGGGGATATAACTTATATGAAATAAATATACAATGTGATTTGCGCATTAGTTATATTTATGGACTATTTACAGTGAAATGTATACCCGACACCTCAAACACAGCTTGGTAACCCAAGTTGAGGAACTTGGGTTCATAAATATGTGTTTAAACAATATAAGGTCTTTTAACACAGTACCTAAAACAAATAAGTGAATAAATAAATAAGCCGTGTGTTTATGTAACTGAGAGAATAATTATTGTGACATAACTTCATACTCTGAGGACGCTTGGCTATACGCTGCATTGCACATGCTTAAAAGTTACGTGTGAATAGATTAGTAAACAAATTATTGATCAAATTATCATTTAAATGGCTTGAAAAATGAGTGTTTAATATTCATCAGGCACTTCACCTACAACAGCAATGAAGTAAATGTCTTAAAAATGGCCTTACTTCACACATTTAAACTTCCAACCGAAACATACCTGCTTACGTAAACAATTATTCATGTAATTTTTATTACGTCGTAATGATATATTTGGCAGTAAATGAGAAGTCAACGTTTGGAAGTGATAAGGCTTAACGTGAGAAATACGGGCAATTCAAAGAATTAAATATATTGTAAAAATAATTTCTGAAATAAAATAATGATATCGTATGGTAATGAGGAATTGTAATTTTGCAAATTGTACTACGTTTCTTTAATACGACCTATCATTACTTCAGCGGAATTGAAGGTACGAAACAATAAATCAGTTGTTATTTATTACCGTCAGTCGATAGAACACAAATGTCAGATTGACCGGGATTCTATCTCTCTCTCACTGCACGAACGCTGTATGTGTCAGACTTCAGGCAACAAAGCATTCCTCATTGGATTGTAGAAGCGTATTTCACCGGCAGATTGTTGCAGCTATAAAAATGATTATTGAATTTGGGACGTAAATTCTATTAAGAAAACAACTTCATTGCACATGTTAACATTTTTTTATACAAAACCATGTTCGTCTAAAAAACAAATTTCAATAAAAATCCGATTAAATAGAATATAATATGAACTCTGTTTATTATCAAATTAAGAAACAAAGATTTCCAAATTTATATTATTATGAATATTAGAATGCGCTTAATTACTTAAAATGCGCTTAATTACTTAAAATACGCAGCGAAAAATAATTTGGAAACACTTTAATTAAATGTTTTGTTAGAGACGAGCCGTAATACGGTTGTGACGTCATTCAAAATTTATTCTGTATCGTAACCCTGGAAACCGATGTGGTACTCACGAAGTACGGTTCTTGTATGAGGGAGACTACACAAACAGCAACATGCCGCTTGGGATGACAAATATCTTACTGACGCACAGGGAGGCTACGATTAAATGCTATTAATCAATAATTTCAATTTAAACAGTTACAGTATTTCAGAATGGTAACAACCGCCTGGGTTTAGAATGATCTTTGGTCGTTGGAAGTTTGTACATACGAGTAAAAACCTGTGTTTGGGGAGGATTGCTTATCATAGTTTGCTGCATTTTGCGTGGATTTCTTCCCGTAGCGCGCTGAATGTTATGTCGACGTCTGCCTATAGCCTGTTGAATCTTGTGCCGATGTATATGCAGAGCGTGTTGGACCTTGTGCTGGTCGGAGCGCATAGCCTGCTGTATCTTGAGAAAGTTCCTGTACACTATACGCGGAGTTTTGTGTTGGTTGGTTTCTGCGCAGAATATGCTATATCGTGAGCATCTGCGATGGACCTGACACCACCACTGCCATCATAAGACTCTGATCTGGACCAAAGTCCACTTAACCATCCCTTGTCTTCGTCCTCATAACTGTGATGATCCAGGTGGTGTTGCTCGTCATAGTGGTGCTGGTGATGAGTCTTTTCGTAAGTGTACGCGACCTTCCCTGCATCTTTTTTGCTCTTCCATTCCCAGATGAACCGTATGATGTTTATGATGGTGGTAATTGTTACCAGCAACACTAACTTTAACTTAAGTAATTTACCGACAACGAAGAAAAACTTCATAATTTTTAGTTTTATGAGTACGCTCAAAAGTATCAGCTTTATTATAGCTTTTTTAATCGCCTTCTTTTTCTTCTTTTTCTTCTTTTTCTTCTTTCTCTCCTCTATGTCACGACCTAGGAAAGAGAAAATGTAACAGGATATCTGCTTGGTTCAGCTTTCCAATTATGGTGGTTGCCATTTGCAGCTATGTGTTGGCGTTAGTCGCGCAATGTTTTGGACAAATTTCCGTAAACGCAGTTGTGTTTGATTTTGTGCTCTCGCTTTCGGACTTCAACCCCAAAAAGTTATATTTACATAACTGACGCTCGTTTTAGTGATTTTAAGTTCAGAATTTCTGTTAAAACTCTCCAAATAGACGTGTATTTTATATATACTCTGGAAATGAGAGAGACAGATTCTTTCCCTTATTTGTCTTTGTCTTCGAGTTCGTCGAAAATTGTGTTTAAATTCTGATTTTCATGAAATTTTAGGGGACGACGGTTTTGTGCTTCTTCATTTCATACTTAAATAATCGACCTTAAATTACGACGGTGACTTGACACTATTTGTGACGCGTTACTGCCTATTATGAAACAAATCTGGAACTGCCGCCAACAAAGTACCATGCGCTCTTCTAGCCCCAAAGTTACAACAGTCTGCCACCAACACTACCGCCCATATACAGATTGGGCTACGAAAAATTAGGCCGCCTTCCGTTTTGCATGTGTCCTTGTGACATTCTCTCTGGCGTTCGTATGTATATTGCGTAGAGTGTTTGTACAGTTAGTCAACAGTCGTGCTGTCATCATGTTGAGGTATACCCGATGTAACATAGCGATTTTGATGGCTGAAACTGCGTGGGTGGTGTTGTCTTTCAGTCCCTGTATCGTGTGCGGATTTGATTCATATACCGTACTTTTCAAGCGTCCCCAGAGAAGATGTCTCCCTCCCCCTCCCCCCCCCCGAGGGCGGGGGAGGGGGATCCGCACACGATACAGGAACTGAAGGACAACATCACCCACGCAGTTGCAGCCATCAAAATCACTATGTTACATCGGGTATACCTCAACATGATTAGACGTGCGCAGCTGTGTATTGATGCGGGTGGCAACCACTTGCAACATCTTCTATGAGGGTATATCCTTTCAGCATTTGGCAATTATATTAATTTCTGTATTTACCCTATGCTACGGACCCGGGCTACTTTTTCGTGGCCCACTTTGTAGTATCAGAGTTGCCATTATTTGCAACTACTGTCACTCGTGTTTTAGCATTAGATAAAGGAATGTTGCATTAATCAGCATTCATTTCCATCTTCTCACATATTTCAGCGATGACGCGTTACTCTTATGAATATTTATAACATTTGAAATCCGAGGTTCCCAGATTCTGATCCCGCGAAACATATCCAGGGAATTCGCTCTCATTTTAATGGCAAATTTAAATTTTATGCGATACCTGTACCTCTAAGCAGTACATGAAGTTACTTTAATTATTAACTGGCGCTGCCATTAGTAAAGTCTGTTGTAAAGTAATCTTCAAACAAGGGGAAGGAAATAAATTATTGAAATTAAGTTTCGCCAACAAAACAAGTCACAATAATCGTCACTGACAACCAGCGAATTTCGATAGATGACACAGCTGCTCTGTTTCAATTTTACTTTCTTTTGACTTTAGCTTATGTTAAACAATTCCCATTACGTCTAAGTTTTAATACAAGCACTTTGTCTGCGGATCCAATTATATCTTTATAAACCTAAAGACTCCGAAAAATAAATGTTTGGTAAATGTTTTCCTCAAGAATTTATACTTATCTATCAAATTTGTTTTTAAATTCATTCTCTGCTATCCAGCAAGAGACTAACTACGTTTTCGCGCTATAGTTTCTAGATCCACCCTGATATATTACATTATGTAGTCTGTATTTGGAGGCAATACTACAAATAGACGTCTCGTTGATGGAGCGTAGGATCCACATGATATTTCTTATTATAATAATTGCCGTAAATGTTTGGTTAGTGGTCATTGCAAGTCTTATTATTTACAATTTATGTGCTACTATTACAAGTTTAAAATACTCTCTGTTCTATCAAGTATATATAACTGTATCACCAGATGAGAAATTCGTCAAATATCTTCCTGAGCATTCGCAATTAGAAGTCCCGGTATTTTGTATCTGGATGCTATTTGTAACGCCTTTATTATTTACAACTTGTGTTCAGATGGACAGCTATGTACAGTTAATGTCCTACACCATTATACCTTATTTGTGACCGCCCATTATTTACAGTATTATTTAGAGAAGCGGGCACTATTTTTTATTTGTGAGACGGGGTCACATATTCACACTTTCTTTGTTCTAACACCCATCTACATTATGAGGGACCCGTCCAATATTTACAGTCTCTGTGTTGTCCATGTAGTATGTGGAACTTGATCATTATTTACATTTCTTACACCCTTACGCATAAACTCTCTGGAAGTAATTACAATTATTTTCGGTATTTCTTATTATGTTTAATTTGTCTGCTTACATTAAGTGCAGAACCTCATTAATGGAATTTTTTTTCAAGGGTGTTTTTACTAGGATATTGAAACTTGAATTGTAGCTGAAATTCGTTCATTCTAACCTTCTGTGCTACTCGGCCAAAGTGGGGGTATGCACTGTACTTTTCTTAACCAGTCACTTCTCTTGGCTCTGTAAAGAATGCCGTAAGAATACAGAGGAAGAAATTATCAGTCCCATTCTCGCGTCCAGTGTGTATACTTACTTCACTGTTAAGACAACTTTATACAAGCATGCATTCTGTTACTACATTACCTGTTTCCAAGGCCCTTTGTGCGTCCCCTTCTACAGCGACTCCCCCACTGTCTGCATGACCAACTTTGTAGGTGTCGCCGCTTTCTGCTTGTTGGGCCTCATGTGTCTCTTCCTCGTAATCTTCTTCCTTATCATCCTCATCGTCTTCATCTTTCTTATCGTCGTTCTGGAAAATCCTCTTTATTCCGTCAGTAAAGAGATCCCCAAGCATATCAAAAATGCCCTCTTCTTGCTGTCCTGGCATTTTTACAGTTTCTTTCTCAGTGTCGATGCGTGCATCACCCTTGAGATCTGCGAAAAATAAATGATCTTTAATTTACTTTTTGTAGAGTTTAGTTGACCTGTGTAAAGGAAATCACTATAGGCGCCTGTTTAACCTTGAACTTTCTTTGCCCAAAAGTACACAAAATAAAGTCACATGTGACAGTCATGTCTCTCCGTTTTCATTTTTCGTCACCGAAACTAATTACGGGGTTTGCATAAAATTTTGTGTTGCGTGTCTAATAAAAATCCGTTGAACAAATCAGATTTTGGTTTATATCAGTCAATTGTAAATCTAGATGCATAAAACTCATATAGAACTTTGTCAATTTACTCAGAACGGTTTTTCGAACGAAGGGTTTACTTAAAATGTAATAAGATACAATTATTAATAAAATATAGACCTTGGCAAAATCTGGAATTTTGTTTTGTAACACTTGCTTTCGGTATAATGGATACGTAATTGAACTCAGGCAACATTGACTTTTAACTATAGGTATAGTAGTTGGCAAGAAGACATTTTCATATCTAATACTAGACATTGACCTAATATATTTTAGTGAAAGTACGTAGTATATAAACAACTGCTGAATTTTATAATGAATTACGACCACAAAATCATAATGTAATAAGTCACCTATTGCTCTGCGTGGCTGCCTCGCTTTTCAGCACATTTATTTCAATGGGCCTCCGAACTCCCTGATTTCATCGGAACAAAGTGTTTTCTTATGGTCGACAATTCGTTCGTTTTAGCTACTTCTTGTCGTGACGGGTGGTCATTTTACTTGCAATTTCATCCGAGCTCTCTCGTCGGTGTTTCCGGCTGCTCTGACTAATTTACTCTGTAATGCGAACACGTACAATCGATGACCGCCCCACATCGCTCGTGACCAGTATTCCTCCTCCCGCCTTTTATTCCTCCAACCTATTTGGTGACTCGTAGAGTGATCACTCTACGCAGCTGTCACAGCTAACTCTGTACGGCAGATTCTTTCTTGCTTCCAAGCGTTTGACTGGAGGGAATACACGGCTGCTCATTTTTTTCTGTTTGCGGACCTCACCTTGAAGCCAGGTTTTTCCTCTACAAGAAGTAAAGTGTGTCAACTACCATGTATATATTTCTTGTCCATGAACACGGCAGCTGTCACGGGATGTTCCGGCACATGTAGGCTTCCTATGCGATAAAGTTTTCGTGTTCAGGGACACGATGAAAAGAACAATAGGTTAGTGGTTTTGATAATGTACCTAGACACTAATATTTCTTAAGTGAGATGGCTGTGTTGAAAATTTTGGTATGAACCTCAGAATTCTTTCGCTCCGCAACTGTGTCCAGAACTAGTTAGGGACCGACCAGCCTTGTATAGAATAATGAAGATGATCTGGATTAAAGCGGCACATCCTAATCTTGTTCCTTTCTTTCGTTCTCGGCCGAACTGGACTACTGCCTCAGTCACCGTCCCGGCGGTCAGTACTGACGGAGAGAGAGAGAGAGAGAGAGAGAGTAACGGCGTTGTGGAATGGTTAACATTCATACTTCCCATTTGGGAAGCCCTAGGTTCAGATACCGGCACCGAAACAGTCTATGCTGACGCAAAAGTGTAGTGTTTTTCTTCAGTCTTTCCACAGTCATTCCAAAATGGATAGCCTCTTCTTTTTCCATCCTTTCCAAGTAATTACTGACATACATGCTTTTCGCTTTCCGTATATCCAAAATTTAGCCTAAGTGACAATATGATGTAGAGTAAAAATACAAAAGTGATAGATATACAGCGCAAAGCATTACAAAAAGTTCGCACACAGAATTCAAATGTTACGCCGAATTCATTGTGTACAACTTAAATTTGATGCTGGGTCATGTTTAGGGGCGCCCAAAAAATTGCGAAAAGCGACTATTAGCTTCGTCATGTCTGTCTGTCCGCATGGAACAACTCTGTGTCGACTGCCCGAGTTTCATGAAATTTGATATTTGGGTATTTGTCGAAAATCTGTCGAGAAAATTCCAGTTTCATTAAAATGCGACAAAATTAACGGGTACTTTACGTTAAGACCAATATACGTTCATGATCATATCTGGCACAGTTCTTCTTAGATTGAGAAATGTTTCAGACAAAAGTTGTAAAGGAAATTTAAACACGCTTTCATTTTCAGTGACCGACCCTGTGGTCTAGTGGTCAGAGTTTCTGGCTACAGATACAGAGGTCCCGGGTTCGATCCCCGGCGCTACCAGATTTTCTGAGTAGTAGTGGGTCTGGAACGGGGTCCACTCAGCCTCGTGAGG
>Ga0123353_10002886_pt1 | contig 21509 bp, 20 predicted proteins | sample TergutLab28metaG_3_FD_92763 | JGI IMG/M metagenome (GOLD analysis project Ga0123353, IMG submission 92763) | Labiotermes labralis P3 segment gut microbial communities from Petit-Saut dam, French Guiana - Lab288 P3 | ecosystem: Host-associated > Arthropoda: Insects > Digestive system > Gut ... | reverse complement strand
TGGACCCCCTGCTGGCGCGCCACCAGGAGCGAAAGGAGCCGAAAAAAGAAATGGAGAAAGAAAAGGAGAAACCGCATGAACAGGAAACCGCGCAAGTGGACGCGCCCGCTGCTGAAAATGACATCGGCGACAATGATGATACTCTTGATTGGGATGCTTGGGCTTTTAAGCAGCTGCGGCAGCCCGCCCCGCCCCCGGGTGACGCTGTACCTGCAGACCGGGGAGAAGATCGTCCTGGAGCTCTGCCCGGAGAAAGCGCCGAACACGGTCAATAACTTCCTGCGCCTGGCCGACAGCGGCTTCTATAACGGCAAGATATTCAGCCGCGCCATGGGGGGCTATATGATCGCCTGCGACTCCCGCGACATCGGCGGCGTCCGGGAAGAGACCGGCTACCGCATCGGGGGCGAGTTCGCCGAGGCGGGCTTTGCCCAAAACGATCTCAGGCACGAGGCCGGGGTGATCTCCATGGCCAGGGAAAACGCGCGGTACGGCCACCCGCCCGAGGAATCCTTTCACACGGCGGGCAGCGATTTCGTGATCCTCAGCAGCGAAAGCCCGCGCATGAACGGCCTTTACGCCGCCTTCGGCCGGGTGATTTCCGGCATGGACGCCGTGGACAAAATCGCCGCCGGCCCCGTGGTGGGCGAGGATCTGCTCAGGCCGATGGAAATACACTCGGTTGAGGTGAATTACCGGGGGTATAAGCCGAAAGCGCCGGTGAAGGCGCAGTAAAAGACCTATAGGAGCGCACGTTTTGATGTCGTTACTGAAAAAGGGTTGACATCCGGGAGGCATCGCATTATAATTCAAAACGGTACCAACGTTGCCTGCCGCTGATAAAAGATAAAAAATCCCAATGGAAAGGCCGGATGATTTGTGAAATTGCACTTGGAGCGCTTAACATTCAGCGCAATTATGATCGCCTTGATTGTTGTTTTGAGTAGTTATGTGCAAATTCCCCTTGGCGCTGCCATCAGACTTGATTTAAGCTACGCTGTTGTGATGTTCGTGTCGTTGCTTTTCGGAGGACTGTACGGCGGGGCGGTGGCCTTCATCGCACGCATTTTGAATGATTTTATTTTCTCGGGAACAGTTAGCATCTGGTGGGTCATCGGTTCGGCGGCAATGGCTGTCATTATTGGCGCGAGTCAAAAGCTGTTCCTGTCGAAGATAAAAAAACGCATTGTTAAAAGAGCTGCGACCGTTACTGTTACGATAGCGGCATGCGCGGCGGGATTTATTGGCATCGTGCCTGTCTTGGCGCACCTGATGATTGGAATTGAGTATTCAGTCATTTTAGGTTACGGCGTCTTGGCGTTTATTTCGGATGCGATTGTTATGGTTGTATTGGGGTATCCATTATACCTAACGCTAATTAAGCTTTCCATAGTAAAGGCGTTAAGACCAATAGAGCACTATCCGGGCAGTTCGTAACTGCCGGACTTCCTGTGGTATTGCTTATAGCGCCGCATCCGATGGGTGCGGCGCTTAGGCTTATTCGTTTTCTACAGCCGCCCCTGCAGCACCAGCACCAGCAGTACGCAAGTCGCGATAACGAAGAGGGAGACAATGACCACGCCCAGGTTGACACCTTTCTTCCGCTGCGGCGCTTCTGAAGGCGGCAGCAGGCGGGAGGCCTGGAGCGCTGCCTTGACAGGCTTATACAGCAGCATGGTCAGTGCCGCGTTGAGTCCGCCTTTAAGCAGATTAAATGGCAAAAACGCCGGAACCAACAGCTTGACGACATCTTCTCTCGGGACTTTCATGTAAAGGGGCGTGATTAGATAGTTCCAAAGCAGCATCACAGCCGTGGTGAGCAGGCAGGCCGCGACAAGGCCAATCACGGCGCCTTTCAGATTGCGCTTGCGCTTATATATGAGAGAAGCCGTGCATGCGAAGGAGCAGCCGGCGATGACGTTCATCGCAAGGCCGATAAAACCGGTATCGCTGACAGTCACCATTTCCACGAAGGCGACGACGGCTGTGACAGCGAAGGCAGCCAAAGGCCCGAAGAGAAACCCGCCGATGGTGATGATGACATCTTTCGGGTCATACTTGAGGAAGAGAACCACCGGTACGCGGCCAAAGACCATCGCGACATAGGCCAGGGCGCTGATCATGGCGAGGATGCAGAGCTTTTTTAGGTTTGCGTTGCGTGCTGTGTTTTGCATGGGGTGCCTCCTGTTAAATAAATTATAACCCCCGATAAAAATCGAGGGCTTATATGCGCAATGCGCACATAGTTCTTCTTTCATCCGGACTTTTACCGTCGGCTTTGGATTCTCACCAAATCGGCTTATGAATCGGAATGATTCATTGGGCTGGCGGGCTTGTCATAAGAACTTTAGTTCATAAGAATTTTAATTCTTTTGCATCACCGCCGGTGTGGAATTGCACCACCCCCTGAAGAAGGTTATTTGGTTGTGGGGGTTAGCTTTTGGGCTTCTCACCGGACATCCTAAAACCATGCTCGAGGATTGTCTGAATAAGCTTAACAGTTTCCTGGCTTTCTTCTGGATTGAATAAATACTTCGCGACTATCGTTGGTAGAGCAAGCAACGCAGTGAGACCACCCGCAATAGCACTTGCGAAAGCGACAATACTCTTTGGATCAAGGAGGGGTTCCCCAACAAGCTTCGACACGAAAAAAGCCATGCCATATAAAACAAAACCAAGAATCACTAAAATGATAACAAAAAAGATAAACTTCAGGATTTCTTTTATTATCTGTTGTGCGATAAAAATGTTGCCGATTATTCTATGCGTCTTAGCAGCATCAAAAACAATTCTATCTGTTGCCGTTTCTGTTGCTGTTTCTGTTGCATTCTCTCGGTTGGTAGCCAATCCCCTGAAATCGGCAATTCGACTATGAGATGGAGCAGCATCGCGTTCGGCACTCACTACCCCAATTCCCATTTGTGCCGCTCGCTGTTTGGCGGCGTCCTCTTGGGATAGCGTTTTTACTTTTGATTTTCTAAAACACATCCGCAACCCTCCATCTAAGCTGTCAGCCCCAGCTCATTCAGCCTAAATCCCGCTTTCTCCAAAGGCACGAAAAACATCGCGCTGATATATTCCACTAGGGAAGTAAACATAGATTTATATTGAGCATCTCCTTCGTAAAGAGTTGTGGCTGTTCGCATTGCGCGTTCAGGCATCATGAGTTCCCTGGCGAAACGTTCCGCCTCGCGCTCTTTGGGATCATTCAAGTTATCCTGCGACTCTCTGTCAGAAAACGCGAACAATGGCTGGCGATGCAAACGAAAATGCCCCAACTCGTGCGCCAGGATATAGCGCTCCTCCGCTTCACTCAGCGCATCGCTCATAGCGATGATGCGGTTGGCGCTCATGTTGACCCCTTCAATAATTTTTTCACTGTCGTTGACCAGAATCATCCCGATAATATCGGAGTCAATCTGGCGGAAGTCCCTCCATTCCAGTTTAAATCCCTGGCCTCTAGCCAGGGAGTAGGTATCAACAGGAAAACGCACCGCGTTCTGTTCCTCCAGAAAGCGGCTCGCGTTCTCAGCGATTTGTTCATTCGTCCATGGCATAAACGCGTACATCCTCCTATACGTGAAATTGCCCTTTGCTCGCAAATACACATATATCACCTCACAGACAGTATATCCGTCCGCTTGGCGCACTATGAATTTAAGCGAATAATATTATAACAAACAGCGCCGGGTGTGTCAAGAGGTTTTTGTGAATAAAACGTGAATAATATTACTCCTACATTAATTCTAGTCTTTTTCCCGAATAAAGTCAAGCATTCTGATATAAATTGCAGAAATTTGTGACGATTTACAGTTTTACCGCTGAACCGCGCCCTGCCGCGAAATAAAAAATATTTTTCTTGACAAATTCATTTTTTATGCTATAATGATGGTATAGAGCAAATATTATGCAGTAAATATTCATTATTCGGAGGAAATATGCAAAGCATCGATCATGCCCAGCGCGCCACCGTGCTTATGGAGGCCCTGCCCTATATCCAGAAATACCAGGGCAAGATCATCGTCGTCAAATACGGCGGCAGCGCCATGCAAAGCGACGAGGGCCGCCGCCAGGTGATGGGCGACATCGCCCTGCTGCACCTGGTGGGCATCCGCGTGGTGCTGGTGCACGGCGGCGGGGCGGAGATATCGGAGCTGCTGGGACGCCTGGGCAAGGAAACGCAGTTCATTGACGGCCTGCGCGTCACCGACAAAGAGACCGCCGATGTAGTACAGATGGTGCTGGCGGGGAAGATCAACAAGAGCCTGGTGGCGCTGATGGAGACCTTCGGCCGGCACGCCATCGGCCTTTCGGGCCTGGACGGGCGCATGGTGCTGGCCCGGCAGCTGGATCCCGAACTGGGCTATGTGGGCGAGATTGAGCGCGTGGACCCCGCGCCCATCCTGGACGTGCTGGAGAAAAACTATATCCCCATTGTCTCCACCCTGGGCTGCGACCTGGAGGGCAACGTCTACAATATCAACGCCGACACCGCTGCCGCGCGCATCGCCGCCGCCCTGGGGGCCGAAAGCCTCATCTCCATGTCCGATATCCCCGGCCTGCTGCGGGACGTAAACGACGAGGACAGCCTCATCCCCCGGGTGACCCTGGAGCAAATCCCCGCCCTGGAGGCCGAGGGCGTCATCTCCGGCGGGATGATCCCCAAGATCGAATGCTGCGAGATGGCCCTGCGGGGGGGGGTACGGCGGGTGTTCATCCTGGATGGCCGCGTGGAGCACTCAATCCTGATCGAAGTGTTAACCGACGCGGGGATCGGGACGATGTTTACCACCTAGCGGTGGGGCGCGTCGCTTCGCTGCAAATCGACGACAGTTTTTCTTGACAAGGAGAATAAAGTGACCATCCGTATCATGACCATTGACGACTACGACGCGGTCTACGCCCTGTGGGCGACGCAGCCCGGTATCGGCCTGCACGATCCTGAGGATTCCCGGAAAGGAATGGCGTACTATCTGCGGCGAAACCCGGCTTCATGCTTTGTTGCCGAGGATGACAGCCGCGAAGCGCCCGCTCCACCGCAAGTGGTAGGCGCGGTGTTGTGCGGCAACGACGGCAGGCGGGGGTATATCAACCACCTGGCCGTGGCGCGGGAATACCGGGGGCAGGGCATCGGCCGGGCACTGGTAAACGCCTGCCTGGCCGCCATGCGCAAAGAGGGCATCTGCAGGTGCTCCTTTGCGGTGTTCCGTGACAACGAAACCGGCAACGCCTTCTGGGACGCCATGGGCTCCGTGCGGCGCAACGAAATACTCTATCGAAATTTAGAGACAGGAGAACCAATATGACTACACAAGAAATGAGCCAGCAATATGTCGCCAACACCTACGCGCGCTTCCCCGTGACTTTTACGCGCGGGAAGGGCTCCCTGCTTTGGGACGAGACGGGCAGGGAGTATATCGACCTGGGCAGCGGCATCGCCGTGAACACCTTAGGGCTCGCGGACGAGGCCTGGGCAGACGCGGTGTCCGCCCAACTGCACACCCTGGCCCACGCGTCGAATCTGTACTATACCGGGCCCCAAGCCGCATTAGCGCAAATGCTTTGCGAGCACACGGGGATGCAAAGCGTGTTTTTCTCCAATTCGGGAGCCGAGGCCAATGAAGCCATGATCAAGTGCGCCCGCAAATGGGCTTCTGACCAGCGAGGCGGTGCGCGCCCTGTGGTCGTAACTCTGGAAAACAGCTTCCACGGGCGCACCCTGGCCACCCTGGCGGCCACCGGCCAGCCATCCCTGCACGAAGGCTTCGCGCCCTTGCCCTCCGGCTTCCGTTACGCTAAGCCCAATGATATCGAAAGCTTGCGCGCCGCAATCGTGGAAGACTGCTGCGCCGTCATGATCGAGCTGGTGCAGGGCGAGGGCGGCGTGGTCGCCCTGGATCAGGAATTTGTACGGGAAGCCGCGGCGATCGCGGAAGCAAAGGGGCTTCTGCTGCTCATCGACGAGGTGCAGACCGGCAATGGCCGCACGGGCACTCTCTTCGCCTTTGAGCAGTACGGCATAACGCCGGACATCGTGAGCACGGCCAAGGGGCTGGGCGGCGGCCTGCCCCTGGGGGCCACCCTGTTCGGGGAAAGAGCGGCGCGGGTCTTTGGGCCGGGCAGCCACGGCTCCACTTTCGGGGGCAACCCGGCGGTTTGCGCGGGGGCGCTGCACGTGCTTTCCCGCATCGACAAGGATTTGCTTCGCGGCGTGCGCGAAAGGGCGGCGCATATCCGGCAAAGGCTGGAAGGCGCGCCCGGCGTGCTGGGCGTCACCGGCCTGGGGCTGATGCTGGGCATCGAAAGCGCGCGCCCGGCCAGGGAGGTTGTGGACGATTGCCTGGCGAAGGGCGCGGCGCTGCTCACGGCCAAGCGCAAGGTGCGCCTGCTGCCCGCGCTGAATATCCCCGGGGATCTGCTGGATCGGGGCCTGGATGTGCTGCTGGACAGTTTGTGAACTTTTTTCCTTGACTACGGTGACAAAAGCAGATATAATAGAGCAGGAGGGATAGCATGAGGCCGTGAAAGGAACTGCACATGAACAGCGGACTGAGCGGCACAAAGGAACGAATCTTCGATATCGCGATCCGGCTGATCGCGCAAAACGGGTTCGAGAACGTGAGCATGCGGGACATAGCCAACGAAGCGGGCATCCAGGCCGCTTCGATATATAACCATTTCGTCGGCAAGGAAGAAATCCTGAACAGTATTTACCAATATTTCAAGGAGTATTGGATGCGCCGGCGAAATGACGCCAGCCGGATGAAAACGGCGATCGAAACCGGTTCGGCCCTCGACGTGCTGACCGCTTTCCTTGATTCGGCTTTGGACAGTCAGGAGGAGAAAATCGTCCTTAGAATGGTTCTCATTCCAAAAATCCTGATGATGCGGATTTTCAACGACCCGAGAGCCAACCAGTTTTTCCTGCATGACTGGTTCGACACGGATATGCTGTATATGAAACAATGGCTCGGCTATGCCGTGGAGATCGGCAGGCTGGATAAAGGCTTCGACATAGAGAATTATTCCATCTTTTTTTGGCGGCAATTGATTATGATGGCGGTATGGGCCTTCGCCGATCCGAAGTATGAGGTAAAAAGGCTGGACGAGGAGGCGATTCTCCTGCGCTGGTTCGCAGATATGCTGCCCCTGAAAGACCCGCAATAAGCCGCTAAAAAAGTTACAAAATGCCGCTGGGAATTACAAAATTGTACCTTGACAAGCTGCCCCGCAATCCATTATCATTAAGAAGATGGAGAGTTGGGAGGCGGTCGCGGTGAGAAAATTTTGGCCGAAAAAAAACAGGAAGCGGCTGTTATGGCTCCTGACGGGGACGGCGGCGGCTTCCGTCATGTTCTGGACATATGCCGTCATGGCCGCCGCGCCGCCAGAGGCGCTGCCTGTGCAGGCCCGGCCATCCGAAAGCACCGGCATCCCCACCGAGCCGCCCACCACCGCCGTCCCCGAGTCCATACTGCCGGAGCCACCCGCGCCGGATATCGGCGGGGGCAAGAAGCTGATCGCCCTCACCTTCGACGACGGCCCCCACCCCGAGCTGACCCCGCAGCTGCTGGATTTCCTGCAGCTGGAACAGGTGCGCGTCACCTTTTATGTGCTGGGCTGCTGGGTACGCAATACCCCCGGAATCATCCAGCGCGCCGCCGGCGAGGGCCACCAGATCGGCAGCCATACATACCTTCACAAAGACCTGACCCAGCTCGACGAGGCGGCGCGGGCCGCAGAGATCGAAAAAAACGCCGCGCTTCTCGAAAATCTCCTGGGCAGCCGCCCTACGACCCTGCGCCCGCCCGGCGGAACCTATGACGACGCGGTGCGCAGCGCGGCGGCGGCTGCGGGCGTCCCCCTGATCCTCTGGTCCGTGGACCCGAAGGACTGGAGGGATCATGACGCCGAAACGGTCGCCGCGCATGTCCTGGAAAAGGCCCACGACGGCTGCATCGTCATTATGCACGATTATTACCCCACCAGCATTGAGGCGGCCATGGAGATTATCCCCGCCCTGAAGGCCGAAGGCTATACCTTCGTGACGGTGGACGAGCTGCTGGCGGCGCGCGGCGGGGCACAGGCGGGAGAGGTTGTGCGGGAACGGCTGCCGTGAAATAGAAAACGATTGGGAGACCCAAAAATGAACAAAAAAGTCGTGCGCATTGTGGCGCTGGTGCTGGCGGGGCTGATGGCCCTGGGTGTGGTTAGCGGCGTGGTCAGCATTCTGATCAGATAGCAATGCTCCCCCTGGGTCGGGGGAGCCAAGCTTAGATATCATCAGCCTACAGCGTTTTGGCGAACTGCTCGATGCGCTCCAAGGCAAGCTTAATATTTTCGATGGACGTGGCGTAGGACAGGCGCAGGTAGCCTTCGCCGAAGGCCCCGAAGGCGGTACCCCACGCGGCGGCGACCCCGGCCTCGTCCAGCAGGCGCGTAGCGAATTCGTATCCGGAAATGCCGAAGCTCGATATGTCCGGGAAGGCGTAGAACGCGCCCTTCGGCAGGCAGCAGCGTATGCCGTCGATGGCGTTCAGCGCTTCGACCAAATAATCGCGCCGCGCCATGAAGGCCGCTCGCATGGTATCCACGGCGTCCTGGGGGCCGGTGAGCGCCTCGATGGCGGCCATCTGGCTGAAGGCCGCGGCGCAGGAATTGGAGTTGACCATCAGCATCGTCATATGCGCCGCCAGCTCCTCGTGCATGATGCCGTAGCCCAGGCGCCAGCCCGTCATCGCGTAGGTTTTGGAAAAGCCGTCGAGGATAATCGTGCGGTCTTTAAACCCGGGCAGGGACGCGATGGAAAACGCCCCGCCTTCAAAGATCAGCCGGTCGTAGATTTCGTCGGAGAGAATGAAAATATCGGGTCGGTCTTTCAGAATATCCGCGATGGCCAGAACGTCCTCCCGGGTGAACACGCCGCCCGTGGGGTTGGAGGGGCTGTTGATGATGACCAGCTTGGTTTTTGGCGTGATGAGGCCTTTGAATTCGTCGATATCGAGCCGGAAATCGTTTTCCGCGGTCAGCCGCAGCGGGATGGGGACGCCCCCCGCGAAGTTGATGCAGGACTCATAGATGGGGAAGGAGGGGTTGGGATAGACGACCTCGTCCCCGGGATTCACCAGCATCAGCATGGTGTAAAACATCACCGGCTTGCCGCCCGGGACGATGACCACCTCATCTCTGGATGTGACGATGTTTTTGTGTCCGGCCGCGTAGTCCGCGATTGCCTGGCGGGCGGCGGGCAGGCCCGGCGTGGGCGTATACCCGGTGTAGCCCTCGTTCATCGCGCGGTACGCCGCCTCGATGATGTTTTGCGGCGTTTTAAAATCCGGCTGGCCGATCTCCATATGGACGATGTGCCTGCCCTGCGCCTCCAGGGCCTGCGCCTTGGCGAGGATCTGGAATGCGGATTCTGTTTGCAGCAGGCTCATTCTTTGCGCTGCGGCGTTTTCAAACACGCGATGCACCTCCCGAATAAAGTACGCCAATTATATCCTATTTGTCCCGGAATGTCAAGCCCGGTGCGGCGAAGACACGGAAATCAATTTTGGCGTCATTATTCCCCCTCTGCCGCGCATAAGGTCACCCCTTTCGGGGTTGATCCGCGACATCTCCCCCAATGCATTCCGCCTACGGCTCCATGGGGGCGACCTTGGCAGCATCCGAAAAATTGACTAATAATTAAAGAAGCCGTCAGGATCGCCTCCGTGAGCCGCTTGTCGGCGAACGCGCTGGGGGAGATGCCGCCGCCCGCGAGGGCCATTTTGGCGGCAGATGGGGTACTCTCTATCCCTTGCCCTCCATCTCCACCATGTTCTCCCAGTACCGCTTGGGCATGTGGGTCATGCGGCAGCGGGGGTTTTCGCGGCCCTCAATGGCAACCGTATCGTAAAAGTGCTTCCACAGCGCCCGGTAGCGCTCCTCCTCCTCGGAAAACGCGGGGAACTCGATGTGCTCCGCCGCCACCGTGCGCAGGGCACGGTTTTCGTAGATCAGCGCCACCTTATTGGTCTTGTCGAAGATCAAAAAATCCTCGTTGCGGTAGCGCGTGGCGAAATGCCCGGCGATAAAGGGCAGCACAAAATTTTTCGGCGTGATGGTAGCCGCCAGGTGGCCGCCGTAATCCGCGAAGCGGATGAAGCCCTTGAGCAGGTGCGCCTCCCCCATCAGATGCTGGCGGGCGCGCAGCAGCGGCTGCAGTTGCGCGTCGCTGTATCCCCGGCGCAGGAAGCCCCCGCCCTCCCGGTAGCCCCGCAGTAAAAAAAGCAGCAATCGCAGCTCCTTTTCCTCCATGCAGGAGCAGAACACCGTCTCCGTCAGGTCCAGGGCCTCGGGCGCGATTTTGCCCGGTATGGACGCACGCACCCGGCGCGCCTTCTCCGGGTCGGTTTCGATATACCTGGGAGGGAACAGCCTATACTGCGCCGCGCCCGGCCGGTCGATGGCCTCGGGCGTCTCTTTTTGATAGATGCTCTCGAACACGCAGGAGTAAAAGCCCTCCAGCGAGCCGTCATATTGATATGCCAGCATGCTTGCCTCCGAACACATGTTTTCTTTATTATAGCACATGTTCAGGGAAATGCAAGGGGAAATTTTTGAGGGGCAGCCAGTCCAGGCCGCCCCTCCCGTGTTTTACTCAATACCCCACCGTAACCTCAATCCCCGCTCTGGCATTGGGCACGGCAATCCAGGTGACGCCGTCCGCGCCGGTGAACCAGCCCGGAATCGCCATGGCTTTCAGGGATTCCAGGGAATCCGCCGCCTGAAGCGCCGCGCCGCCCAGCCGCACCGAAGCCGGCTCCGGCTCGCCGCAAATCCGGAAGAGCAGCTGCCGGGCCGTGGGGTCGCTTTTGATGGTCAGGCCGCCGCCGTCCCTCGTGTAGGAAAGCATCGCGCCCCTCACATCCTGCTCGTAGAGGCCAAAGCGTTTTGTGCCGCTGGCAGGATACATCTTCACGGTGGTGAAATCGTCGCCGATGGCCTGCGTGGGGATGATCGCCCCTTTGCGGATGAAGGCGGGGAATTCGTCCATGGGGAAGGTCAGCGTTTGGACGCCCCTGTAGGACTGCGATTCGTCGAACATGTAAATCCATTCGCCCGCCGGGAAGACGATCGTGCGGTCGTTGCCCTCGTTGATGATGGGCGCGACGAAGATTTCGTCTCCCAGCAGGTATTCGTAATAACCGAACTGCGGGCGCATGGTGGGCAGGCGGCGCTCGTAGGAATAGGCCACCTGGCTGCTGATATAGGGAATGAGCTCGTAGTGCAGCTTGGTGAACTTGCGGTAGATGTCGGTGACATAGGTTTCGCCGTCGTCCCTTTTCTCGTCATACACCCAGGGGCGGTGCTCGCCGCCGCCGCCGTTTTCCATGACGGGACAGAAGGCCCCCAGCTGCGCCCAGCGGACGAAGACGTCCTCCGGGTCGTCGGCGGGGCCGGAGCGGAAGCCGCCGATGTCGGAGCCGTAGCTGACGTAACCAAACAGGGCGGAGGTGAACATCTGGTTCAATGCGCCGCGCAGGCCGGCCCAGTCGTTGTCCTGGTCCCCCACCCAGCCCATGAAGTTGATTTCCGGATCCATGAAGGTGATGGGCAAACCCAAACCCATGGTGTCGTCCGTGGGCCTGGCCCAGGCCACGCCCTGGCCGCCCGTCTTTTCCTTGGTATAATAATAGAAGTCGTCATACATCATCTTTTTATACTTCGGCCAGGTGAGCAGGCCGCCCTTGCCCACGGAGGGGATCAGCAGCACGATGTAGGGCTCGGCGCCGTCCACCTTCCAGCCGTCGGCGCCCATGTCCAGCATGATATCCATCTGCCGGTGCCACCATTCCACCGCCTCGGGGTTGCTGTAATCGATGAACGCGCCGTTGCCAAGCCACCAGCTCACGGTCCTGCCGCCGCTGACGAGATAGCCCTGTTCCCTGGCGTATGCAAACGTCGGGGCGTCCTCATTGAGCATGCAGGTGGTCCATACAAGCACCTTGATGCCCTGGTCATGGAAATAATCGATCATTTCCTTCATGTCCGGGTAAAGATCGGGGTGCGGATCATAGGTGACCAGAGCCGTGGACCAGCGGGGCTCTATGTTCACGATGCCCACGGGGATATCCCGGTCCGTGAAGCCTTTCACGAACGCCTTGGCGGAATCCTGCGTGCCGTGGTGCTCCCACACCAGGTGCTCGTGGTACCAGAGGGGGTAGGGGAGCGGCTCGAGGCTTGGGGGGGCCTGACCCACCGCCGCGGCCAGCCCCGCGCCGGAAAAGATGCTCGTGAAAAACACGATAACGGCTGTGATGATACGCGACAGCGGGTAGAAGATGGTGCCGATCATATAAAGCCTCCTGTCTAATACTATCTCTTGATAAAAGTCATTGCATGCCGAAAGCGCCCTATCGCTACGCGAGTGCCCTGCACCTCCCTTTGGTCGTGTCGCCTGCGGCGAACCCCCTCGGCGCTTCGCACCGGTCCCCCAAGGGGGGCATCCTGACGAGGCGGAAAGGGGTTCAAAAAATCTAACTAGCACCTCGTCCTGCAGCGGGTTTCACAAAAAAGTATAACCTTCGGCTTCGTCAGAATGGCCCCCTTGGGGGACCGGTGCGAAGCGCCGAGGGGGTTCGCCGCAGGCGACACGACCAAAGGGAGGTGCAGGGCACTCGTGTAGCGATAGGGCGCTCTGTTGAAGCAACGATTTTTAATGAGGATTAGTCTAAGCATATTCGCAGGGGCGGCCCGCAAAAGGCCGCCCCCGCGTCGTTTCAATTAATAGTCTACCGCGATCTCGGCCCCTGCGGTCGCATCGGGCACAGCAATCCAGAGGACGCCGTCCGCATCCACGAACCAGCCCGGCGCGTCCATAGTCTTCAGCTCCGCCAGGGAGGCCGTCGGCGCAAGCGCCGTGCCGCCCAGCTTTACCGATGCGGGCGCAGGCTCACCGTAAACGCGGAAGAGCAAGGAACGCGCCGTTTCGCCGGACTTGATAGTCAGGCCGCTGCCATTCGTTGTATAGGAGAGCATCGTGCCTTCCACGTCCTGCTCGTAGAGGCCGAACTGATTCGAGCCGGTTTTGGGATATATCCGCACGGTGGTGAAGTCTTCCCCTATGCCCTCCATGGGGAGTATCGCGCCCTTGCGGATATACACCGGGAACTCCTCGTAGGAGAAGTGCAGCTGCTGCCTGCTGCCGCCCCGGAAGGTCTGCGTCTCGTCGAACAGGTAAATCCACTCGTCGCCCGCCGGGAAGATGATGGTGCGCTCGTTGCCGGTTTCGTCGCCCTGGGCCATGATGGGCACAACGAAGAGCTCGTCGCCCAGCTTGTACTGGTAGTAGCCGAGGGTCGGGCGCATGAGGGGCTGGCGGCGCTCGTAGGAGTACATCGTCTGGCTGGCGAAATAGGGGATCAGCTCGGTATGCAGCCTGACGGCGTCGCGGTAAATGCCGACGATGTCGATGTCATACTCTCCCAGCAGTTCAGGGAACATGTCGTTGAACGCGAAGGGGCGGTGCGGGTCGCCGGGGTTCCTGACGGTGCTCTCCATCTCCATGACGGGGCTCATCGCCCCCAGCTGCGCCCAGCGGATCCAGGTGTCCCAGGGGTTGGGGTTGTCCGCCGGGCCGGAGCGGAAGCCGCCGATGTCGGAGCCGAAGCTGACGTAGTTGAACAGGGAGGCGGTAAACATATTGGCCAGCGCGGCGCGCATGCCACCCCAGTCGGCGTCCTGGTCGCCCACCCAGCTGACGAAGTTGATATCCCGGGAAGCGAAGGTCAGCGGTATGCCGTAGCCGATGACGCCATCCACGGAGCGCGCCAGCATCACCCCGCCGTAGCTGCGCGTATAGTTGTAGTAGTGTTCATACTGCAGCTTCTGGTATTGCTTCCAGCCGAGCAGGCCGCTCTGGCCGTAGCCGGGCATCATGAGCATGACATAGGGGTCGGCCCCGTCCAGCTTCCAGCCGTCGATGCCCAGCTCCAGCACGTTGTCCAGCTGCGCTTCCCACCATTCCACGGCCTCGGGATTGGTGTAGTCGATCATGGAGCCGTCGCCGCCCCACCAGCGGATAACCCTGCCGTCGTTGAGGAAGTAGCCCTTTTCCACGCCCTCGGCATGGTTCGGGGCGTTTGTGTTGACCATGCAGCTGCCCCACAGGGTCACTTTGATGCCCTGGCTATGGAAATGGTGCATGAACCCCTCGTATGTTTCGCCGCGCTGGCGGGCCTCCCACTCCGCGTAAAAAGAGGGATAGCGCACCGGGCAGGGGATAAAGGAACCGGCGGTGTTATCCGTTTTGCCGGCTTCGACATCAACCCCGATGCCGATCTCCCAAGGGCGGTCGAGGATGATCACGCCCACGGGAATGTCGTTTTCCTGGAGTTCCTGTATAAATCCCATGATGCTCTCGTCGGTGCCGTCGTTTTCCCATGCCCAATGCTCGTGCACCCAGCGGGGATAGAGCATGGGCTGCAGGCTGGGCGGCGCCTGGCCGATGGCCGCGCTGAAGCCCGCGCCGGAAAAGATGCTGGAGAAAAACACGATGGCGGCCGTGATGACGCGCGAGAGCGGATAAAAAATAGTGCCGAACATGGAAAAGCCCTCCCCAATCTTATGTAGTATAGCACCATTATAACATTTTTGCGGGGCTTGTCAAGATATTTTGCGGCTGATTGCATAAAAACGTGTTGCGGCATCCGCGGGGATATGGTATAATGCTCTCGCGATACCGATAGCAAAGGAGCGCCATGCCATGGATGCCGAAAAACGCCGCCGTGAGCTCCCCAAGGCTCTGTCATACAAACTATACAGGCGCGCGTCCTTGTTGGCGTCTGACTCGAAGGCCTTCGGCTTTCTCCTGGACGGCGCGCAAAAGCTGCGGGGGAGGGACGGAACGCGGGAGGCGCGGGCCTTTTATCGGGAGAACGTGGCGCGCGAGGAGAGTGTCGCCTCTTTTCTGGCGGACGAAAGGAGCAGGGAGATCTACCGCGCCCTCATCGCCTACCGCTGCCGCAGAAAGCGGGCCGATATCAACCCGCATATGCAGCCCAAAAGGACCTCCTACCTCGACCGCGAACTCGTTATTCCGGGGGAAGGCGAGGTGTTCATCGACGTGGGGGCCTGCGGGGGCGAATCCTCGCTGGCGTTCCAGGCGCACTGCGTTTCGGCGGGCCGGCCCGCGCCGCTGTGCGCCCTGTTTGAGCCGGACGCATTTAATTTTTCGCGCCTGCGAAAGAATCTGCCGAAATTTATGAAGGCGCCCGTCTGTTTCCAAATGGGCCTTTGGCGCGAGGCCGGCGAATGCAATTTTATCCCGGGCGCGTTTAGTTCCAGCAGGATGGAGCCCTCCGGCAAAGGCAGGATTTCCGTCGATTCGCTGGACCATATCCTGGAAACCCTGCCGGGGCTGCCGCCGCCCACTTACATCAAGATTGACGTGGAGGGCGCGGACCTGGACGCGCTTATCGGCGCGCGCGAAACGATCCGGCGGTACCTTCCCCGCATTGCTGTGGCGATATACCACAGCAACGAGCATATGCTGTCCATACCGGAATATCTGCACGAGCTGTGCCCGGCCTACCGGTTTTATATCAGGCATTACTGCTGCGTGGAATCGGAGACGGTTCTGTACTGCGTGGCGTAGCAATAAAAATGTTCATCAATGCGAATCACCAGTGCAAAGGTCGGCGCAACTGCTTTATCCGCCCCCTCTGTCGCGGCCCCAAAGGGGCACAATCGCGACAGAGGAGGCAAAAAAACGAATTCAACAGGTGATTCATATTAACCATACCGCGTATATTTCTCCACGGCGGCCATCAGATTGCGTATCTGCCGCAGCGGCGTGGATTCGGGAACCGCCCCGGCAAGGCTGACCACCAGGCCGCCGTCCCCGCCGACGGCTTCGAAATCACGTTTGACATAGTCCACGATATCCTCATAGGTCCCGTTTCTCAGGGCAAAGGGCGGTATTTGCCCGTGGATGACCGCCTTCGGCATGGCCTTGCGTATGGCCGCGGGGTGCAGCTCGGGGCCGAAGTTCACTTCGTTGACTCCCAGAGCGTTCAGGCTCCCCATCAGGTGGCCCATCGCGCTGTCGGAATGCTGCCGCCTCACATGCCCCGGCGCGGGCGCGTATCTTCTGAACAATTTCTCCAAAAAGGGCGCGCAGAACCGCTCATATTGCCGCGGCGGAAAAAGATAGCAGTTGTCGTCGTTGACGCCAAAGCCCTCCCTGCCGACAACGCCGTTATCCTCCAGCATGGCGGCATCGTAGAATTCCATGTATTTTTCCGCCGTCACGGCAAAGAAATCGTCCATCATTTCCGGCTCGTCCATCATGAACATGCACAGGTTATTGGTTCCCAGCAGGTTGCACGCGATGGTGGCGGGCCCGTTGGCCGGGTGCGCGAAGAGCAGCCTTTTGCCGTGGTTCTTCCGCAGCTTCTCCTTTTCCAGCTTCCATGCGCCGGGGATGGCCGCCTCCCATTTTTCGGCGGCGCGGATCATTTTTTTCACGTCCTCTATATCCTCCACGCGCGTTTCCAGCCACGGCGTATTCCCCTCGCGGATCACCCGCCGGGCCCCCATCAGCACTTCAAAGGCGCCTTTGATGTAGTAGGCGGAATCGTCGCTGTAAAAGCGCCTGCCGATCTCTTTTTCCAAGATGTCGTTGGCCCGGCGGTGTATGTCGATCATATACGCGGGATCGGCGTAGTAGCGGGCGGTGGATTCGATGGGCACCAGGTTGGTGACAAAATGATCCTCAAAAATCAGCGCCAGAGGGGCCCTCGGCTTGTCCGTGGAAAACGGCTCGCCGCAGCGCTCATTTTCCAGCCAGAATTCTTTCAGATGCAGCATCTCTATACCGTCCTCCTTATGTGCCGCTTCGCGTTTCCTGTTAGCCCATTATACCCCGTTATATGCCTGAACGCAAGAATTTCTTTCGATAGAACTGTGAGGTGAACCCCATGTCCTCTATCCAGGATAGAATCCGCGCGAAATACAGCCGCGACCCGGCGAAGGAAGACGCCCGCCACCGGGAAACCAGAGCGGGCGGGATGGAATTCCGGCACACCAAGCTGTTGCTGGACCCCTATATTACCCCGGAAGCGGATGTGGCGGAGTTCGGCTGCGCCACGGGGCACTACGCCGAGCATTGGCACGGCAGGTGCAAGAGCTACCTGGGCGTGGATATCGTGCAGGAGAATGTAGACTTCTTCAACGCGAAGGCGATGCCCAACGCCCGTGCCCAGCTTGGCGACGCCGCAAACTGCCCGGAAATACCCGGCGCCTCCTTCGATGTGGTGCTGTGCCTGGGGCCGATGTATCACTTAACGGCGGAGGAACGCCCCCTCGCCATGGCGGAAATGGCGCGCGTGTGCAAGCCCGGTGGCGTGCTCGCGTTCGCGTATATCAACAAGGTGGGGGCGCTCATGTGGGCCGCGTGCAACCGCCTGTGCAGGAATAAACTGCCCTGGCACAAGCGCCTGCACCGCCATCAGGCGTATTATCCAAACCGCCGTGGCAATGACTGTGTGTTTGCGGGAGTGAACGACATCGATAATCCTTTCTTCTTCACCATGCCGGAAGAAATGGAAAAACTGGCCGGGCAGCACGGCCTGCGGGTGCTGCAAAACGCCGGGGTGGATATCATCCTCAACGCCGACCAGATCAACCACATGGATGAGGAGCAATACGCCTGCTGGCTGGAATTCGCAAAGTACATGCTGCAATGGCCTTCAGTGACGGGCATGTCGAACCACGGGCTGATGATATGCAGGAAGCCAGAATAATTCCTTGCAAAGTTCGTAAATTTGTTGTATAATTGCATTGGCGCTGTTGGGCGGCGGTTGTGTCGGTCTTTTCTCCTCTCAGCATATCCGGAGTGCTGAGGAAAGGAGGCCGATGCCTTTTATGAAAACTATATTTCTGGTTTTTTTGCATGCAGTGGTGGAAACATACACGGCCATGGCGGGGGACTATCTCCTCACTATGGCGACCGCGCAGGCGGTCTTGCAGTTGCTTTCCCATTTGGGAAAGCAAATAAAGAAGTAACCGCCCCGAGTCCGGCTAACTTGGGCGGTTGCTTCTTCACTCAGTAGAGGCGAAGAGACGGCAACCGTTGCCCGGCAGCGTCATCTTCTGGTTTCATTATAGCAGGCAGAGTTTGCTTTGTCAAGATAAATTTATTCATAAAAGGAGCGACAACCTATGGCAAGATTTCTCTGTTCGGCATTCGCCGACGAGGCGGCGCAGGATATCCAGGGGCAGATCGCGGCGTGCAAGGCCAACGGCATCGAGGCCATCGAACTGCGGGGCGTAAACGGCGAGAATATCTCGGACTTCACCCCCGAGCAGGCGAAGGAGCTCAAGAAGACCCTGCGCAAAGCGGGCATCGGCGTTTCGTCCATCGGGTCGAACTACGGCAAGAAGGCCTTCGACTTCGAGGCCTTCCAGCAGACGGTGGAGGTCGCGAAAATCCTGGGGGCAAAATATATCCGCATGTTCAGCTTCTACGGCGGCGACAAGGCGCAGGCCTTCGCCGACGTGAAAACCATGGCGGACTACGCCTATGAAAACGGCGTGCTGTGCTGCCACGAAAACGAGCGGCACATCCACGGCGAGGGGCCGCAGGCCTGCAAGGAGCTCCTGGACTACTGCGAAGGGCACTTGGGCTGCGTGTTCGATTTCGCCAACTTCCTGCATTGCGGCGTGGAAACCTGGCCGGCCTACGAAATCCTGAAGCCCTATATCACCTATTTCCATGTCAAGGATTACTGCACCGACTGGCAGGCAACGGTTCCCGCGGGCTGGGGCGCCGGCAAGCTGCCGGAAATTCTGACGGATTTTGACCAGTCGTGCAGGGGCGAGGTCTGGCTTTCAATTGAGCCGCACCTGAAGGTCTTCGACGGCCTGGGGGAATTCGACCCGGAAACCAAGAAAAAGCTGGAGGAGCGCCAGCTCTACGCCACGCAGGCGGAGTCCTTCGCCCAGGCGGCAACATGCCTGCACGAGGTGATCGCCCAGGCGCAGCCCGTGGCGCTGGGCATTATCGGCTACGGCAATATGGGCAGCAGCCACATGGGCATGTACCTCAAGGGCGAACACAAGGGCCTGCGGATCACGGCGGTGGCGGATACCAACCCAGACCGGCTGGAAGCGGCGGCGGACGATCTGCCCGGCATCGCCGTGTTCGGCGGCGCGGAGGAGTTGATTGCCAGCGGAGCCTGCAACGCCGTCCTCATCGCCACGCCGCACTATTTCCATCCCCCCATCGCCATCGCGGCCCTTGAAGCGGGGCTGCACGTGATGAGCGAAAAACCCGCCGGTGTCTACACCAAGCAGGTGCGGGAGATGAACGAGGCGGCGGCGAAATCCGGCAAAATCTTCGCCATCATGTTCAACCAGCGCAGCGAGCCGCGCTACCGCAAGCTGCGCGAGCTGGTACGGAGCGGGCAATACGGCGGCCTCATCCGCGTCACCTGGATCATCTGCGACTGGTACCGCACCCAGGCGTACTACAATTCCGGCGGCTGGCGCGCCACCTGGGCCGGGGAGGGCGGCGGCGTGCTGCTCAACCAGTGCCCCCACAACCTGGATCTGTGGCAGTGGATCTGCGGCATGCCCTCGAAGATACTCGCCCGCTGCCACGAGGGCAAGTGGCACGACATCGAGGTGGAGGACGACGTGACCATCTACGCCGAATACCCCAACGGGGCCACCGGCGCGTTCATCACCACCACGGGGGAGCCCGCTGGCGTCAACCGCCTGGAAATCACCCTGGATGGGGCGAAGCTGCTGTGCGAGCACGGCAGGGTCACCGTCGTGGAGATCGACGGCTCCACCAAAGAGCACATCCTCACCTGCTCCGCGGGCTTCGGCGAGCCGAAAATGGCCGACCTCGCCCCCGAGGTGCCCGGCCTGGGCGCTTCGCAGCACGCCACGGTGCTCAACGCCTTCGCCGCGGCCGTCGCCGCCGATGACCCCGGCCTGCTCTATGCCCGGGGCGAGGAGGGCATCAACGGGCTGAGCATCTCCAACGCGGCGTTCCTCTCCTCCTGGCTGGGCCGCGAGATCGACCTGCCCCTGGACGAGGAACTCTTCTGGGCCGAGCTGCAAAAGAAAATCGCGGGGTCCCAGGTGAAAACCGGCGTGAAGGATCAGGTGGCGGGCGATATGGGAAGCAGCTTCCGGTAACAAAAACGCAGGGAGGTTAAGACGCGCATGAAAAAATTAACCCAAGCCCAAAAAGAAACCGCCCGCTTTGTCTTTGGCCACCCCGTTCGGTGGCTGCGGGGGGAGCACCTGGAGCCCCACAACGTCACGCCATTCGAGCTGGCCACGCAACTGTTTTCTAAGGGCTTCAGCGGGTTCATGAAGGGATTTACCGGCAAGCGGGGCTTCCTTTACATGGGTACCGACCCGGGCAAGGTGCCGCCGAGATATACCGCCGTCACGGGGCTGATCGGCACCACTTGGGACGCCCTGAATGACCCCATGATCGGCGGTTATATGGATGCCCACCCCTGGAAAGCAAACATGCACCGCTGGATTATGCGCGCCTCCGGCACGCTGGGGCCTCTGGTCGCCGCGTTCACACTGCTCAACCTGGGGCTTTCGCCGCTCATGCGCGTGATCATATGGCTGCTGCTGGGGGTCATTGACGAAACTCTGGGAACCTTCAACGATGTGTCCGGCAACAAGCTGCGGGCGACGGTCACTCCGTATCTCGAGGAACGCCGGAAAATGCAGAACTGGGCCAACATCGGCCGGTTTATGGGCACCGCGCTCTCTGCTATACCGATGGCGCTCCTGGGGCTGCGGGATATCCTGGGTATCACGGATTACCAGATCTTCGTCGTGGGCGCCTTCGCGACGATGCCCTTGGTCCTGTTCGGCAATATTATACCCAGCTTCGTCACGCAGCGCTTGGAGTTCCCCGAGCGGGGGCCGGGAGAAAAACCTCTGACCATCCTTCAATCTTTCGCCATCGCCAAGCACAACGGCTGGCTGATCCGCTCGATCATCGGCAGCTTTATCTCGGCGTTCATACCCGGCGTCGACAGCATGTATTTTTACCGCTTCCTCGTGACCGCACCGCCGCCCATCGGCAGGCTGCATTTCAACAGCGAGATGATCTTTACCGTTAAGAATAGCATCGTTCCCATCCCCGGTACATTCCTGATGCCCTTCGCGCGCAGGGCGATCAAATGGGTGGGCGGCGACAAAAACATGGTGCTGCTCAACCACGCCACAAGATCCATCACACAGCTGCTGCGCTATTTCGTCGGCTACAAAACCTTCCCGCGCCTGATGTTTATGTATTTGATGGAGGTGTTCGAGGATATTCCCCACCACTGGGTATCCGTGGCGGATGGGACCATCAAATACCAGATGTACGACTACGTGGAGTGGAAGACCGGCGTGCGCAGCGAAGGGGTAGTCATGGCCGTGGAGGGCTTGACCCAAAAGTTGATTACGGGCAACGTGAGCAATATCATCGGCAGCGCCCT
>Ga0123353_10002884_pt1 | contig 21513 bp, 12 predicted proteins | sample TergutLab28metaG_3_FD_92763 | JGI IMG/M metagenome (GOLD analysis project Ga0123353, IMG submission 92763) | Labiotermes labralis P3 segment gut microbial communities from Petit-Saut dam, French Guiana - Lab288 P3 | ecosystem: Host-associated > Arthropoda: Insects > Digestive system > Gut ... | reverse complement strand
CTGACCGTTCCGCACGGCTGACGTCATGACAACATCAAGGCTTTCGCACAGCCGGCGAGGGCGGGACGCCCTCGCGACACGCGGGCAGGATGCCCGCGACACGGAGAATGCGTTTGCCCTGGAGTTTCACACCAGCCCCATGCGTTTTCGCAGCGCCCACTCCAGGGTGAGCAGGGTCAGGAATGCGATCAGGAGGGGCCAACTGAACTGGGTGGCCAGGTTTCGCGACTGGCGGATGGGTTCGGGCCGCGGCTGGGTTTGGATGTTGATCTGGTCGAGCAGTTCGTGGAGTTGTGCGATGGGTCGGTAGTGGGGTTCGGTTTCGTCGTCGCCGGGGCCGCCGCCGCGGGCGATTCGGGCCATTCGGCGCAGCAGCGACGGATTGGCCAGCGCGTCGGCGGACTCCAGGTCCACGCGGGTCACTTCGAACCGGTGTTCGGCGGCGAGCGTTTTGCCCTCGACCTGGGCCTGGGCGGCGACCACGTACAGCCCCGGCGTGGTCGGCGGGTCGATCTCCAGCGTGCGGGCGAGCGTGTGGTCCCCGGCCGCGGTTTCGACGGGCGGCAGCGTGTACGTTCGCGACTGACCGGCCGGGTCGGTCACCGTAATCTCGACACCCGCCGGCTGGGGCACGCCCTTGGAGTCCTCCACGCCCACGCGGAGCGCCACCGCGGGCGGCTTGACCAGCGTGGACAACGCGTACGAGGTCGCGTCGGTCTCGATCCACAGTCCGCCGGTGGCGTTGGCCAAATGCAACGCCACCTGCCGCCAGAACCGCTTTTGAATCGCGGCCGTGTCGTCCCGGTTGAGCACCCAGTTCCACGTCGTGTCAAAGGCGATGGCGAGCGACCGCCCCTTTCCGACCTGCTGCCAGACGATCAAAGGCCGTTGTCCGGGCGTGACGGCGAGCACGACGGCGGCCGGTTTGACCCCCGCCAGCGCGTTGGCGCCGGGCAGCGGCGGCAACTTCGCCCACGCGGCGGACACGTCCTCACCGTCGTCCCCGACGGCCAGCAGTTCGCTCGCGACGGCGGCATCGGTTCGCGGAACCACGCGAAGTTCCTCCGACCAGTCCCCCCGGCTGGCGGCGAGGTCCACGCCCAGAACGTCCGCCAGTACCGTGTTCTGCCACCCGCCCTTTCCGAACGACCGCGATCCGCCCATCATGCAGAACCCGCGTCCGTGGTCCCGAACGGCCTGCCGCAAAAATTCCAACTGCGACCGCGTGAACTGGGCCGGTGAAACGTCACCGAAAATCACCGCGTGGTAGCCCAGCCACCCCTCGAGCGTCTCCGGCAGGCCGTTGGGTTTGGTCGGCGTGGGGGCGTCCAGCAGGATGCGGGCGTCCACCTTGAACCGCCCCGCCGCGGCCAGCGCCTGCGCGACGAACTTGTACTCGAACCGAAACCGCCCCTCGACGTACAGCACGCGGAGGTCGTTCTGTGTCACGCGGACGAGTTGGCTGGCCTCGCCCAGGCCGGCGAATTCCTTCAGCGGTTCGCCGAGCAGTTCGGCGCGGACGCTCAGGCGATGATAGCCGGGCGTCTCCGGCACGTGCGTGTCGGCCAGGGGAATCCGCTGCCGGTCGTCCGTGATGAGGACGTCGCGCGTGGCGAGGGTCGTGTCGCCGAATTGCGTCGTGATTCGCACCGCCCGCCCCGACAGGCCCATCGCCTCGACGGCGGCGCTGACGGGCAGGCGATGGTGCACCTCCACGCGGTCGGAGGCCTGGAGGTCGCGGACGTTCAGGAGGTGCGTCGCGGGCGTGATCCGGTCGGTGCCGGTGCACGCGGTGAAGACGGGCACCTTGCGGCTGGCCATCAGTTCGGCGAACCGCGGCGGGTCCAGCCGGGCGGCGGTGTTTTGCCCGCCGTCGGAGATCAGCAGGACGGCGGCGAGTTGTTTTTTCGTCAGCGCGTCGACGGCGGCGGCAGCGCTGTCGCCGATCGCCGTCGCCGGACCCTGCGCCTGGAGGTCGCCGCGCCCCAGGCGGGCCGCGTCGGTCAGACGGTACTCGCCGCGCGGAACGGCCGATTGATCGAACGTGAACCACTCGATCGTCGCCCGTTCGGCGATGGCCCGCAGCCGCTCGTCGTTCTTCATCAGCGCCCGCCGGGCCGCCTCGATCCGCGGCAGCAACTGTCCGGGGTCGGCGGGCGGCGGGCTCTCCGCCGACCAGGCGTCGCGCCGCTGCATCGACGACGACGTGTCCACACCGATCAGCAGCGTCGGCGACGTGTAACGAACCTCCGTCCACGTCACGCACGCGCCCAGCGCCCACACCGCCGCCACCGCCACCGCCGCGATGCGAAGCCCCAGCAGCACCGCCTTCTTCGCCGGCCGCAGGGGACTGGTCGTCCGGCCGTAACTTCGCCACGACCACACCACGGCCAGCACGCCCAGCACGACGACCGCGCCCGGCTGACCTTCGCCCGTGTGCCGCCACAGCACCAACGCCATCGCCAACAACGCCGACCCACGAATCGCCGCCGCGAGCAAGGTTTTGCCCCGTGGCGCGGGCGTCCCGCCCGCGTGTGTGCCTCTGGCCGCCTCGTGCCCGTGCGACATCGCGCCGACCATCGCCGCCCCGACCGCCAGCACAGGACCCGCCGCCACCGCCCCGGCCGTCACCAGCAGCGCCCCCGGCCAGGCCATCCCCCGACGCATCCACATCGCCAGCGCCGCCACTTCCCACAACACCCCGACAAATGCCGCCACCGCCACCACCGAACCGGCGGGAGGTTCGAACACCAGGTTGCCCAGCGGCACGTCCATTGCTGATCAGGGTACTCTATGCGCGGTGGCGAAACAAGCCGTGTAAACGGCATCCGGGATTCGGGCTTGCGTGACGTGTGGGTGAACGGGAACCGTTGTTTGGCGATTTCGATTCCCGCAATGGCGTGGGAGACGGTAGAATCATGGGAATCCGCGTTGGGCGCGGACGGTTTGAACGGATGGAGATGATATGGCTGACGATGCGACCAAAACGAAACCCGCTGGCGATACAACGAACACAACCTCCTCGAAGGGCACGAAACCCTCGAAGCCCCGCAAGAAGCGGCGGTGGTGGTTGCGGATTCTGATTGGCGTTCCGGTGCTGCTGATTGCGCTGGTGGCGCTGTTGCCGACGCTGTTGTCTATCGGCGTGGCGCAGCGGACGGCGGTGCGAATGATCGTCAACGACAACATTCGCGGCCAGGTGGCCATCGACGATCTGTCGCTGGGCTGGTTCTCGTCGGTGAAAATCACCGGCGTTCACGTCACCGACAACCTGCACCCCGAGACGCTCACGATCGGCAGCATCGAGTGGGACAAGGGGCTGCTGGGCGCGCTGCTGGCGCTGCGTTCGGGCGAGGGCATGAACCTTGGCACGATCTGGATCGACGGGATCGACGGCGTGATCTATTTTAACGAAGACGGCAGCAATTCGCTCCAGAACGCGTTCTTGCCGCGCGAACAGCCGCCGGCGACACCGTCGCAGCCGCCGACAAAACCCGCTCCGACGGCTGAACCCCCGTCCACGCCGCCGCCAGCGCAAACGAACGCACCCGTACCCGTGGCGGCTGGGGAGGAAAAACCGTTCGCGGTTCAGGCGATGCTGACGGTGAAAAACAGCCGCGTCAGCCTGGTGCAGTTCGACGGCCGCAAAGTCAACGTGACCGACCTGAACACCGTGGTGGACGTGAATTACCCGCAGGGCGTCACCCTCACGCACACCTCCACGCACGACGGCGGCGGCAAGCTGCTCGCCGAAATCAAACTGCAAAACCTGTCCGCGACGTCGGGCTCGGTTCTCGACGCGCTCACAGGCACGGTGAAAGTCCACACCGAACCCGCCATCGACCTGGCCCCGGCCGTCACGTTCTTCGCCCCGCCCGGCACCAAAGGCCAGGGCTCGCTGACTCTGGACATCAACAGCGTATTCAACCCCGGCACCGCCAGCGGGCAATATGTCATCTCCGTTCAGGACCTTTCGCTAGCCGACGACAACATCGAAGTCAAATCCGTCACGCAGAAATTCTATGGCATCGTCGGATACAAGGATCGCATCGTAAACGGGGAGATCCAGTCCTCCGGCTCGATCGGCACACTCTCGTCACTCCTGACCTACAACACCGCAGGACCGGCCGCCTTGCCGGAAAACCTCGCCGATCTGCTGATGCAGGGCAAAAGCTTCACCGCCCCGGACGCCTCGCTCATGATGAACGGCCAACTCGACCTCGGCGCCCTGGCCCGCGCGCTGCCGGGAGTCGTCAAACTCCAGGAAGGCGTGGAGATCGAAAACGGCACGCTGGCGCTGGACAACATCAAAGCCCAGGGCGGCGGAACCCCCGCGACCGACGGCAAGGTCACGCTGACCGTGGCGATCAACCGCGACGGCACGACGACACCGATTCAGCCGGTCGTGCTGAACTGGAACGTGCGGACCGACGAGCAGGGACAACTGAACATCAACCACACGGAAGTGAGCAGTTCATTCGCCACGGCCGGCGTGAGCGGAACGGCCAATGACCTCAGCGGCCGTTTCGACGCCGACCTGACCCTGCTGCGGCAGGAGGTGGCGAAGCTCGTGGATTTGCAGGACCTGGAGTTGGGCGGCAAGGTCAGCGGCGAACTGGCGGTCCAGACCGATCGGGCCGACGCCAAACTCCGCCAACTGGCCCTGAGCGTGGATGCCGCCAGCGTGGTGGTCGGCAGCCGCGCGGAGGCGGAGGCGTCGCAGGCCGGCGAACCCAAGACCGGCGAAGCCGAGAACGACGGGCTGACGCGCATTGACGCCGCGCTGGAATGGGCCGCCGCCCTGCGGTACGACGAGCAGAAACTCGACCTGAACGGAGCGATGTCCGTCGGTCGGCTGCGGCTGAACGGCGTCAATTTCCTCGGCGACGACAAGTCCCCGCAGCCCCATCCTGCCGAACTGACACACGACATCACGCTGGACAACCGCGAGCAGCGGCTTGACGTTCGCACGTTTGCGTTCGCCTCGGCGGTGCTGGAAATCGCCGACTTCAAGGGCAGCGTGACGCAGCTTGACGGCGACAAGGTGCTGAATTTCACCGGCTCGTACGGCGCCGACTGGAAAGAACTGACGGCGTTGGTCGAACGCTTCAAACCCGGCGCGATGGAGGGCATCGTGATGCGGGCCAGTTCGGCCGGGCCGATCGCGGTCACGGGGCCCGTCGGCGCGCCGACCATCACGCCGCTGGCCGGCAGCACCCGCGTCGGCTGGGGCAAGGACAGCCGCGTGTACGGCATCGACTTCGGTGACGCGAAGCTCGAACCGCAAATCGCCGGCGGCGTGTTCGCCCTGCCGCTGGCGGAAATCCCCGCCAACGACGGCACGCTCCGCCTGATGAGCAACGTCCACCTCACCGGCGACGAACCCGTGCTGAAAATTCCAGGCCAATTGCACATGATGGACCAGATCGCCATCAACGCCGATATGGGCAAGTACCTCCTCAGCCGGGCCGTTCCGCTGCTGGCGGAGACGACGAAACTCGAAGGCCGCGTGTCGCTGACGGTGCGGGACATCGACCTGCCGTTGGGCGAGAGCATGATGCAGTCCGGTTCGGGCGGCGGGCGGCTGGACTTGTCGGCGATTACGCTTTCGCCGGCCGGCGAGATCGCCCGGCTGCTGACGCTGGTGGGTCTGGACGCGAGCAAGAGCTACCCGGTGACGATCGGCGCGGTGGATTTCCAGTTGCAAAAAGGCGCGTTGGTGTACGAGCACATGACGATCACGGTGGCGGGCGTGGAGTTTCGCGTTCGAGGCCAGGTGCGGTTCGACGACGGCGTGGATTTGATCGTCTCGGTTCCGGTCAAGCGTGAGCTGTTCGAAGCCCTGGGCATCAAGGCCGCCACGGTGGCGAAGATTCCCGAGGGCCTGTACGTGGACGTCCCGCTGGTCGGTACGCGGACCCAACCGAAACTGGACCTGGGCGGCATCGACAAGGAAGCCCTGCTCAAGGACGCGCTCAAGGGCGTCGGCCTGGACCTCGGCGGCACGATCGGCGGCATCCTCGGCGGCGGAAATTCGACCACGCAGCCGGCGACCACACAGCCGGCGGACTCGACGGAGAAAAAACCGGCCCTGCCGATCAAACCGTTGCTGGACTTGCTGCCGAAAAAGTAAAAATTTGAAATCCGAAGCCCGAAACTCGAAAAACGTTTCATGATGGGCTTGCCTCTTTGCGCGTGCAAAATATTCAATATAGCCGCGAATTCCCGCGAATTTTTTTGTGGGGATTTCGGGATTACGGATGAATGCGAATGTGGCGTTGCCTTTTTGCGTGTAGGACGTTCCGCACCAAAAACGTCGCCTCCCCGGCCTTGCGCGGAAGTGCCGGAATGTAGCCGCGGAGCGGCGTCTGATATAGCCCAGGGCGAGCGGTACTCCGCGAGCCCTGGGGTTGGATGTTTTTTGTCCCCTTATAATCGTTCGCACGCGCCTTGGCAGGAGTCAAGCACATGTTCTGTACGGCATCTAACGACGTTCCATCGCAAAAGCGGACGTCGTGGGACGCCGTATATAACGATGGTTTGACGTATGCCAAGGCGCGAGCGAGCGGTTATAAAAGAAGAAAAGAACCGCGGTCCCAGGGCTCGCGGAGTACCGCTCGCCCTGGGCTACCCAAGACGCCCGCTTCCGGGGCTGTGTGCCGGCCCTCCAAATGCGAGACCGGGAAGGAATCGTTCGCGGTGCGGGACGTTCTATCTCGCAACCAGGCAAAGCCATCGCGAAACGTTTTTCACATAGCCTGGCCGTTTGGGTTTTGAAGTTTTGTTATTTGGAATTTGTTTCGGATTTCGAATTTCGTGCTTCGGATTTCTTGATACGGATTACAGTATGAACATGGAAAACGACGACGAATCCCCCCGCCCTCCAAAACATGGCCGCGTGAAGCGGTCCGCCTGGACACTGGGCCTGCTGGCGCGGTTCTGCTGGCGGGATTTGGAGAACAAGAACGCGATGACCGTCAGCGCGGCGTTGACGTTCCGCACGGTGTTTGCCATTATTCCGGTGATGATTCTGGCGTTTTTGCTGCTCAAGAGCATCGGCATGGTGGACCAGAGCAAGGAGCAGCTTCGCTATTTCCTGGAGAAGACCGGCGTGTCGGAGATCGTCATTCCCGACGACCTGCTGGAATCGGGCCAATCCGCCGAAGCGCGGGCCCGGCGCGAAGCCCGGCGCGAGGCCCAACGCGAGCGCGAAGCCCGGCGCGCCGCCACGCAGCCTGGCGCGGCCTCTCAACCGGACGCGGCCTCGCAACCGGCGACCCAACCCGCGACCGCACCAACCACCGCGGCCGACGACGAGGAAATTCACGGCACGCCGCTGACGGACAAAATCCTTTCCATTCTGGAAAACGCGGAGAAAAAACTCACGTTCAAACGGCTGGGGCCGGTGTCGCTGCTGCTGGTCGGCTGGTCGGCGATCACGCTGCTGACCACGCTGGAACGGGCACTGAACCGGATTTTCGAAGCCCCGCGCTCGCGGCCGCTCGCCGTCCGCGTGCTGCTGTACTGGTCGGCGGTGACGTTCCTTCCGCTGGTGCTGGCGGCGATGGCCACGCTGTCGGCCTACGCGAAGCAGGCGTTCCCCGTCGATCCCGACATGGCCTCGGCGATGGTGCTGGTGGAGTTTGTCGCGACCATCCTGCTGGGCATGATGGCCCTGGCGGCCATTTACAAATTCATGCCCCACACGCTGGTCCGGTTCCGCCACGCGGTGACGGCCGCCGCCATCGTCGTACCCGTCTGGATGATCGCCAAATGGGCCTTCTCGCTCTACGTGGAGCGCGTCGCCGGAAGCAGTCTGTACGGCGGCCTGGGCGCGCTGCCGCTGTTTCTGCTCTGGCTGAACCTGTGTTGGTATCTGCTGCTGATCGGCGCGGACATCGCGTACGCGTTGTCCAACCGCGCGTCGCTGGAGTTCTGGCGGCAACGCGGCGGGAACGCGCTGCTGGGCCCGACCGAACTGACCCTGGCCGCCTGCGCGGTCGCCGACGCGTACGCCGCCTCCAAAGGCCCCGTGACCGCCCGCGCGGTCTCGCACCGACTGCGAATTCCCGAACCCGCCGTCCGGCGGCTGATGACGCGCCTGGTCGAAGCCGGCCTGGTCGCCCGCGTCATCCCCGAAGGCAAGTCCCAGGCCCACGAGTGCTACCTGCCCGCCAAACCGCCCCAAACCGTGCCCCTGACCGACCTGATGAACCTCGGCGACCTCGCCCCCGACACCGACCGTCGAGGCCCCGCCCTGCTTGACGCCGGAATTTCCGCCGCGCTGGGCCACATGAAACAACTCACCCACGACGCCTTCGCCAGCAGGACATTGGCGGATCTGGTAGACAAAAAGAAAAAGTGAACCGGCCTGTTTTGGCCCCGGAAGGAGCGCCTTGGATGTAATGTATCTCCAAGGCGCCCCTACCGGGGCTTTATGTTTTGGGGGCCGCTTTCCCAGGGCGAACGGAGTACAGTTCGACTGGGCTACCCAGCACGGCCCCTCCCGGGGCCAAGACCTCAACCGGCCCCCTCGCGAACGATCGCACGATACAACATAATTTTGATGCGATTGTCGTGAGTGGACCGTACGATAAGTTGTCATATGTCACCCAACGACGAACAAGACACTCGAAACGAAATTGCGTATTACAACGCACTGCCGTGTGTATTTGACGGCTTCATGGACGTGCCCACTCTTTCCGATGGTGTGATCCATCTCGTTTGCACGGCGAGACACCAAGCCATTCCCGAAAAGAAATTTGTTCCCAGCTATGACTTTGCCGTGTGTAAAGGGAGTGAAACGATTGGCAAAGCCGGGCTGCGTATCGGGTACAGCGAAGGTCTCTACTATTCCGGGCATATCCACTATCGCATCGACGAAACGCATCGCGGAAACGGGTATGCCGTTCGTGCCTGCCGACTGCTGCTGCCCGTGGCCAAAGCTCACGGTATGACGACGCTGCTGATCACCAACAATCCCGCCAATACCGCATCAAGGCGTGTCTGCGAAAAACTGGGGGCGCGTCTGGTTCGCGTCGCACGGCTGCCTGAATGGCACGAGTTATATCAGGAGGGGCAGCGGACACAGAGCAATGTTTTTGAATGGAACGTGGCGGGGTCCTCCAATATGGACAAGCAAATTGTCTGGCAGGGAAAGTTTCTCCAAATGGCGATGCGCGGCACGTATGAGTGCGTCGAGCGGCGGGGGATCAGCGGGATTGTGGGGATCATCGCCGTGACGGACGACGGGCGGCTGGTGCTGGTGGAGCAGTTCCGCCCGCCGGTGCAAGCGAGCGTGATCGAGCTGCCCGCGGGCCTGGCGGGTGACACCGCCGGTGGCGACGGCGAGTCGCTGGAGACGGCCGCCCGTCGCGAGCTGCTCGAAGAAACCGGTTACCAGGCCCGCGCGATGCGTATCGTCGCCCGCGGTGCCGCGTCGGCGGGTCTGTGCGACGAAATCATCACCCTGCTGCTGGCCGAAGGTCTCACCCGCACCGGCCCCGGCGGCGGCGACGAGCACGAATCCATCACCGTCCACGAAGTCCCGCTGACGAATTTGCTGGACTGGCTCCAACACCGCCAAACCGGCGGCGCGGTGATCGACGTGAAAGTGTTTTCCGCCCTGGCATTCGTAAACGTAGCACGGGCGTCTCGCCCGTGAGTCGCATGGGCGTCTCGCCCATGCAAATGTGATGACAGCCAAAATGTCCACATCACCCGCCGACGCAAACTCGCACCGGTGTGGGCGTCAACGTCCCGCGTTACAGGAACATCCAGCCAACCTCGCCACGGGCGAGACGCCCGTGGGACTCATGGGCGGGACGCCCATGCTACGCCATCACGGCACGCGCGGCGGGCTTTGGGCCTGGTTGATGCGCTCCAGGTCCGGGTTGCCGGGGTCGGGATAATTCTGGATCGTATACACGCCCGTCGTGGACCATTGCCACTTCCAAAACTCCACGTGAAGATCGGTGAAGCTCATATTCGCCCCGCGATGCCGGCCCGAAATCATGTTCTGCCAATTGCCCGTCTGAACGGCAAAATGTTCGTTGTCCAGGCAGTCTTCGTCTTCCTCCACGAACAGCAGCGTCTTGTCCGGCTGTGGGATGTTGGTCCTGAACACCCGCCGCTCGTACGGTTCCCCGAGATTCGGATTGTACAAAATATACACATTGGCGCTGTAGCTGCCGTATTTGCCCAGCTTTTTCGCTTTCCCTCCGGGGCAGTACAACTGTTCCGGCTCCAGCCATTTTCCGCTCACCAGGCCGGGGCAGAATCCGCGCGGACCCTCCAGTCCGGCGAACGGCGCCCAGTTCTGAAACCAGGAATATCCCGATGGGTCGCTCGCGTTGGGGACACGTTCAAACACGAATCCGGGCCACCGCTGGTTGTTGTCTTCGAGGTACATCGTCATCGACAGCATGATGTTGCGCATCTGCATCCCGCAGGCGGTCGTCCGCGCAAGCTCCCGCGCCTTGCCGAGCGAGGGCATGAGAAGGCTCACCAGGATCGCGATGATCGCGATGACCACCAGCAGTTCAATCAACGTAAACGCCCGTCGAGATGTTCGGGAATTGGTCATGCGTTTCATTGTACGCCGACAGGCCACTCGCGTCCAGTGCCGGAAAAGCCTAACAGCCTTTTCCGGCAAAATCACGACCAACGGTAGATATGACTTCCCCAACATGCTACACTACCCCTGTGTTGAGTCTCACGGACATTGTTGGGCAGGATCGTGTGCTGGAGCAGTTGTTCCGGGGGCTGTGCGGGATTCGCAGGCCTCACGCGTACATTTTCGCCGGGCCGGCCGGCGTGGGACGGCGAACGACCGCCCTGGCGTTGGCCCGGACGCTGCTGTGCCACACGCCGACCGCCGCCCCCAACGGCCCACGGCTGACCGGACTGCCCGCCGACACGCTCCTGCCGCAGGCCTGCGGACACTGCCCCGACTGCCGCATGCTCGCCGACAACGCCCACGGCGATTTCCACCTGATCTACAAAGAACTCGCCGCCTTCCACGACGACCCCGCCGTCCGGTCCCGCGTCATGCAGGACCTCAGCATCGACGTCATCCGCTCCTTCCTCATCGAACCGGCCTGGCGGTCGCCCTCACGAGGACGCGGGCGCGTGTTCGTCATCCAGCAGGCCGAACTGATGTCGCCCGCCGCCCAGAACGCCCTGCTCAAAACGCTCGAAGAACCCCCGCCCGGCGTCACGATCATCCTGCTGGCCGAACAGCCCGAACAACTGCTGCCCACCACGCTCTCCCGCTGCCGGCTGCTGCGGTTCGGACTGCTGCCGCGCGCGTTCGTCCGCGACAAGCTGGTCGAACAGTCGCTGCCGCCCGAACAGGCCGAGTTCTGGGCCGCCTTCACCGACGGCGCCATCGGAAAGGCGCTCGCGTTCCACCGGCTGGACCTGTACGACACCAAACGGGAACTGCTCGATCACGTCGCCATACTGAACCGCGCCGGCGACGCGGAACTGGGCGACCGGCTGGCCAAACTCAGCGAGTCCCTCGCCGAGACCGTGGCCAAACAGTCCCGCCAGGGGCAGACGGAGATGTCCAAAACGCTCGCCGTGCGAACGGCCGCGGGCATGCTGATGGAACTGCTGGCCTCGTTTTTCCGCGACGCCCTCACGCTCGCCTGCGAGGCCGGGCGGCCGCTCGCCAACCAGGACCAACTCCCCGCCCTCCAAACCCTCGCCGCCCGCCTGGACCGCCGCGGCCTGGCGACCATCATCGAACAACTCTCCGAACTCGAAAGCCTCCTCTGGCGAAACGTGAACCCCAAAACCATCTGGGACAACGTCGTCATCACCTGCGCCTCCGCGGCGCCGCTTCGCGCGTGAGCGTTCAGGAGAATTGAAAGACCCTGCACGTCGCGCCGTTTCGATAGCTTCCCCCTCGTTCGCGATGTACAATTCCCGCACGAGGTGTTTATGGCCAAGGTGTCGGTGATCCTCCCCGCTGCCGGATCGGGGACGCGGTTTGGCGGGGAACGGAACAAGATTTTTCAGCCCATCCAGGGCCGGCCGATGTTTCTTCGCACGCTGGAACTGTTCACCCGCCGCGAGGATGTCGTGCAGGTGCAACTGGTGGTTTCGCCCGCGGACATGCCCGAGGTCTCCGAGCGGCTGGGCGGCCAGTTGCGGTCCATGGGCGTGAACCTGTGCGAGGGCGGCGCCCAGCGGGGCGACAGCGTTCGCAACGCGCTGGCCCGCGTCCGAGACGATGCCGACCTCGTCTGCGTCCACGATGCCGTCCGCCCCTGCGTCTCGCCCCTCTGGATCGACGCCGTGTTCGCCCAGGCCCACGCCACCGGGGCGGCCATCCTGGCCTACCCCGTCCACGGCACGCTGAAAAACGTCCGCGAGCACGTCATTCGGCAAACCGTCTCCCGCGAGAACCTCTGGGAAGCCCAGACACCGCAGGTGTTCCGCACGGCCTTGCTGCGCCGGGCGTACGAACAGCCTACCCCCGCCACCGACGACGCCGCCCTGGTCGAAGCCCTCGGCCAACCCGTCTCCGTCGTCCTGGGCGACCCACGGAACATCAAAGTCACCACCCCCGGCGATTTGGCCCTGGCCGAGGCGGTCATCGACTCGTTGCCCCGTTAACTCGTTGATTCGTTAACTCGTTAACTGGCGCCTCCGCGTTCGAGTCAACGAGTTAACGAGTTAACGAAAAGGTTCCCTCGAACCGCCAGCCCGATTTCACCGTCGAGCCGCGAAAGCCGCGCCCGCCGTTCTTCCCTGTTCACATCACTTTTTGTATAATGTCCACATGGCTACTCCCAACGCATTGGTGTTGCGTGCCGCCGGCACGAATTGTGATCGCGAAACCGAGTTCGCCCTTCAACAGGCGGGGTTCGCCGCCCGGCGCGAGCACGTGTTTCGATTGATGGACTCGCCCGCGACGCTGGCCGAGGTCCAATTCCTCGTGATTCCCGGCGGATTTTCCTATGGCGACGACATCGCCTCGGGCAAAATTCTCGCCAACCAGATGCTTCACCGGCTCGCCGACGCGCTGAACCAGTTCGTCCAGGCCGACAAACTCGTGCTGGGCATCTGCAACGGATTTCAGATCATGGTCAAGAGCGGCCTGCTGCCGTGGGGCAACGTGCAGGTGAACCAAGCCCACCGCGACGCGACGCTGGCCTGGAACGACAGCGGCCGATTCGAGGACCGCTGGGTCCACCTGCGATGCGACAGCGACCGATGCGTCTTCCTGCCCAAGGGCGAAATCGTCGCGCTGCCGATGGCCCACGGCGAAGGCAAATTCGTGCCCCGAGAACCCGCCGTCCTGGACCGCCTCCGCGCCGACGACCAGATCGCCCTCCGCTACACCGACGCCGCCGGAAAGCCCGGGCCGTATCCGGTCAACCCCAACGGATCGACCGACGACATCGCGGGCGTCTGCGACCCCACCGGCCGAATCCTCGGCCTGATGCCGCACCCCGAACGATTCACCGACATCACCCATCACCCCCAATGGACTCGCGGCCATGTCACCCGCGCCGACGGCAGACTGTTCTTCGACTGTGCGAGAAAATATTTCGCGTAGGTGAAAAACGTCTCGATCTGGCTCTGCCTGTTTGCGTTGTAAAACGGTATGTGAAGCGAAGCGTTCGCTTCTCACAACGTCTTACAACGCAAACAGGCAAAGCCAGATCGAAACATTGCCGCCACTTGAAAACCATCGCCCCGCATACGATAATCTCCCCCATGCACGAACAGGATGTTCGTGTCACACTCACTCAAGGATTCAGGGATGAAAAACGTTGTGCTTTTCGCGCTGGTCGCCGCGTGTTGTCTGTCGCTGCCCGGTTGCAATAAAAAAACCGAGATCATCGCCGACACCGAGTGGCAGTTGCCCGAGGGACAAGTCGCGCTGCGGAAGATCACCGACCCGGCCCGGATGCCGGATTTCTCCGCCGCCTGCGCCGACCGCAAGCGGCTGGACGTCGCGGTGGCCAACAGCATTCGCTACCTCCAGAAGGAATCGAGCCGGAAGTTTTTCCCGTACGGCGGCCCTGGGCACGAGGTGGAGATCACGCACGCGCACGCGTTGGCGAGCCTGGTGGCGTTTCAACAGTTGCTGGAACAAAATCTGCCGCCGGCGGAGATGAACCGGCGGATTCGCGCGTGGTTTGACGTGTACGAGTCGGTCGGCTACGACGGCCGGGGGACGGTGCGGTTCACCGCGTACTACACGCCAACGTTCGCCGCGTCGCGCGTGGAGACGCCGGAGTTTCGGTATCCGATCTACCGCCTGCCCGAGGGCGCCCAGACCACGCCCGAGCACGGCACGGTGGCGATGGCGAATGTGTCGCGGCGGCAGATCGAGTCGCGGCAGTTGCTTCGCGGCTGGGAGCTGTTTTACCTCGCCGACCCGTTCGACGCCTACGTGGTGCAGATTCAGGGCTCGGCCCGGTTGAAGCTGACCGACGGCACGACGGCGGACGTCGGCTACGCCGGGTGCAACGGCATGAACTACCAACCGATCCGTGACCAGTTGGTCGCCGACGGCAAACTGGGCAAAGGCCAGGCCAACCTCAAGTCGATGTTCGATTACTTCCGCGCCAACCCGCAGGACGTGCAGCCGTACACGTGGCGGAACCCGCGATTCGTGTTCCACGTCGAGCGTTCAGGACCGGCCGTCGGGAGCATCAACGAACCGGTAACACCGATGCGGACCGTGGCGACGGACAAGAAAATCTTCCCCCGCGCGTGCCTGGCGATGGTGTCGGCCACCCTGCCGGCCGCCGGCCCGAACAACCTGCTGGAGGAACGCCCGATGAGCTTCTTCGCCCTGGACCAGGACAGCGGCGGCGGAATCCGCAAAGCCGGCCGCTGCGACATCTACATGGGCGACACCCCACGCGCCGAAGCCCTCGCGGGATACACCCACCATGACGGACGGCTGTTCTATTTGTTTTTGAAATCGTCCGCTCAATAGGTTTCGTGGCGAAGGTAACGTTGTAAATTCGAAATCCCAAGCACGGCAAAAAAAGTCACTCCGCCGTCTTGCCCACCACCGCGATGCCCAGTTTATCGGCCAACGCCAGCGTGATGGGTTTGTCGACGATGATCGTTTTGCCCGCCTCGATCACCAGGCAGCGGCAGCGGGCGACGTGCAGATTGCGAAGGGTGGCCGGACCGATCGTCGGGACGTCGACCCGCATATCCTGGTTCGGCCGGGCGACTTTAATCATCGTCCATCCGCCGCTGCGGCACAGTTGGCCCGCGCGGCGGATCATCGCGTCGGTGCCCTCCATCGCCTCGACGGCGATGATGTCGTGCTCCTTCACCGCCAGCGACTGCCCGATGTCCAAATCCGCCGACGCCCGCGCGATCCGCCAACCGAACTCCACGTCCGACACCGCCCCGCGAGGCACGGTCGTCCGGGTCATCAACCCTTCCGACGCCAGATGGTCCTTGCAATACTCCACGCTGGAAATCAATTCGATGCCCTCACCGGCCAATTCGTCCGCGATGGCCAGCAAAATCGCGTTGTCGCGGCGGTCCGAGCGGACCCGGACGTACCACAGCCGAAACGCACGCCAGTCCGGAATATACCGCAAAATCCGCCACGGGGAATAGATCTCTTTTTTCCGCACCCCACCCACCATCACCGCCTGACGAACCCCGGCCGCCTTCAACACGCCGATCCACGACCCGATCCGGGCAATCCCCACCCACCGAAACGAATTGGCCAACCCCCGCAGCCGCGGGCTGGCCCCGCCCCGAAACGCCGCCACCGCCAACTCCCGCCCCGCCCCACGCACCCCCCGCGCCACCAAAAACGGCACCCGGCCGGTTCCGGCAATCAACCCAATCGGCGGCAAGGATGTCGCGGACGCGTTCGCCATGGGAATGATCGTACCGTGAAACAGTGACCAGCGACAAGTGACAAGCGACAAGAGAAGGAAAATCGTGTCGTTCAAAACGGCCGCACAGCGAGAGAACACGAAACAAAAACAGACGTTGCCTTCTCTTGTCGCTTGTCGCTTGTCGCTGATCGCCGGTCGCCGGCACTGGTCGCTTGTCGCTGGTCGCCGGTCACTGTCTCACGTACGGATTGTGCTGCCTCTCCCAGCCGATGGTGGTTTCGTCACCGTGGCCGGGGAGGACGCGGGTTTCGTCGGGGAGCGTATACAGGTGGTCGCGGATGGCCGACAGCAGTTGGGCCGTGTCGCCGAAGCGGGTGTCGGTGCGACCGATACTGTTGGCGAACAACGCGTCGCCGGTGAAGACCGTGGCGATCGACGGCACGTAAAAGCTCACGCCACCGGGCGTGTGGCCGGGCGTCGGAAGCACGCGGATGTCCTCGCCGCCCAGTTCTAACACCTGTCCGGCCGACAGCAACTCCTCCGCCGGCGCGACCGTGAACGGCATGCCGAACGCGGCCGACACGTTCAACTGGGCGTCGCCCAGCATGGCTGCGTCGTCGGCATGAACGGCCACCCTCACCCCCGGCCATTCCCGCCGCAACGCGTCACACCCGGCGATATGATCGCCATGCCCATGCGTCAACAGCACCCGCCCCGGCGTAAGCCCGTCGGCCCGCAACGCCCGCACCAGCGGCCCAACGCCCATCCCCGGATCAATCACCACACACGCCCCGCCGCCGCCATCGCAACCATCGCCGCGCAGCACATATACGTTGTTTTCCAACGGACCGAGCACGAAAGTGTCAACCGTAAGATTCATCACCTCATCGTATCCGCCGCGATACCAACGGTCCAGTGGCACTGAAACAAAGGAAACACCTGTCGTGGATATGGCCCTGCCAGTAGGCGCTGTAGATCGTTCCTGGCACCCGGAATGTCTTACTGTGCCAACTGGCCGGACCATCTCCACGACTGACATCACACAACACGAAATCCACAACACGAAATCCGGTTGCCTTCCTCCACCGTTTCGCCGACAATACGACCTCAACTCACCAACCAATAAGGAAAGGACCTTCGATGAGCAAGAACGTGGCGAACAAGTGTGACTCATGGCTGGCGGAATTCAAGGCCCCGGTCAGCGCGATGCGGGCCAAACCCTTCTGGGCCTGGAACGGAAACATGGACCCCGACGAACTGCGGCGGCAGATTCGTGTCTTCAAACAAATGGGGCTGGGCGGATTTTTCATGCACAGCCGCGTCGGACTCGACACGGCCTACCTCAGCAAGGAATGGTTCGACTGCATCCGCGCCTGCATCGACGAAGCCAAACAACAAGACATGGAAGCCTGGTTGTACGACGAGGACCGCTGGCCCAGCGGCGGCGCCGGCGGAATCGTCACCAAGGACGAACGCTTTCGCCAGCGCTTCCTCAAACTGACCCGCTACACCGACGCGTCCGTCAAAACGTTCCGATGGACCGACCGCACCGTCGGCGCGTTCACGGCCCGCCTCGACGGTTTCGACGCCCGCGACGTCGCGGCCGTCAAACGCAACACCAAACCCAAACTCGCCCCCGGACAAACGCTGCTGGCGTTCGACGTCCAACTGGCCGAGCTCAACCCGTGGTTCAACGGATACACCTATCTCGACACCCTCAACCCGCAGGGCGTCAAGCAATTCATCAAAGTCACCCACGAGGCCTACCGCCGCGAAGTCGGCGACGACTTCGGCAAATACGTGCCGGGAATCTTTACCGACGAACCCTGCCACACCTGGCCGGGCGAGTCGCAGGCCGCCTGGACCGACCGCCTGCCGGACATCTTCCAACGCCAGTACAAATACGACCTGCTGGACCACCTGGTCGAGCTGTTCTTCCGCGTGGACGGCCAAACCCTCAGCAAGGCCCGCGTGGATTTCAACGATTGCGTGACGGAACTGTTCGTGCAGTCGTTCGCCAGGCCGATCGGCGAATGGTGCGAGAAAAACTCCATCGCGTTCACCGGGCACATCATGGCCGAGGACACCCTGGGCGACCAGACCGGCTTCTCCGGCCAGCCGATGCGGTTCTACGAATTCATGCAGGCCCCGGGCATGGACCTGCTGACCGAGCACTGGCGGAATTATCTCACCGCCAAGCAGGTGACGTCGGCGGCGAGGCAGTTCGGCCGCACGTGGCGGCTGACCGAGACCGACGGCTGCTCGGGGTGGGATTTCTCCTTCGAGGGTCACAAGGCCACCGGCGACTGGCAGGCGGCGATGGGCATCAACCTCCGCTGCCCGCACCTGAGTTGGTACACCATGCTCGGCGAAGCCAAACGCGACTATCCCGCGAGCATTTTCTATCAGTCGCCGTGGTGGGAACAGTACGGGCTGGTCGAGACGTACTTCGGCCGGGTCAACGCCGTGATGACGCGCGGTGTCGAGGTTCGCGACCTGCTGGTGATTCACCCGGCCGAGAGCGCGTGGGCGGTGTGGCACCCGCAGTGGCGGCAGGACGCGTCGTTCGTCGCGTATCAGGATCGGTTTGACGACGATCTGCGGGCGTTGCTGTCGGCCGGGTTGGACTTCGACCTCGGCGACGAGGCGCTGTTGGCCAAGTACGGTGCGGTCCGCGGCGGGTCCAAGGCGGGCAAGGGCAAGGCGAGCAAATCGTCAGACCCGGCCGTGCTGACGGTCGGCAAGGCGACGTATCGCGCGGTGCTGGTGCCGTCGCTCAAGACGATCCGTTCGAGCACGCTGGAGCTGCTGGTGAAGTTCCGTGCCGCCGGCGGGCTGGTCGTGTTCACGGGTGAATCGCCCGCCGCCGTGGACGCCGAACCGTGCGAGTGTGCCGCCAAATTCGCCGCGGCCGGACCGGCGTTCGGCGAGGTCAACCAGGCCGTCGCGACCCTCGCCCCGGCCGCCCGACGCGTGGACGTCGTCGACGCGGCCAGCGGAAAAATCATCCCCGAATCCCTCTACCTCCTCCGCGAAGACAAAGACGCCACCTACCTGCTGGTGGTCAACACGTCGCTCGTGCCGGGCGGGTGGCAGAAGGACCCGCTGGTCCGCGACCGCGGCGCGGCGTACAACGACGTGGAGATTCGCGTCCGCGTCGAGGGCCTGCCCGCGGCGACGGCGGCCAAGTGCGCCCCGGTCGAACTGGACCCCGCCACCGGCGAAATGTTCGCCGCCGACGCGACGTTCAACGGGCTGTGGCAGGTCAAGACGTCGCTGCCGCGAATCGGAAGCCGGCTGTTCGTGTTCCCGCACAAACCGTGCGACTGCTCGCCGCAGGCCCGCGTGACGCGACGCGAAGTCTCCGCCACGCCGATCAACCCGGCCGCGTGGGACCTGGCGCTGGACGAGGACAACGTGCTCGTGCTGGACCGCGCGAAATTCCGCGTCGCCGCGGGCGGCTGGCAGGCCGAGCAGGAAATCCTGCGGGTCGACGGTGCCGTCCGCGATGCCCTGAAGATCGCCCGTCGCGGCGGTGGCATGGTTCAGCCGTGGGCGCAAGACAAGTCCATCCGCTACAAAACCACGCCCGTCACGCTGGAGTACGAGTTCGACGTTCGCGTCCTGCCGGCCGGTCCGCTGCGGTTTGGCATCGAAAAGCCCGAACTCTACCGCATCGCGGTCAACGGTCAACCGATCAACACCGACGGAGCGAACGGTTTCTGGACCGACCGCAGCCTGGTGACGCTGCCGGTGGACAACTCGCTGCTCCGCGTCGGCAAAAACACGCTGACATTGGAGACGGCGTACAGCCAGTTGCACCCCGGATTCGAAATCGTGTACCTGCTGGGCCATTTCGGAGCGTCCGCCGAGGGCTGCCGCGGCGCGGTCGTCGCTCCGCCGACGCAACTGCATCTGGGCGACTGGTGCCCGCAAGGCCTGCCGTTCTACGGCGGAAACGTCGGATACCGAACGAGCATCGGCCCCGTCCTCGCCGACGGTCAGCGGCTGGTGATTCGCGTCGGCCAGTACCGAGGCATCGCCGTTCGCGTGCTGGTGGCCGGCCGAGTCGCCGGAACCCTCGGTTGGGACCCGCTCGAACTGGACATCACCGACGCACTGGCGGCCGCCCGGCAAACGCAGGCCGGCGCAGCCGGCCCCGTCGAACTGACCCTCCAGGTCCTGGGTCACCGCCGCAACAGTCACGGCCCGCTGCACCACGCGGAAAAATGGCCCACCTGGACCGGCCCCGGCGAATTCGTCGTCACCGGAGACCAATGGCGAGAAGACTTCAACCTCGTCCCGGCTGGATTAATGACGCCGCCGCAACTGGTCGTGATGGAGTAGTGATGTAACGAGCGACGAGTGGCGGGACTTTCGTGTCCCGTCACTCGTCGCTCAAACAGTTGATGCACGAAAGACGAAACAAATTGAGACTGTAACAGCGTAGGTGTATGAATTCGACGTTGAAAACAATCGAGTGGCCTCCCCGGTCTCGCGTCGAAGGGCCGGCATGTAGCCGCGGAGCGGCGTCTACTATAGCCCAGGGCGAGCGGTACTCCGCGAGCCCTGGGTTGGCGGTTCTTTTCTCCTCCTATAATCGTTCGCTCGCGCCACTGGCCGTGTGTCACGCCATCGTGATGTACGGCGGCCCACGACGCACGCTGTCCCCCTGTGTGCGTCGCTGGATGCCGACAGGCACGCGTGCTCGACTTCGGCCAGTGGCGTCTGCGAACAGTTATAAAGGAGAAAGAAACTCGCAACCCAGGGCTCGCGGAGTACCGCTCGCCCTGGGCTATAGTAGACGCCGCTCCGCGGCTACATGCCGGTCCTTCGACGCGAGACCGGGGAGGCCGATCTGTTTGACTTCCACGCCGAAATCGTACGCTTACAATGCTACCGTCGCTGAAAAATCGAAAAAGGAGCATCATGAAACGTTTATTGTATCCGCACACCGTTTTTCTTGCTGGCATCGCGACCTTGACCATGCTCATAGCCGCGATCTTCGTGAGTGGCTGTAGCGAATGGGAAAGCGGCGATCTGGGAAATGGCGCACAGGGAGATCTCAAACTGGGGAGCAGTGAGGCGGAACCGGAACAAGCACACCAGGACAATGCTAAATTTGATGGCCGTATTGTCGCTGGGGGCAGTCATATGGCTGTCTTGCGGCATGACGGTACCGTGGTCGCGGTTGGGGATAATGATGCTGGTCAGTGTGACACCGGCAGGTGGGGGGACATCGTCGCGGTTTCGGCTGGGGGGTCGCATACGATCGGCTTGCGTCGTGATGGCACCGTGGTCGCGGTTGGATGGAATGAGTCTGACCAGTGTGCCACTGGCGGATGGCGAGACATCGTCGCGGTTTCGGCTGGGACGTGGCATACGGTGGGCTTGCGTCGTGACGGCACCGTGGTTGCGGTTGGATGGAATGGTGATGGCCTGTGTGACACCGGTGGGTGGCGGAACATCGTCGCGGTTTCGGCTGGGTGGTGGCATACGGTGGGCTTGCGTCGTGACGGCACCGTGGTTGCGGTTGGGTTGAATACTTATGGTCTGTGTGACACCGGCGGCTGGCGGGACATCGTCGCGGTTTCGGCTGGGGAGAATCATACGGTGGGCTTGCGTCGTGACGGCACGGTGGTCGCGGTTGGGGATAATGATGCTGGCCAGTGTG
>Ga0123353_10002883_pt1 | contig 21518 bp, 8 predicted proteins | sample TergutLab28metaG_3_FD_92763 | JGI IMG/M metagenome (GOLD analysis project Ga0123353, IMG submission 92763) | Labiotermes labralis P3 segment gut microbial communities from Petit-Saut dam, French Guiana - Lab288 P3 | ecosystem: Host-associated > Arthropoda: Insects > Digestive system > Gut ... | reverse complement strand
TTTTCAGAGTAATATTAGTACGAATTCTCTTCATTACTTTAACTTATATTTTCATGTTTCCATTGGATAAGCAAACACCACAAACGAGCGTTATTTCGGATATTTCAATCAAAGTTCCGTGTATATATATTTTTTTTTTTCAGAATTATGGCACATATCTTTCAAATATAATAAAGTATTCATGCACCTTCAATCGCGCAAAAATGGTGCATAAAATGGTCAAAATATCGCTCTATATCATACTTACTGCAAAAAAGGTTATCAGCTGCCTACCACTACAGCGCCATGATAACCATTCGTACCACCTAGTCAGGGATACCAAAACACGGATTAGAGCTGAAGTTGTGAACCGCGCTCTGCGGTTCCAATACCTTTTCCCGAGCTTCCAAGGCCGCAAAGCTGAGCCCCACATTATAACCACCTGGGCCTATATGCCGGTAATGTTCACGGCGTTCACCAAACGTCTGAAAATTTACTTCATATTTCAACAGTTCTCGTTTCAAACTGTTCATTACTTTCTTTGCTTTCTTCTTGGATTTCTGGACCCTTGAAGATGGAACCAATGGGTTGTCCCGAAAAGTCGTTAAGGAATTGCGACTACGCGTAGTATACCAGAAGATTGCAGATTTGTTCATTACTGCATCTTACTAACATTAATGTGAGAGCTCGAAACCAATGTTTATTTAAATTCAGCGAATGGCGACATACACTAAATACCATCATGCGCTTGTTTTGTGCACTTTGCGTCAACAGCACGAAAAACCCCGAACTGTTGCTTTCAAATAGTATGGCTGGGAGATATATCTTTTTTTTCTCTCTTCTTTAGAGTCAGACTCTCGACCCATTAATGCTTCGGCGTGTTTTTAGACAATGCGGGTTGTCCTGGAACGCCTTCTGAACAGATACCGGGATCGTAGTCAAGCGTTTCGTATTCGGGAAGTCCCAGATTCGATTCTTGGCAAAGAAATCATCTTACATTCTCCGTTGTTTTACGAAGTTTCTCCATGTGCGTAGTTGTAGGCCTACTACCTCCCAATAGACCAAAACTGCTTCCTTCCATATCCTTTTCAAATTTCTAGTTCAGAACCACCCAGTGTTGAAAACAGACGTCGTTAAAAAGACCCACATCAAGACTCTGTGACACACAGCGAGCTCATATCTGACCAAATCTGAACTTTTTTCAGTTACGGTTAACTTTAAAACTGGTTATGGTTTCATCCGTTTGCAAAATGCAGCACGTTTGATTTGAACCATGTAATGTAATGATCATAATTCTTCCTTTATTATGTATTTAGCGTTTATTTTCATTCTCGGAACAAATAGTTATTGTTTTCACCCACACAATTACCCGAATGATCGTAATAGTAGAAGTGGGGTTCATGTATTCCCGTAGCTGCAAGGACTCAGTTTTTAAGTGTTAATAATTAGTTTAGCTTAGCCCTTGAAGAGAATCATATCGAAATCTTACAATCATTTAGTACTGTTAAGAATTACAAGATTTTGGAGTCATTTTCAGGATAGAACATTTAACAAAAAATGGAATAATGAATTTTGTTATCAATACAGAACAAAGGATAGTGCCTCTGAAGATTTATGGTTTCTTCCAAGCAGTATGAGTGTATTGCGTAATCTTTACTTTCTTAAACTTAGTCGCGAGTAGTGTACCGGTAACCGAAGTATCGTGTTTTAGCGAGCTTAATGGAGATGTTCTTCTTCAGTACCTTTTATCGGAGAAACTTGTTTTCCCTTATGTTTATATATTTTTGAATCGTTGATAACATATTCTGAGTGCTTGGTACACAAGTCTTTTGCTCCTACACATGTGCCTTACGAGTGTATGTATAATTGCCTAAACCCGATAATAAAGTACGCTTAGATCGATCTAATAACTACAAATGTACTGAAATAAACGTTCCAATAACTTTGCCTAAGTGTTACTGTCTTGTAGAGGGCGAAATCGTAAATGTGCTATGTGATATATTACACACACCTCAACAATATCTGTCTGGCATCGAGATGTGATCTCTTGGTACGTGCAATGGACGTGAGAAAATGTACACACATATTTTGTCCAGTTTACTTTCGCATGTGCAATTTGTTTGCTTGTTTATGAAAGAAGGTAAGTACTCACATGTAAGATGAGAGTTCTCGCATGCCGTCTGCCGGTGACAGAACTTCTGTAATGCTCTACTGAGCAAGGAATTGGCCCGAAGTTCTTTCGCCACGTGTCCCATGGCTATTGTGAGCTCGGAATTCGATTACATTTCCGTCACTGTCGGTGAGGCGTGGCCAGAATTTGCAATATAGTGGCCTTCGAATGAAAATAAACCCTCATATGGACAGATATATAATTAAAGGTAGCCCATCATAACCATAAGATCCGATTTTTTATCGGTGCTTTAAGATCATAGTACAAAAGCGAAAGTATGCAAATATGTAAGTACATCATATGGTGAAGTAATTAGGTAATTCACCTCCAGTCCTTGACCCTATCAGGCTTTCTTGGTGGCAGAATTTCCATTAGTGTAAATTAAAATGTGGTGCTGATAGTTACGCCTCGTTTCTTTGTAGGACAATTTGAACTCCAAATAACTTTAAATGAATATTTATCTGTATGAACTATACTAGATGTCTCATACATACATACATACACACATATTTAAGACATATGAATAAGTTCCCTCTGTGTTTCGATTTCAGTTACAATAACCACTAACCAGCTAAACAGTTAACTCTATGGCAGTGCCTTTCTTCAGGAGCTAATAGTTCTCCAACTAGTCAAAAAATTTACTGCATTGTATGAGACCCAACGTTTCGTTACCGCGTTTGCAAGGGTCAGTCACCAGTTTCTATTCTAAGCCAGATTAGTTAACCCACTCCCTTCCCCATGTTATTTCTTTAAGATCCACTTTAATATTATCATCCAATCTGTTACAGGTACATAGATTTTTATAATATTTAAATTGTATACATAAGCATATGAAGTATATTTATTCTTATTTTTCTCTAAATAATCTTTGCCGAATTATGACACAATTCTTTTATTTTTCAAACAATATAAAGCACTACATTTCGCAGTTTTACAGCAAATTTTAAGCAGTCTGTGAAAAGTCTGAACTTCGTCAAAGGAAGGTTAGATACTTGCCCTTGTTTACAATAACAATAGGAACTTGAAAGAAAATTTATACGAATGCAGGTCTACAATGGGAAATTTACCTAATAGTCACATTTGATTTCAAATTTCCTTCTTTCATATGTGGCAACTGTGATTGGAAATATCTGTAATGTACGTAATTTATGTCACTTTTTATGTAAACACTACTGAAGGACATGAGTGACTAACGGTGTCGACAACCATTTACATACCATATTTTTCTGGTTACTCAGAATGTGATAGCAGTTTTTTGGGGGGCCTAAATATAATTCAGCATAAGGAGAAACAATTTCCAGAATATTGGCTGTTCCCAAGGTATAAACTACGAAGCGATGTGAATGAGCATGCCATAACGAATTTCATTTCTTGTCTTATAGTAGTATTATATAGTAGGGCTGTTGCACCACAGAAAAATTTTTTTATATAATTGGTACCGAAACACTTGAATATTTTCAGAAATATTCCGAACGTACAGCACATACAGACGGAGTTGGGAAACCAGTAATGAGGCAAATTCTGGGTTTTTTACCGCGGTGAAACTGAGGATTGGGGTGTTCCGGGCTGTGACGCCGAGTTGTCGGGTGAGTGAATTCCGCCGTTTCGAAGGAACGTAGTACGTTCGTTTTCATGGGTCACATCCCCTAAAACCGGAATCTCAATTAGAAGTATAGTGGTGGTGGTGCTAGTAGTAGTAGTAGTAGTAATTATTATTAGTAGTAGTAGTAGTAGTGCTGGTATTAGTTCCTTCAGGTCGCAAGCGACCTTTGGTGATTGTGTTGGATCTTCTTAGCAACAAGGGCTAGGGCTTGCGATCCCTTATTCCTTCTGACATTTCCTGTTTTCCAGTACATCAGGTACCTCCATTGCGCTCTGTTCTGCGTGGCAGTAAAAATGTCAAGCCAGTTCATCGTCAACGTTCGTCGTATTTGTTTTGGCCATTTTGTGCCCTGTCTTCCTCTTCTTCTACTGTGTTACCGATGATCCTTGGTTCGAGACCAGATCAGAGGTTTGCTTGGCGGGTAGACAGGTAAATTTAGGTTTGGATGAAGTACTTACGAATTTATTAGAATTACGAACGAAACGGATGCTGGTCTGTATAAAATATATTGGCGCATTGGATCGAGGTTTAGTGCCGTCGTTGGGGTTTCTGACCTGAAGGGTGTTCACACGTCTTCTGACAGTAGTGGTCGCGAAGAGGGATTCGGCCTACACTTAGCTAACAGTTAGTGACCGTACTGTTACTCTGATCCACTGCAAACAAAGATACATTCTACAACTTTCGGCCAAGCAATAAATATAGAGCACATCTGTTTCATGAGCTGACAAGGCAAGTAGTTCTGAAGTTGGGCCAAGCTGGGTCCGCTTGTGGGTCTTCGTGCGCGCCATGCTGTTACCTGACAGACTGTGCTATTAATAAAGACGGGGTAATGATAAGATGTTTCAGTGCAGTACATAATCAAATTAAGCGTGGAACTGTTATTAAACATATTCGAGTGTCTCTTATGCTACTGTTTTAATAAATTTTTCGGTATCCTCCAGTCGTTTCTCTGTGCTTTTAAAACGTAAAGCTCCCAGAGAGAAGGTCATGCTAAACGGCTCATTCTCGGTCAGCTTAGCGTTGTGGTGAAAATTGGACGGCCACAGCTGCCGCCTGTCAGTCCTAACACCAAGTCTTTCTGTATGGAATCTGACTTATGCATTATATGTACGAAATATTTCAGTTGTCTTACATGACTGAAGTTTTCAAAGAGTGCTTGGGCTTAATTTGAATGATCACTTAGCATTCGTCCTTCCTACTGTCCATGGTATTCTGAGCAATCTTCTCCGTCTCCAGCAGCACCGATGTTCAAATACATAGTGCGTTCAAACTTCTAGAACATTAACTTATCGAAACACGTTCACTTCTACACTCGGCTACTTATAGCAAGAAAGCACAACGAAGAACCCGGATTCATATAGGTTTAAACAATGTATTGGGTCTTAAACAGTTGATATATGATTTCCCAAACACTCATGTCTTCATTTTTCGGTCTCCTCGTTTCTTAGAAATCCCTGACGTAGCTGTCGACGATAATCCTCGATGATCGCGCCCATTCTCAGCCATCATTATTTCCGCACGCTGAATGGTGTACCGTAGTCTTTTCAAGTCCTGCATGGCGACCTTGCCCAGTCGACCTTCGGCAGATTTCGTGGGCTCGTACAGAAGCTGGGTGACCGCTTCACGAAGGTAGCCCTCTGCTTCTTTAAGTCTTTTGAGCAGATCTTGAGACAAGACCCCGGCCTCCATCTCTCTAATCGCCAGCACCACAATAGGGTCCTGAAGTTCATATAGGGCGATTCCTGGAACAAGGAAGTAAATATCATTCCAGTGCTATTTATTTTATAGCTGGGAATTTTTAGTGCTCAAATATTTATATTGTTGCCAACTTTGAAGAGACACGTATGCATGCGTAATACTTAAATACACGCAAGGAACCGCTAATCAATGACTCAGACTACAGCATTGCGGTTGCGAAGGGTCATTAAGAAATTGTTACTTTTATGTAATTCTAAAAAATACCCGAAATATTGAGTCTGTGTTTTGAGAGTTACTCTTGATATCCAATTAAGGTTAGAATATGACACAGTGTTGCTTGGAGACTCTAAACAACATACGTATTGCTGTGGTCCTCTCCAAGACAAATATAACAATCAATTAAGCATATTACTTTAGTGTTCAAAGTTACGAATCATGGAATGTCCACTGTTTAATCTGATAGTGTTTTATGATTCTGAAACAACTGTGTTTCTGATATGCACTCGGCCTGCATTTTATCTATTAATCTGCTAATACAATTACAGTGATTAACAGTGAATATTGACTGCCCAGTTTAATGAAACGTAGTGTGATAATTGTGCCATTCAAGATCCTCTTGTTTCAGAACTTCTCATCTCCATGTCATCAGCCCGAATCAACACGTCTTCTATGCCAACGCATGTGGTGTGAACAGCAGCTCATTGTAGAATATTGAAATCGTGTATGGTGCATTGTCGCACCTGGGGGGGGGGGAGGGTTACTGCCGGGCTGCAGGTCCCAAAGCGTAATTTAAAAAACACAGATTTTGTAGACATCATGATATCAAAGGTTTTACGTGATTAACGCTTAGATTAAACCAGTCACTGAAATCGGCTGTTAAATAGTACGTGGAAATACTGAAAAAATAATAAAACTTACGAATATGTAGATTTTTTCTTTTTCAGTTTTAATTTTCCCTGTAACAACCTAACTTGCTGTCGGCTCGGAGATTTTGACATAACTTTCATAACACGGCTTCTAAAATCAAGCATAAATTTTATACAACCTCAATGTCAGCCACTCCCCCCCCCCCACACAAACACACACACACAAAGAAAAATCCTGGGAGCGCCTGTGTTATGTCGACGGAACTGTCAAAAGCTTTTTGGTTTAAAGTCTGAGAAAGAGAAAGCGAAATATCTTGTTGTAACGCTGAAATTACAGTAGGATGACATATTCAGCGTGTGTGATGCTGTGAATACACTTGCTTATGGTACCAATGGCATTAAAATATAGAAATTACAATTATTTGGGATGAAATGGTGCGCTATCACAATTTATGAAGGTTTTTAGTGCTCGTTTTAAACGAAACATAGGCCGATATATCAAGTAAATTAAACTCACTTTGTCCTGTATTCCTGAGCTCCTCTTCCCTGGTTCCTAGTATGTTTTGATAAAAATGGCATAGGTACTAATGTAAAGTAGGAATTTTAAATATTGACATATGAGCATGGAGGGAGGATCTGATAAATGCTCACGGACATGAAGTATAATTGTAAAAGACGGTGATAAAATGGCCCTACCTCGTAGCCTCGAAATTCCTGGTTCAACCACTTGGAGCACTGGAAGCATATCTCGACAGAGTTCAGTCTTTCTATTTAATATCTTTCTTGTCGGATTCGGATCTCGAAGAATCATATCACGATATGCTGCCACTAAGGTTTGTTTCAGTTCTAACATCACAAAATGCTGTGGTGGAAATGTTCTTAACAATCGACGTAAAAGACCTTCCGTAGCCCGGATGTCACCCTTACTGACGTCGTTAAGTAAACACCGCGCCAGTGATACTGTCGTTCTTATGAGGTTCGATTGGTATCGGTGTTTACATTTGTTACATTCCCAGCAGTTATCCGCTGAAACAGTCTTCACGTGTTGTGGTCCTTGTTTTGGAGTTACAGTTCGTGTAGGATTTGTTGATATGATGAAACCTTCATAACAGCGAGGGCACCGGAGAGAGCTCATGTGCGTCCCGAGTTCAGTGGGGTCAGAGCATCTTCTGCAGGTGCAATCAAAATATTTGCCCTCTCGTAGATGCATTTGTCTATCCCAGGTTCCCTAGAAGAAACAAGAGCATGAGTAACCAATTAGCTATGAACAACGTATGCTGATATTTAAATTCTGTAAACGCTGAGCCCCCACCATGAACCCTCGCACATCAGATAACGTTAAAGTCGCCCATTTTTTAAAAAATTATAAAACCTTAAAAATAAGATTAAAGATCGGAAGTCTTGCATAGTCACAAAGATTTTACTTACTGTATTATTTTAGGCCGCAAAAAAATGTGACTGTGAGGTTTTCTTCAATATTCTTTATCTGAGTGGTGCTAATTGAGATCAAAAAATGCGCAAGTGGACACGTAGCAGTCGTGATTCGCTTTTTCGAATTCGCACATAACCACCAATAACATACCTGCATAGCACTTGTGTAATTGAAGTAAATGGGATGCCCTAGTGGTATTGGCACACTGGCGTGAATGGTCATCTCAAAGTCATCGCCCACAGCCAGGTGAGTATTGGCGACACAGTCGTGGGCCATGAGTGCGGCCCTCAGGTATATTCCTCTCAACTTCTCCGTCTCTCCTAATTTTGATGGCGGACCTCGAACTTCGAAACTGTTCACGTCCAGAATTCCGCAAATTTTCTGCACGAATTCTGCGTCTTCCATCGAAGTGAGTAGACCATTCTCCCGGAACACCTGAATCAAACCATTTGGCATATAACAGCTATGTGTCAGTGGCACAGCCATTACTTCAGTAAAATCAGCGACCTTGTTAGAGTCTGCACCACTAATACAGTGGCTAAGTCTGAAGGTTGTCGTCTTATGGAAAGTAAGGTCATGCCGTCTGGTAGAAATGTTCTGACGTTTCAGTGAATGTTGCTGTTTTCCGTCATTTGGGAAGACGATCGGACCGTCGTCTAAACGCCTAATCTTACAGTAGTTACCTAATTAACTCCACGGAGCAGAGGTCTTCTTGGGACGGTAATAATTGCCTTGCCACTGAAGATATTACTCGCCTGTACGGAGTCAGAATATTCAGCACAAGAGGCCATCACATGTCCGCACCCTCAGCCACATGAATCCAGTCCACACCCTCATATTCTATTTGTTAAAAATGCGTATCAACAATATTTTCCCATCTACGTCTAGACTTATCATTTACTCGGTTCCATTTATATATTCCAACTGAATTTTTTATGGTTTCTCTTATGTCCCTTGAGTGCTACTTACTCCTCTCATCTCATTTTCTTTGATTTGGTTTTCCTATTAAAGGCCTATTCAGTAAAAATTGTCTGGATTAGGTATGCCCCATTCAGATTGAAGTAGGCTTTCTTGTTCTGCACTACGTAGACACTCCTTTTCAGTAGAAATCCCCTGGCGAATGGCTAACATATTTGATAAAGGAAATTATTACAATGCAGGTTCCCGATTGTGCACATTTACATGGTAGCTGGAAACAAAAGAAATGGCGGGAGAATATGGTAAAATATGCATTGGCTTCAGGAAGTTAATAACGTGATTGGCCTCTGCAATCCTTAGGTACGACATTTCTCTTCTAAATATAGTATAGTTAGTTTGAAAGTTGCACGAAGAAATTTGTATTATTCCGCTAATTAAAAAAAAAATCAACTGCTTAACTGTGTTACGTTTCCCCAAGTACTATAAGGATCCCACCGCAGTACAGCACTGATATTCCAAGCCATAGGTCGTGAATTTCAGTCCAAGAGAAGAAAATTATATTTATATATCAGTTACAAACTACCAGTCAAATTACCTGTAGTGCCCTGTTTTCCTTAAAGAAAGAAATTTCTTTTAGCTTTGCTAGCTCAGCGGTAGAGCATCTGTCTTTTAAACCAGGGGTTGTGAAGTTTACCGTAGAAGAGACCGTTCACTTCAAATAATCCACAGAGATATGATGTTTATTCTCGAGATCAAAAATATTTTTCCTTCTTGCTGTTAAATTAATTATGTTTTGTTTGGTTGTGGTTCATTTTAAACCCTGTAAGTAGATGAGGCCATATAGCTTCGGATGACAGGGTGATTAGTGAATTGCACTGGATGTGACTGGAAGCGACTGTGGCCCCATTTTAAGGTACTATCCCGGCGTTTGCCTGGAGAAAAAACACAAAAGATTTGATTCTGGATACGAATCGATATTTAATCCGGGGACCTCCCAGAAGCGAAGCAGATACTTTAAACACTCGACCTGTTTCGGTTGGTAATTATTAAAACTTGTAACTTGGCAGAGGCAGAAAAAAATGAAGAAGCTACAGTTGCAAACTTCTTAGTGTTTGGGTGCGTAGAATGACACTTGTTCGAGGGACCAGCGTAAAGTGTTATTTCTTTTATGTAATAGTTCTGATATGACATATTTAAAACACCAGCATTCTACTTGCAGTAAAATTCCGCAAGAAATAAAGCTACTTGTAATATAACAAGAGATATGGGCGTCATTACAGCAAGAAAACGGAGTAAATATGCCCAGGCAGGATTATTTATACCTGCAGCTTAACCCCAGGGGTGTTATCTTTACGCAAGTTACGACGTTGCAGTGTTTAAGATGTTTATCTGAAGTAAATTTTAGAATTGGAAAGAACTCAATTCATAAAATTTTCCAAATTATTTATACCTGAACAAAAATGAAGGGCATTCTTCAGCTTCATGAGTAGCTGCGTCGTATTCAGAATAGACTGCTTTGTTTGAGCTTATTTCGGAGTTATTGAAAGTCGATATGAAAAGTGTGAACTGCAATAATAATTGCTGTAAACGGAGAGCCGGGATAGCTTATGCGGTAGAGTCAGTAGGTACGGGCTGGAAGTCCGAGGAGTAATTCTTCGATTCCCGGCAAGGAAAAGAAACTACCTCTTTCCCATACCGTCCAGACCAACTCTGAGGCTTACATTGCCTACTTAATCGGTACAGGAGGTTATTTGGCCGGGAGCCAGGTGATTAGTGCGTGAAGGTGACTATTCACGTCCATTTAGTACCGTTGTCAAGAATGGATGGAGCTATAAATTTACTCCCCATACGCCTGTATGGCTTCCACAAGGATAAAGTTACCTTCGAATTTATTACTGCTAGACGCCTACATATTGTCCGTTTATTTCCCTGTTCGTGAATCAGTACTAGATATTTTTTAATCACACGGTGTCATTTAAAATTCAAATTTCCTCCAAGCCACTCAAAACACTAACCAGGCATTTCCATATTTTACTTGAAGCTCATAAAGTCTAGTGGTTACTATATTTACTGCCTTGCATAACATTAAGGACTCTGCTTTCTTAGAAAAAGGAATTTTTTAGGTAGTTAGTTGCTGTATTATACATGGCTGTACGTTCGATGCATATGACAAGCTCTAAATTTCTAACAAATATTAGACCGTACATTTCACTGAAGGCCACTTTATATGTAAAAGATCGTCATGTCAACAGCTAGAAGCGCAGATCAAGAGAGATTTAAAAAAGAAGTCAATGTTCCATGTAAAATGGATCCGTAAATTGCCACTTATTTACTCTTTACAATAGTTACAAAGAAAGCGAAACCTTAGTTAATAACCAGCAAAGTAATTTTGATGATATATTTTATGCAGCAACTAGTACATATTTACTATCTGATTATTCTGCCTACAGAATTCGGCACTAATAATCTACGACATTGGTCTATAATGTTCGGGTTGCTATTACACAGCTGGTTACAGTGATTTTGTTTTCTGATTCTACTGCATTCTGTATGTTTCAGCTGAAAACAGCTGTTGACAATCCTAACGTGGAGATGTACAAAGAAATAGTGATACATGCTATTCTTCACATACATCAAACTTAGTGGTGAGTTTCACAAGTACTTTAAATTAACAGTTATGTAAAACACTTAATTATCCAACAGATGCACAAATATATAATTCGTAGATACAATTAGAATTATTATAAAACATTTAAAATATTTAAAACTGCTCCAACATGTTTCGGATCACAAAGGATCATCACGGAGCTCTATACAATGCTTGGCTAAAATTACAGTAATGGTTTTATTACAGTAATGGTTCTATCTCGTCCGTTGATATGGGCGTAATCGGTGTTATGGCAGCATACTTGCCCGTGGTGCTTGTGTGTACTGCACAGTCTAGAGAGGCACTGTATACAGCTCCCTGATAATGGATCCCTTGTGATCCGAAACATGTTGCAACAATTCTAAATATTTTAAATATTTTATAATAATTCTAATTGCATCTACGAACTATATATTTGTGCATCTGTTGGATAATAAAGGAGTTTTAATCGTCATTGATGCACGGTACAAACATGAAGATAACAGTTGTGTAATTTGGCTATAAATATTTATTCTTAATAGCAACTTACGCCGATCCTGACTACTTTATTTTGTCGGTTATTATTTCATAGTGCCGCTTCGTGGTCATGTTTCTAGACGTTCACGTGTAAATGTGATTTGTAGAACATTTTTTTATGTTTAAAATCTACTGCCATTTCTAGAGATTAGATTAAAGGATAAGAGAACAAAATATCGTTCGTTTTAATTCTGTGGAAATGTTACGTGAGCAATTTTACAGTCATACTCTAATAATTAAGTGCGATTGGTGTCACTTCCACGTGGTCGTCACGTTTTGTGTTACTGACAGTAGGAAATGTTAAGAGTACGCATATATGGTGTTCGCTAGACAAATGGCGTTTATGCAGAATTTCGTGAAACTTGTCTATTAGTTATGAAATTACTAGGGTAGATATTTACGTGGATAGGATAATGCCGCAAGTCTGTAAATATAAGAAGGAATTAGCAGTGTGGCCTTCTTAGCTCAGAGGCAGAGCACTGGTCTTGTAAACCAGGGGTCGTGAGTTCGAACCTCACAGAGGGCAACTATTTTAATGGAATAACTACAGATTACTTGAAAACTTACAAATACCGTTGTAATTTTTACATATGAGTGATGCTTTTCTCAACTTTCTTACATTTGTGTTTGAGTTACTTCAGAAAATACGGTTTGTTTTGATCGAGTATCTTACAGTTTGATTTTCCAGCCCTTTCTTGGCTTACATATTTTTTGAGAACCCCATAATTTTTACATTTAAGTCGTACCGAATGGTTGCTGCATTAATGTATTACTAAGGGCAATTTATTTTTATTAAAAACATTTTTAGTCAAATATTTTGTGACATAAAGAATATAGTGACCGTTAAGGACGAAAGATAATTGGTACAAGTATTTGAATACAAAACGGCTTAGGACATTTAACCCTTTAAAGTCGCCAGATCTTATTAAAAAGAACTCTGTATGTTTTGCCCACACAATGAGTTTATGTGTTCCATTAATTCTCAGAATAAACTGCGATATTTTCTTAGTCCAGCATTCCCGGAATTTTGTTTTATGTAAACACGGTGTTCGGCGTGAGATATGAATTTAATGTGTGTTTGTGTGTGTGTACAACGCAGATTAATCATATGACGAAATCTTTTATGATGTGAGAACTAATTTGGGGCGGAGATGTTTAATGTAATGCTTTTCGTACAGCCCTCCCAACGTTAACTTCAGAATTTCCACCCAAACGCATTTCTCCCAGTGCTACCAAATTACGTCATAAGTCAGCACTCCATACAAACACATTCAATGAAATTCAAAACTCAGTCCAATTACACTAACTATTTAAATGTTTTCCTTTGCTGCATTCTCAAACAGTCCACTTCCCATCGCACCGCCATTTTTAACCCTTTAAACGCCGAGTTAAATCCCATCTGTCATCTGCTGACATTATTAGGAGCTCACCATTTTCTTCACATAAGCATTTTAAGGGTTAATTTACACAAAGTTCTGCCTTGCCTCCAGCCTTCCTGTACTAGAAGGATGAGTGGGCACGGCATAGGAAAGTTCAAAGCAGTAAATAATCTGCCTCTATTTCCGTAATGAAAATAACGCCTCTTACTTCGCCCACAGCCTCTTTTTTTTCGGCAGTCTTAATTCTTCAAAGGATAATAATAGAAATCAACTGTAAAATCTGTTTGACTTTAATAACAAAACCTTAATATCAGATGGAACATGATATATCATTTTTGCAGACTTAATGATACTGCTCTTTAATAATGTATATTTTATAATCAGGTGAATACTTTACTGGACATAGAGGTCGGGTGATTAAAACTGCTACGTAGAGGTTCCAGTTGGATTTTCTGGTAACCATAAATAAATAAATAGTAAGTATTGTCAATTGTTTGTTATTTCTTCGTCAAAACGAAGTGTTACCTATGAGGTTCGAACTCATAAACCCTGGTTTACTATGCCATTGATGTATCATGGAGCGAACACATTAATGTCGATGTTCTGAAACACTTGTTCTTAACTAATCACTCATAAAAGGCAAAGTAAGTTTAAAATTGTAATATCTTGCATCCTCAGCCTACTACGCTATAGGCTGGACGTCTCCGGGCTCTAATTCCATTAGAAGGAAAAAAAAATTTCTTCTCCACAAAGTTTAGACCGTCTCTGGGCCAACCAAGCCTCCTATTCAGTGGCTACAGGAATTCTTTCCCGGGGGTGAAACGGTCGAATTCTGAAGTTAACTGCTCACTTCTATCTCATGTGTATTTTAAGAATGAGTTGAGCTATACCTCTGCTTCGCCTTCATGCCTTCCTGGCGTAGACAGGGACAGCTTTAATATCTCGCAACCTGTTCATCAAAATGAATTATCTGTTGTAATGTTTGAACTTCCGATGATGGTGTGTGAGATAAGTGTGCTACCATTTAAGTGAACAGGCGACAGTGATAAAGTGATTAAAACTGTTCCGCAGCTTCTTCTGTTTCGTTACCAACTTTGTCCGTTGATCTGCTACTTTGATCGTTGTTTCTCGATATTTTAATGTTTATTCCGAACTTGCCTGAAATAATAGTTGTGTTGTTGCACATCTGGTGTACCATGTTTGGTAGGTTTCCACAGTGCCTTTAGAAATTGCTGGAATGGCACCGTAAAATTGAGGACGATCACTCACATTCTGCTTAAATACAGCATCCTTAATCGATATGCCATTTGACTTTATAGGAGGGATCAATAGCTTATGAAGTTGACACAATGCCTTTAAATAAATAAGGAAACAATCCTGGAATTAGATTTGTCTCTTACGTCTACTACATTAAGTTGGTGATCCCTCCAGATGAGGGTGTCTCTCCTTTTGTCAACGTGGGACTCCATTTCCAAGAACGAAACCCACTTGGGATCTGTGGATGAATTCCGCAGTTGCAGTAAGCATCGTAGAGGCAGTATAATCTGGCTGTTGTCTGCCAGAGTCAGTGAATACTTCTTGGCTGCTTCCTTCAGAATGTTACACTCGACACTGCTGTGATCGCCGTTGCGCTCACAGTGAATGCCGCAGACTGGAGTCACCAGACATGCAGAACAGCGGGGTTGCTGGTGTTGGGGCAGCGGTTGGTAGCAAGCCAGACAAACTGGGGCAGAGTCCACTCGAGGGCCCACCACGAGGGGTTTTTCCTTCAGGATTGTTTCTCCTGCTTTGATGTCACGTGATGCCACCAAATATCTGTGTGAAACATGACATTTTTATTTGCTGTTCGGACATTTTCCGTCTTGGTAGTAATTTTCAATAAAATACTTGTCAGGAGCTAGTCGGAAAATAATGTCGCGAAGTGCCTATTAATTCAGCATAATCGTAACGACAGCCAGTCATTTCGCAAGTAACAACATCAGATTTCGACACAACAGACTTTTTGTAGAGCAAAATTTTCGTTTATTTCGGTTAATTTAAATACACCTTTTTTTAAGGCTCTAAATAAACTTTTATATTCATTTTAAATGCATTTTTACAGGTTTCAAGTGAACTTACTATAGGCTACGGACTGAAAGTTCTGGAGTTTAATTCCCAGTAAGGGCAAGAGATTTTTTTTCTTCATAGCGCTCATAATGACTCTGGGACCCACTTATTATCTTTTCAGTGGACACCGGGGCTCTTTCTCCGGGGATAAGGCGACGAGGGCGCGAAGCTGACCACTACGTGCGATGTTAAACAGTTGATTAGTACCTGCACTCTCTCTACGGGCTTTCCTGGCGTGCACGAGAACACAGTTTTCTTTACACCGTGTCAATTTAATTCACTCTCATTCATTTACAGTCCCCTCTTACGAATGATAATTCTGTTATACCTATATCGATATTTGTAATTTTTCATTCCATCCATTTGTTTTAATGTTTACCTTACTCAAATTTTAAATAAATCAAAATTTTTTATTCACCAACTAATTCACAAGTGATTGTCATTAAACAATATTAAAACTTACATTAACACCATCCTCAGGGAGCGTATTATTCGAGGTTGCTAAAGTTACACTTGTTAAAGTAGCCAGTTATGGTACGTCGGTGTGTGATTAATTCGGTGGTGATGTGGCTGCATATATTAGTAGGTTCTTTATGGTTTGTGTGTGTGTGTGTGTGTGTTGCACTGTTCGGAAGTAGACAGTGCAACACACACACACACACACACACACAAACCATCAAGAACCTACTAATACTTGCAGCCACATCACCACCGAATTAATCACACACCGACGTACCATAACTGGCTACTTTAACAAGTGTAACTTTAGCAAGTTCGAATAATACGCTCTCTGATGATGGTGTGACTGCACCGAAACATGTCGGAGCTATTTTAATGTAAATTTTAATATTTTTTAAGTCAATCACTTGTGCATTAGTTGGTGAATAAAAAACTTTGATAATATCACGATGCACGCTACGACTGTGAAAATTGTAAATAAACGTTTGGACCATCTTCTGATACATTGAAACGTCACGTAAAAGAAGTAGCAGATATTCATGAAATGCGTGTACATGTGTTACTCTCTATGCAGGATTTATTTAAAAATCGCCGATGTCTAAAATCTACAGAGTGAAGCATGAAATGTCTGATGGTAACGATGACTTCAGTTCTTCTCTATATGCGATCCTATAATATTCTTTTCCAACATAAGCTGTTGCAATAAGACAGGACATGGATGTAAATGTCAATATTCGAAAAATGTTTAAAAGAACGCAGAGTAAGGGGATTCTCGACAATAGTAGCAATGGATGACGCCAGTGTCTTCTAGCATTCGTCCTCGGCGCCTGCTAGTCAGCCAACATATCGATCGTCATGGTCTGAACTAATGTTTACGCAACAGCGATTCAGTTAGTGGCGTTCATAAGTCGATTTTCAGTTACTGATTTGACTAATTATAGTTTCTAATACCACCATCTATTGAGTTCAACTGGAACTGCAACGATTGCTACACGTGTGTTTACACGGACAAGCCTACTCTTAAGACAGCGCGGCAGTCCGCAGTTCGGATATCAGCTCCAAATAAGAAACGGCTCTTCTAATTTAGTGACTTACGACCCTGCGTAGAAGACAGTTATAGTTTATGCTTAACTTACTTTCACTCTCCCTGAGTTGACGTTATCGTCCGATAAATCCCATGTTGTCTAAGTTAAATGGATCAAAAGCGTGAGGTATGTGTTTCGTGGTTATTCAACACATATTACACAGCACAACAAATTTTACGTTTCTTTTTCGATAACATGTAAGAATAAATAATACAATTCGGTAAGATTCTGACAATGATATACCACATTTAAGATCATTGATTTCCCGAGCTTGTCTATCGTCTGGTGTTTTAAGGGTCATAAAAAATAAACATGGCGCTACGTTTCGGGGACGTTTTATGTGACAATGATCGCCCAGATGTTGAGAGAAGCTCTGCCTATTGGTTCAAACTGAGCAGGTCCCAGGATTTTAGTCTAAGAATGGGGACCGCTTCTGTGTCGGAAACGTAGTAGTTTATTTATTACTTGTAAAACACCAGACAATGGATAAAGTCCATGAAGCTAATTACCTTATGTAAGAAGTAAGCTGATTTTAGGGAAGTTGGCCGTGTTCGTCGCAAAAATGACAGATAAAAATTTGTGACGCACAAAGCCTTTTTTGTCCTCTATTACTATTTGTATACAAGACATGAACGTTGGACCTAAATAATGACTTGAACATTATATCCTTACATTGTGGTTTACAAAATAAGAGGAATATAAAGTTGGAAAGATCATAAGGATAAAAACACACAAAAAAAGCTGCTTTGGGTCGAAATCTATTATGTAGTTTGTTCAAAGGTAAAGTCTCTGTTCACCCCACGAATGCTTGTATGGAGACTGGAGGCACGTGAGTGGTAAAATGTCTCCTCACTCGCTTTAACCCCCCGGGAAAGAACCCCAATATTCATTGAATAGAATGCTGGCTGGATTCCAGAACAATGACGTAATACGAGTATGTGACGCGTGCTTCACAACATTAGGCTTTGCCAGGTGTTAGTTTAAAGAATTATGGGATGGGCGTGGCACTGAATAGTCACGTGAGATTTTAGAAGCGCGTAAATATTTAGTCGGAGACCCCGAATGGAATAATGCATTATTTGAGAATGTAACTATCGATGAGGGATTAATATTGCAGTAGATGTAAAGATGTAAAGTGAAGTGTAGACAGGATACATCTGACTGAGAACGGCGTGTAGTAACTGGCACTTGTGAGAAGATAATGAACCTCCCGCCTCCAAGAAGGGACGATTGTTTCTTGGCTAGATGAATGGCTGGCAGCTACTGAAGAGAGACTACAACCTGCTCTGCCAGTTATTTATAGAGAAACAGATGAAGACGAAGAGCAAGTCCCCTTTGCACCATAACAAAAGAACATCTGCAGCTAGTTTGCGACAACCAGCACAGCTTGCACTCTGAGTTTTGCCTTTACGTCGTTTTTATACTGCCTCCAAGATGCTATGTTTGCTGATTTGGGTCTAATTTGTGTTAAAGAAGTATGAGCATTATTATGATGTAACATTATACCTGAAGTCGGAGACCGATCCTGTCCCCAAAACTGGGTATTATAGTAATTATATTACTTTCAATGTATCATAGGATAGGAAAAGTCCGTTCAGTTAATGAATGTAGTTGTGAAATACCATCGTCAGAACCTCGTAAAAGAGTATTAGAAGGTATGCTAGATAAATGGCTGAAGTTTCAAAAATTATGACAGTGGTGTATAGTAATAGACGTGACTGGTGTCTCATCAGTTTCTCAGCCTTAGGCCGTGGACTGTGTGCAAAATACCAATCACCTCTATTGGATAACTGATGGCTTAGTCGAGTTGTGTTAAAATGTTGTTTTGTTGGTTGGATTCCAAATTACGGCGGTATTGAATGTAATGTAAAACATCTTTCGTCAATTAAGACTGTCGGGAAAGACGTGATATCGATCTTTGCATTCAGAAGTTGATTTAAAATAAATTGCATTTTTAATACCTGCCAAGCGTTTCTGAACGCTGAATGCAGTATGGAGTGCAAAGCGTTTTGTGCTCGGGCCAGTGGTTCTTCTGGTGCTCTGGCCCACAGTAGCCCACGGTCCCGCACTGAGAACACAAAACCGACACGGTGCCTTCACACACCGCACACCGGTCACCCGGAACCACGCTGCTCATCCTGAAATGTCAGCGAAGTGAACTTTAAAAGACATGCAAAATAAACTTCGAGTGCTTCTTAAAACGTAACTTCAGAATCGTTCGCGATATGAAAAGCACTGGGCGAACATGAAATTTTGTTTGAGATTTGAGTTTCTTACAGTCGTTTCAATGAATATTCAAGCCTTTCGGCGTATGATGCCGTGTAGATTGGTGTATCGACATTTCGGAGTAAACATCTGTCTCCATCTGCAGGGTCTAAAAAATCCAAGAGGGCGAAATGAAATATCATTGACTGTGCAAGTCCTATTGCATTTCTGGGAGAGTAAAGATGAAGGCAGAAGCCTCACTAAATGTATGCGGCGTCGTATACAAGAACACTTGCATCTTCGTGACTTTTAAATTTTTATTTGTTTTGTAGAATATTTATGGGCGTTCACGAACTGTAAAGACGTTGGTTAAATGACGACACAGTTTTGTGTAATTAATCAGGAATTTGCCCAGACAGACTGAGGGTAACTACTAAAACCTCTCTCATCGATAAACTTCTCTGTGCCTGCAAGCCCGCCAGGAAAGATATTAAAAGGGAAGTGAATTTTAGTCCAGGCTGTAGCACGTAACCCCGCAAAGTCATTAAATTTCCCAAGTCCCTTTTTCTTTTTGATAGAGCACGTCCTAAAACTGTAAGCAGTAAGAAGACCTTTGTACTCGTAACATACACAAAATATTAATTTTATATACTTTTGTTTTTTTGGCAGCTACAATTTCTGCCAGAAGTATATGCCAGTGTCTAGTCCTCAGACTGTAATTCCTGACAAAGTACAACATTAGAACTTAAACTTTCACAATATCTACATGGGTTTTGCATTTAGGATTAACTATTAAAACACTTTATTATCCAACAGATGCACAAATATATAATTCGTAGATACAATTAGAATTATTATAAAATATTTAAAAACATTTAAAATTGTTCAAACATGTTTCGGATCACAAGGGATCCATCATCAGGGAGCTTTATACAGTGCTTGGCTAAAATTACAGTAATGGTTCTATCTAGTCCCTTGATATGGACGTAGTCGGTGTTATGGCAGCATATTTGCCCGTGGTGCGTGTGTGTACTGCACAGTCTAGAGAGGCACTCTAGACTGTGCACTCTAGGCCGGACCCTCACCGCGGTTGCGTAGATTGAATACCAGACAAACCCACGTGGGATTTGTGACGGACAAAGTGGCACTGGGTTAGAGTTTTCTTCGAGTACTTCGGTTTCCTCCTGTCATTCCACCAATGCTCCATGCTCATTCACTTAATTATTGTTGATTCAGTGTCTTAGCAATTGGCAGCGCCGGTAAATAACGCCTTTAAATAATTATTAAAAGTGTATTCTATATTTTTAAAGTAAGAGGAAAGTGAGAAACAATGTCCTAACATGTAAAGTATGTGAAAATTCAAAATTGTTGATTAAAAGCATTAATAGAAATAGGCAGAATTTTAGAGATTAAGATTAATTTGAATTATGTTCAAAGCTTTAGTTCGTACGGCGCAATAAATAATTCTCCTTGGCTACAAAAATTAGTCAGTTGTTTCCGTATTGGTAAATAATCGCTGTTTGTTCTGATAACCATATAAAACACGTAAGTACACTCTGTTGGCAGAACGCAGAGTTTTTCCATTATAGAGGTGGAAGTGCGCAAAGCAATCATTAGTCTTTAGGAGGGTTTTAACAAAGTCAATTTTATTAAGTAGGCCTATTTATGTGTTCCAATTTGCAGAATTTTCCCTTTTGACTTAATGCCTTGAACATTTATATTTATAGACGGAACCAGCAAAATGTGAAGGATAAATTACTTTGGTAAAATGATTTTGCGGCCTGTACAAAAAATAAATTGTGACGGAACGACCTCGTATTTGTAGCCGTATTGGCGTAAATCACCACATACATAGTAAGCACAGCAAAGAAAATAAACCAAGAAGCCAATGTACGACATATTTATTAAGCAAATATCTTGCAGTTATATCTAACTCTTCTCATGCTACGCACGCGATTGTCGCCGCAAGACCCTGGTCTTTGGAGGGTGAGTTTGCATTTTTTGAAAAAGTCAACAAAAAATTCAGAGCAGTTTTATGTGGCGGTACCGCCCTAAATTTTTGTGGGGACGTGTCCGCTTTGGCTCTCGGCCGGGATACTGACTACCCTGATTCGGGGTTTTCGTAGTTTTTCTTAATTTATTCACGCAATTTCTAGGGGAGTGCCCTGATTAGACCACGATAGCTTCCTTCCAAATCCTATCCAATTAATCATCATGCTGACAGCCATCAAGTAAACCACTAAAATGTAAGATTATTACAGGTTATCATGTAAATGTACCATTAACGTGAATGTGTTTTATTAATTTCCAACATTGAAAATGTTAACTTACGTTTTCTATAATTGAACTTATTGCCATATTTGGGGTTTAATTTAAACATAAAAAAGAAAATATTCGTGTGTAGCAGGTTGCAGGACCGCCACAGAGGTGGCCTTTAGCCTTGCACTGATCAAGA
>Ga0123353_10002882_pt1 | contig 21519 bp, 18 predicted proteins | sample TergutLab28metaG_3_FD_92763 | JGI IMG/M metagenome (GOLD analysis project Ga0123353, IMG submission 92763) | Labiotermes labralis P3 segment gut microbial communities from Petit-Saut dam, French Guiana - Lab288 P3 | ecosystem: Host-associated > Arthropoda: Insects > Digestive system > Gut ... | reverse complement strand
CCCTTCGGGGCTCGGGCTGCCCTGCCCGGTGTCGTTGCCGTCGCGCGGCCGGTGGGTGGCTGGGCGCGCAGTTCCCCGCGCCCCTTCGGGGCACGTCCTTGCCCGGCGGGGGAGCGTTGCCGTCACACGGTCGGTGGGTGGCTGGGTGCGCAGTTCTCCGCGCCCCTGTGGGGCGGTTCGGGGCTGCGTGGCCGTCGTGCGGCGGCGGGGGCGCCCCGTCAGGGGCGCGGGGAACTGCGCGAGCAACCGGTCACCGGCCGGTGGTCCGGGACGGACCGATCTGCCCCTTCGGGGCGGTGGCGACCTGCGGCCCGCAGTTGGGCTGGTCGCGCAGTTCCCCGCGCCCCTGCGGGGCACGTCCTGCCCCACGGGGGCGCGTTGCCGTCGCACGGCCCGCGCGGGCTGGTCGCGCAGTTCCTCGCGCCCCTGCGGGGCACGTCCTGCCCCGCGAGGGGTCGTGGTCGTCGGACGGCCGGTGGGTGGCGGGGTACGCCCGGGGTGGCTGGGCGACGTCGCCGGCGGGCGACCCCGCCCGGGTGGGGTCAACCCGGGCGGGCGATCACGTGTGGCGAACCCTTGTCGCCACAAATAGCTTCGAGGCGGCAGGCGCACGCACACCGCGCCATGCCCTCTGACATCCACCGACCCCCGCCCGAGGTGGCGTCACGGGGTCATCCTCGAAAGCGGGTTGCGCACATGAGCATGCGTTTCGGGATCCGGCGGCCGGGCCGCCTGGCGGGAGCAGGAGTGCTGGCCGCCGCGGCCGCCGGCACCGCCCTGGTCGCGGCACCCTCCGCCGGCGCCGCGACGGTCCACGTCGTCGCCCCCGGCCAGTCGATCCAGCGGGCGGTCGACGCCTCGCGTCCGGGCGACATCGTCCAGATCCTGCCGGGCACCTACCAGGAGAACGTCCTGGTCACCGTCCCGCGCCTGACGATCCGCGGCTCCGGCGTGCGGAACGTGACCCTCGAACCGGCGCCGAAGGTCACGGCGCAGGCCTCCCCGAAGACCGGCACGGCGACCGCGGCGACGACCGACGCGACGACGGCCACGAGCTGCTTCACCGCCGGCACCGGCATCTGCGTGGCCGGCACCGCGGGCCACCGGGTGCAGGGCGTCCACATCACGGGCCTGACCGTCACCGGCTTCGCCACCTACGGCATCGCCGCGACCGAGACCGACGGCCTGAGGGTGACCGGGGTGTCCTCCCACGACAACGGCATGTACGGCATCGGCGCGCAGAAGTCGGTGCGGTCCCTGTTCGCCGGCAACAGGGCGGCGAACAACGCCGAGGCCGGCATCTTCCTGGCCAACACCACCCAGGAGGAGGGCGGTGCCCTCGACCAGCAGGGTGCCCAGGTCGTCGGCAACGAGCTGACGGGGAACAAGATGGGCGTCGTGCTGCGCCGGGTGCGCGACATGAACGTCGAGGACAACGCGGCGACCGGGAACTGCGCCGGCATGTTCGTCATCGGCGACGAGAACACCCCGCGCGGCGGCGACCTGACCGTGCGCCAGAACGTCGTCTCCGCGAACACCAAGTACTGCGCGGCCAACACCCGGCTGCCGTTCGTGCAGGGCGCGGGCATCGTGCTCACCGGCGTGGAGAACACCGTCGTGGAGCGCAACACCGTCACCGGGAACTCCGGCACCTCGGTGATGTCCGGCGGCGTCGTCCTCTTCCACAGCTTCGTCAACGTGCCCAACACCGGGAACACCATCCGGGACAACACGCTGTCCGGGAACGCCCCCGCCGACCTCGCCGACCGCGACACCGCCGGCAAGGACAACACCTTCACCGGCAACTCCTGCAGCACCTCGCAGCCCGCCGGCCGCTGCTGACGGCCCACCGACTCCCGATCCCGACCCCGATCCCAGGAGAAAGGCGCCGCCATGACCACCGCGCCACCCACCCCGACCGCCGCCCGGACCTCCGCCGGCGCCGCTCCCGCGGCCCGGCCGCAGGCCGCCGGCGCCACCGACCCGAACGCCTCGATGCGGCTGCGCGAGATCGTCTTCGGCGCCGCGCCCGCGGCCGCCGTGCGCACCGCGGCCGGCCTGCAACTGGCCGACGCCCTCGGCGACAGCCCGGCGACCGCGGAGGAGCTGGCCGCCGCGACCGGCACCCAGCCGCGCGCCCTGCGCCGGCTGCTGCGGGCGCTGGCCAGCCACGGCGTGTTCGCGGAGACCGAGGACGGCACGTTCGTCCACACCGACATGTCCCGGCTGCTGCGCGACGACAGCGCCGGCAGCCTGCGCCACATCGCCCTGTGGTGCACCGAGCCGTGGACCTGGCAGGCGTGGCCGCGGCTGGCCGACGCGGTGCGCACCGGGGAGGGTGTCTTCCCCGACCTGTTCGGCAAGAGCTTCTTCGAGTACCTGCACAGCGAGGGCGGCGAGTCGGCCCGGGTGTTCGACCGGGCGATGTCCGCCTCCAGCCGGCAGGCCGCGGCCGACATGGCCGACTACGTCGACCTGACCGGCGTCCGCAGTGTCGCGGACATCGGCGGCGGCCAGGGCCTGGTGCTGGCCGCGCTGCTGGAGGCGAACCCGGGGGTGGCCGGCACGCTGCTCGACCTGCCCTCGGTGGTGGCCGGCGCCGACCCGCGGCTGCGGGACGGCGGCGCCCTCGCCGACCGGGTCACGCTGGTGCCGGGCGACTGCCGGGACGCCATCCCGGTGCGCGCCGACCTCTACATCATCAAGAACATCCTGGAGTGGGACGACGCCAGCACCCGCGCGACGCTGGCGAACGTGGTGGCCGCGGCCGAGCCGGGCGCCCGGGTGCTGGTCATCGAGAACCTCGTCGACGACAGCCCGTCCATGCGGTTCACCACCGCGATGGACCTGCTGCTGCTCCTCAACGTCGGCGGCGCCAAGCACACGCAGGCGAGCCTGACCGGGCTGATGACCGAGGCCGGCCTGACCGTCGGCGAGGTCCTGCCGGTCAACGCCTACCTGCACGCCTTCGAGTCCGTGGTCGCCAAGTAGCGCACCGCGCACGCCAGTCCGCCCGTACCCCGGTGAAGGGTACGGGCGGACTTCCGTGCGCGGCGCGGCGTCAGGCGCCGGACCGCTCCCAGCGGTAGAACTCGCGGGCCATCGCGTCCTTCGGCTCGCGCCAGGTCGCCGGGTCGTACGCCTGGACGTAGGACTCCAGTGCCCGGCTGATCTCCCGGAACTCCGGGTGGCCCTTCATCCGCGCGACCTCGGGCCCGGGCGGGCGCTCGGCCTCGATCAGATGCAGGTACACGTCGCCGAACTGGAACAGGCTGCGGCCGGTGACGCCGATCAGGCCGGGCAGTTCACCGCGGTCGGACTCGGCGAAGGTGCGCGCGATGTCCTCGGCGGCTTCCGGCTTCATCCGCGCGACGATGAGCGAGCGGTGCATCGGTCACGCCCTCTCGCCGGCGGCCGGCGCCAGCCCGGCCGCCTGCTGCTCGACCTGCTCGCGGATCCGCTCCATCTGGATCACCGAGTTGCGGTTGATGTGGTCGGTCATCGCGGCGTCGTCGACCGGCGCGGTCGGCTTCATCGCGAAGTCCTGCACCCAGCGCATCTCGGTGCCGCCGGGCACCTGCCCGTACTCCCAGCGGATGTTCATGAACTCGAACGGGCCGGTCTCCACCCGGTGGGCCTCGACCGTCCAGGTGGACCGGTCGGCGCGCCGCTCGGAGACCCAGCTCCAGACGGTGCCGTTCTCGTCGGGGTGCATGGTGAGGCGGAAGGTGACGGTGTCGCCCTTGCGCTCCATCACCTCGACCGCGGCGTACTCGCTGAACAGCGTCGGCCAGCGCTCCAGGTCGTTGGTGATGTCCCAGGTCACGTCCAGGGGCGCGGCGATGACGATGCGGTTGTCGGTGTGTCCTGCCATGTCAGACTCCTGCTGCCGAGAGCTGGTTGTTGACGTTCTCCAGGAAGGCGTGCGGGCTCTTGCAGCCCTCCGCCTCGTTGCCGATGGACCGGCCGTGGCGCTTCTCCAGCTCGGCGACGATGCCGAGCAGTCCCAGGGAGTCGAGGTCGAAGTCGGCGAAGGTCGCCTCGGGGCGGCGCTCCATCTCCCGCGGGTCGACGGACAGGCCGGCGCGGGCCTTCATCAGCTCGGCGAGCTCGTCGAAAGTGACGGGTCCGTTCACGGTGCTTCTCCTTCGGTCGGGACCGCCGGGGGGATCTCCGGTGGTCACGGGTCACGGGCGCCCGCCCATGAGCGGGGGCGGGCGTCCGTGCAGGTCAGCGCTCGTCGCCGTGGGCGCTTCGCAGGACCAGGGCCGAGTTGCAGCCCATCAGCCCGCGGCTGAGGACGAGCGCGGTGCGCAAGGAGGCGGTACGAGCCTCCCCGGTGACGACGTCGAGGTCGTGCCGCACCCCCGTGACGTTCGGGGTGGGCGGCACGACGCCGTGTTCCAGGGCCAGCACGGCTGTTGCGACGTCGAGCGCCGAGGAGGCGGAATAGGCGCGGCCGAAGCCGGTTTTCGGGGCGGTGACGGGAACCGTCGCCGCCCGCGGGCCGAGCGCGTCGGCGATCGCCAGCGCTTCGGCCTGGTCGGCCTCCGGGACGCCCAGGGCGTCGGCGAAGACCACGTCCACCTCTCGCGCGGAGCACTGGGCTTCGTCCAGTGCGTCCCGGACGGCCCGGGCCAGTCCCTGCCGGGAGTGGCTCCAGCCGTCCGTGCCGGTGAAGTTCGAGGCGTGCCCGGCGACGGTCGCCAGCGGCCGGGCCCCGCGGGCCTGCGCCGCTTCGGGGTCCTCCAGCACGAACATCGCACCGCCCTCCGCGGGCGCGAACCCGCAGGCGTCGGTGGTGAACGGCAGGTAGGCACGCTGCGGGTCGTCGGACAGGCTCAGTTCGGGGTAGCCCAGCTGGCACACCACCGAGTAGGGGGCGAGCGGCGCCTCGGTGGCGCCGACCACCACGGCGTCGGTGCCGCGGCGGATGGTGCGGGCGGCGTGGGCGAGCGCGTCCAGGCCGCCGGCCTCGTCGTTGGCGAGCACCCCGCAGGGGCCGCGGAACCCGCCACGGATCGATATCTGCCCGGTGCTGGCGGCGTAGAACCAGGCGATGGACTGGTAGGGGCCGACGAACGACGGTCCCTTGTCCCACAGTTGCTGCAGCTCGCCCTGGCCGAACTCGCCGCCGCCGGAGCCGGCCGCGGTCACCACGCCGATGGCGAAGGGCCGTTCCGGGTCGACCGTCAACCGGGCGTCCTGCACGGCCATTTCGGCCGCCGCCATGGCGAAGTGGGTGAAGCGGTCGGTCTGCACCAGGAACCGGCCGTCGATCAGCGCCGACGGGTCGAACCCGTCGATCTCGCCGGCCACCTTCAGCGGCAGGTGCGTGCAGCCGTCCCGGGTCACCGGGCGGAGCACCGAGTCGCCGCGCTGGACCGCCTTCCAGAAGCGCTCAGCGCCCTGGCCGTTGGGGGCGACCACGCCGAGGCCGGTGATCACCGGCGGGCGGGTCCGGTTGCGGGCGGACCGGGACGGGGTGGATATCGGCTGGCTCATGACGTGCTCCTCTCCGCGTGCGCCAGCACCACCGCGGACTGGAAGCCGCCGAAGCCGCTGCCGACCGACAGCACCGACCGCAGCGGTGCCTGGCGTGCCGTGCGCGGCACGTAGTCCAGGTCGCAGTCCGGGTCGGGCGTCTCGTAGTTGGCGGTCGGCGGCACCACGTCGTTCTTCAACGCCAGGGTGCAGGCGGCGAGTTCGATGGCGCCGATGGCGCCGAGCGAGTGCCCGACCATCGACTTGATGGAACTCATCGGGATGGTCCTGGCGTGCTCGCCGAGCGAGCGCTTGACAGCCGCGGTCTCGTGCCGGTCGTTCTGCTTGGTGCCCGAGCCGTGCGCGTTGACGTAGTCCACGACGGTGCGGTCGAGCCGGGCCTCGGCCAGCGCGTGGTCGATGGCCTCGGACATCTCCCGGCCCTCGGCCGTCAGCCCGGTCATGTGGTACGCGTTGCCGAAGGTGGCGAAGCCGCGCATCTCGCAGTGGATGACGGCGCCCCTGGCCCTCGCGTGCTCCCACTCCTCCAGCAGCAGCACCGCCGCGCCCTCGCCGAGCACGAACCCGTCGCGGTCGGCGTCGAACGGCCGGGAGGCGTGCTCCGGGTCGTCGTTGCGGGTGGAGGTCGCCTTGATGGCGTCGAAGCAGGCGACGGTGATGGGCGAGATGGGGGAGTCCGCGGCGCCGGCCACGATGACGTCCGCCCGGCCCTCCTGCACCAGGTGGAAGGCGTGCCCGACGGCGTCCAGGCCCGAGGTGCAGCCCGTCGACACCGTCTGCACCGGCCCGCAGGCACCGAGGTCCTCGGCCACCTCGGAGGCCAGTGCGCTCGGCTGGAACGCCCGGTGCAGATGCGCTCCGGCCGGGCCGTGCGCCACGTCCCAGCGGCTGCCGTGGTCGCTGACCGCGACGTAGTCGTGCTCCAGCCGCGTGGTGCCGCCGACCGCGGATCCCAGGGAGGTGCCGATCCGCCACGGGTCCTCGGCGGCCAGGTCCAGCCCGCTGTCGCGCACCGCCTCGCGGGCCGCGGTCAGCGCGAACTGGACGTATCGGTCGGTTCGTTCGGCCAGTTCCGGGGATATCCCGGCGGCCGCGGGGTCGAAGTCGCACTCGGCGGCTATTCGGGAGCGGAACCCCTGCGGGTCGAAGAGGGTGATCCCCCTGGTCGCGGTGCGTCCCGCGGTCAGCAGGTCCCAGAAGGCCGGCACGCCTATGCCGCCCGGCGCCACCACCCCGAGGCCCGTGACCGCCACCCGGCGGTTCACGCGTGCGCCCCGGCCGGGTCGGGGGGTGCCGCGTGGACGGCGGCCGCCTCCTGCGTCTCCTCGGTGTCGACGTGGCCGAGTTCCGGCCGCGGCGCCAGCGGGCCGAGATGGAAGACCATCCGCGCCTCGGTGGAGCCGACGTTGCGGAACCGGTGCCGCTGGTCGACCGGGATCATCAGGCCCTGGTCGGGGCTCAGCCGGTGGGTGGTCCCGTCCAGGTCGACCTCCAGGTCGCCGCTGACGACGTAGACGAACTCCTCGGAGTACGGGTGGTAGTGCTCCCCGATCCGCTCACCCGGCTTGATGATCGCCAGACCCATGAAGCCGCTGGTGGCGCCCACCGAGGTGGGGGTGAGGACAGCCCGCAGATCTCCGCCGCGGCGGGTGTTGGGACTGGTGTCGTCGAGGTGGACGATGCGTGCGTTCCGGTCGGTCATGACCGCTCCTCAGGTGATGGGTGGGGGATGGTGCGGGGTCAGGCGTCGTGGGACGTCCGGTCGGTGACCAGGTCCATCCGCTGCCCGCCGCGAGCCAGCCCGTACGGGTCGCCGGCCTGCGCGGAGCCGCGCACGTCCAGCACGCGCACCAGCACGTCACCGCGCTGGAACACGGTCGCCGCGGCCAGCACGTGACCGGGGTCGGTGCAGTCCGCCGCGTCGAGGCCGGCCAGCCGGCGCGCCTCGGCCGGCCCCTGCGCCGGGTCGATCGGGTGCAGGTACGCCACCCGGCTGACGTCGCCGGGCTGCGGGTCGGCCGTGGCGTGCTCGACCGCGGGCAGCGCGGCGCGGGCGAAGAAGGTGCGGGCCGAGGTGGCGTCCGTCAGGTCCCGGTCCTCCTCCAGGTACGGGTTGATCGCCTCCTCCACGGCCCGCACCTCGGGCTGCTGGGCCACGTGCCGCAGCGCGTTGCCCAGGTCGCCGGTGACCTCCACCGCGCGCACCACGCGGTTGCCGTGCATGTACAGCGAGGTGCGCAGCAGCCGGGTGGTGTCGTCGACCCGCGCCTGCGGGGACTCGTAGTCCGCCAGCAGCCGGGCGACCTTCTCCTCGCTGCCGGGCGTGACGGTGAAGGTGATCGCGTGCCGGACCACCCCGCCGGTGCACAGCGGCGGCGCGGGCAGCGGGTCCACGCCGGCCGCCGGCCGCGCGGCCGCCGGCGCGGCGGCGGGCCGTCCGGTCTTGCGGGGCTCGCCGAGCGCCGGGTCCGGCGTCTCCCGCTCGATGACGAAGCGCAGCGAGGTGGTGTCGCGCACGCAGCCGTGCAGCGGCTCGACCATCTTGCGGTGCGCGGCGCTCTCCACCCACTCCAGGAAGGGCTCGCTGCTCTGCCACTCGGAAGTGATCAGCCACTGGGAGGAGTTGCCGAGCGACTGGCACAGCTGGTCGCTGATGTGGCCCGGCACCGCCGCCACCTGGTGGCGGATCTGCTCGTACGCCTGCAGGAACTGCTGCTGCTTGCCGTCGAGCACGTCCAGGAGCAGCACCACGCGCAACCGTGTGGCGGTCTCGGCCTCGGCGGGGGAGGGCGCGGTGCGCCGGTCATCCAGGGTGGTCACGGAAGGTCCTCTCGGAGTGTGCGGGCGGCCCGGCCCGTGCCGGTGCGGGCGGCCGCCGGACGACGGCGGCGGGCGGGCGAGCCGACCAGCGGAGCGGCCGGCAACAGGCCTTGCCGACTGCATATGCGAGCGGCTCGACCGGCTACCGTCATGCTCACGTGAAGCAGCCCATCGCGCACGGTGCGTGAGGCGGGCGAGTGAAGACCCGGGCAACGTGCTCCGGGCCGCGGGCCCGCAGGGAAGGGAGCAGACGCGGGCCGGCGGCGGTACCGCACCCGGCGGCACCGCCCGCACCCCGGCCGCCACCCGCCCCCTCCGCACGGGAGAGACCCCCATGACGTCCACCACCGATTCCCGCGCCGGCGAGCGCGTCCCCGTCCTGATCGCTGGCGGCTCCCTGGTGGGGCTGTCCGCATCGCTGTTCCTGGGCCGCCTCGGCATCCGGCACACCCTCGTCGAGCGGCACGCCCGCACCTCGCACCACCCGCGCGGCCGCGGCAACAACGTCCGCACGATGGAGCTGTTCCGCACCGCCGGCGTCGAGTCCGCCATCCGGGAGGCCGCGTCGGTGCTGGCCGGCAACCACGGCATCCTGCAGGCGCACACCCTGACGGGCGGCCCCCAGGAGTGGCTGTTCCGGCAGATCGACCCCGGCGGCCGGCTGTCCAGGATCAGCCCGTCCGGGTGGTGCCTGTGCAGCCAGAACGACCTGGAGCCGGTGCTGCTGGAGTGCGCCCGCGACCTCGGCGGCGACATCCGGTTCGGCACCGAGCTGATCTCCGCCGAGCAGGACTCCGACGGGGTGACGGCGGTCGTCAGGGACCGCGAGTCCGGCCGCGACACCACCGTGCGCGCCGACTACCTGATCGCCGCCGACGGCCCGCGCAGCCCGGTCCGCGAGCGGCTCGGCATCCCCATGACCGGCCCCGGCGACCTGTTCCACAACGTCAGCATCACCTTCCGGGCCGACCGGCTGGCCGAAGCGGTCGGCGACCAGCGGTTCATCGTCTGCTACCTGACCAACCCCGACAGTCCGGGCGCGCTGCTGCCGGTGGACAACGAGCGGGACTGGGTCTTCCACGCGCCGTGGAAGCCCGACAGCGGCGAGACCCTGGAGGACTTCACCGACGAGCGGTGCGCCGACCTGATCCGCTCCGCCACCGGAGTGCCCGACCTGGAGGTGGAGGTCACCGGGAAGGCCCCCTGGCACGCCGCGGAGCGCACCGCCGCCCGCTACGGCCGCGGCCGGATCTTCCTGGCCGGCGACTCCGCCCACGAGATGTCCCCCACCGGCGCGTTCGGCTCCAACACCGGCATCCAGGACGCCCACAACCTGGCCTGGAAGCTGGCCGCGGTGCTGCACGGCTGGGCCGGCCCCGGGCTGCTGGAGTCCTACGATCCCGAGCGGCGGGCGGTCGCCCTGGCCACCGGCGCCCGCGCCTCCGCGCGGTCCGCGGAGCACAGCCACCCCGGCTACGACGTCGCCCCCAGCGGCGGCCCGAAGGCGGGGATGCTGGCCGTCGTGCTCGGCTACCGCTACCGCACGGGCGCGGTGGACGGCGCCGACGCCGACGCCCCGGTGATCCCCGAGGACTTCCGCCCGGTCACCGAACCCGGCGGCCGCGCACCGCACATGTGGGTGCGCCAGGGCGGCCGGCGGATGTCCACGCTCGACCTGTACGAGCGGGCGCCGGTGCTGCTCTGCGGCCCCGACGCGGGCGAGTGGTACCGGGCCGGGGTGCGGGTCGCCGAGCGCACCGGCGTCCCGCTGGAGTGCTACCGCATGGGCGAGGACCTGGTGCCCGAGGGCGGCGGCGACGAGGCCCCCGACTGGGCGCGGCTGCACGGCACCACCGACGAGGGCGCGGTGCTGGTCCGGCCCGACGGGTTCACCGCCTGGGTCGTCAAGGGCCCGGACGAGGACCACGAGCGGACCCTGGAAGCGGTGCTGGACCGGGTCTTCCGCCGCGGCTGACCGGGCAGGAACGGAGCGGGGCCCTGCGCTCGTCGCGCACGGCCCCGCTCCCGCAGCGGTCGTCCCGGCTCAGCGGGTCACCACGTAGCGGCCCGCCATGCCGCGCATCATGTGGGCGGGCAGGTGGCAGTGGTACAGCCACTCGCCGGGGTTGTCCTCCTGGTACTCCACCGTCAGCGTCGTCGCGGGACCCAGCACCTGCGAGTCCACCCAGCCGGCCGGGCTCTGCCAGCGGTGGCCGTGGATGTGGAAGACGTGGAAGGAGTTGCCGAGCGTCCCGATCCGCCAGCGCACCCGGTCGCCGGTCTTCGCGGTGAAGGTGGGCGCGTTGTCGACGAACGCGGCCCCGTTGCAGAGCGACAGGTCGGTGCGCGCGGAGGCGTCGCCGGCTGACAGGTCGTGCATGAACAGCACGAACTCCCGGTCCACCGGGGGTGTTCGGGCGTCGGTGACCGCGATCATCCCGAACAGGCCCAGCTCCGCGCCGATCTCCGCCACCATGCCGCCGCCGCCGAACGACTGCGCGCCATGGCCGTCGCCGCTCGCCCCGCCGCTCTGGGCCCCGTTCTGGCCGCCGCTCTGCGAACCGCTCTGCGAGCCGCCGGACGCGGCGGGCCGCGGCGGGGCCTGCGGCGCCGCGTGGTCGTGGTAGGGCCAACTCCCCACGGAACCAGGGGTGCACTGCCAGGTGTAGGTGTAACTCTCCCCGAACGCCACGGCCGTTCCCGGCATCTTGGCGTCGTCGGCCATATAACCCCCGTCGTTGTCAGGGGTGTAGCGCACGCCGTGCGGGTGCATGCTGTGCGGCCACTTGTAGTGCGCGTCGTTGTTGCGGAAGTGCACCTTGATCAGGTCGCCGACCTCGCCGCGCAGCACCGGCCCCGGGATGCCGCTGTTCGGGCCGATGCCGTGCGGGCCGAGATCGGCGGGCAGCGGGCTGCCCCAGTTCGGGGTGTACGCGCGGAAGCCGAGCGCCTGGAACGTCGTCTGGTCCGCGGTGAACGTCATGCCGGTCATGCCGTCGCGGCCGTTGGGCACCGCGTTGTGCTGGTACGAGTCGGCCTGGATCCAGTACTCGCGGACACGCCCCGTGGTGAGGAACCGGTCGACGGCGAAGGGGTCGGCGTCCGAGGACGCCGCGGGTGCGGTGTGCGGGGCGGCGGCCGCGGCCTGCGGCGCGGCGGTCAGGCTCAGCGCCGCCAGGGCGCCGCCGCCGGTCAGCGCGCGCAGGACGGCCCGGCGGCCGTTGCCGGGGTGCGGTTCACGTTCCGGGGCCGAAGCCGGGTCCGAAGCCATGGTGTCCTCTCGGGGGGTGCAGACGTGCGGGTGCGGGGGAGGGGCGGGAGCCGCCGCCGGAGAACGGCGCGTGCCCGGACCCCGAGGGCCCGGACACGGCTGCTCCCGCCCACCACACAGGTCACTACCCGGTGGCCGGTGCCGGTCGGCCCGGCCGTGCGGGTGACCCTTCCGCGGACCGGCGGCCTCCCCCGCGGGCCCGCGGACGCTGACTGGCCGTCGTCAGCCGTACGCGCAGGCCGAGTTGAGGACGCCTGACGGGTCGAAGGGCCGGTGACCTGACGAGGCGAAGGGCCGGCGAGCTGACGGTCCGACGGGCGCCGCACCTGACGGCCCGCCACCCGAAAAGCGGAGCCGGCCACCCTGGCGGCTCATCCCAGTGGCACGTCCGGCAAAAGCGACTGACGGTGATCAGGTCGTCACCGCGCATTCCAGGGCCGGCAGGAAGTCGACCGGCGCGTGTGCCGACGGAAGGAACCTTCTCCATGCGTACTGCTCGCACCGTTCTGGCCGGCGCCGCGCTCTCCGCGTGCCTGGCCATCGCCGCGCCGGCCGCCCACGCCACGGGCGCCGTCAACGCCTACGACCCCAACAGCCACGGTGCTGGTTCGTCCTCCAGCAGCTCGTCCGACAGCTCCTCCTCGTCCGACAGCTCCTCGTCCGACAGCAGCTCGTCGTCGAGCGACTCGTACGGCGGCCACGACAAGGGCGACAAGGGCGACCACAACAAGGGTGACCACAACAAGGGCGACCACCCGCACGGTGGCATGAACACCGGTGGTGGCGCCATGGCGCTGGGTGCCAAGGGCGCCTACGACCCCAACAGCCACCAGTCCAGCGGTTCCGACAACTCCTCGAGCAGCAACTCCTCGAGCAGCAGCTCGTCGGACAGCAGCTCGTCCGACAGCTCCTCGTCCGACAGCAGCTCGTCGTCGAGCGACTCGTACGGCGGCCACGACAAGGGCGACAAGGGCGACCACAACAAGGGTGACCACAACAAGGGTGACCACCCGCACGGTGGCATGAACACCGGTGGCGGCGCCATGGCGCGCGCCCTCGGCGCCTACGACCCGAGCAGCGGCGGCTCCTCCGACTCCGGCTGGGGCGGCGGCAGCCAGGGCGGCCAGGGCGGCGGCTCCAGCTGGGGCCAGCAGCCGCACGGTGGCATGCACACCGGTGGCGGCGGCATGTCGCTGCAGACCGGCGGCGGCCTGGCGGCCGGCTCCGTGCTGCTCCTCGGCGGCCTCGGCGCCGGCGCGGTCGTGCTGCGCCGCCGCCGTGCCTCGGCCGGCGCGACGATGGCGGTCTGACCGGGCACCGGCAGGCAGCTCACGCCTGAACGGCGTGGTCACCGTCCCTTCCGGCGGTGGCCACGCCCGTCCCGTTCCCGGCCCTGACGGTCCCGGGCCACCCGCACCACCCCGCACCACCCGATCCCGCCGTCCAGGCGGGCCGTCGAAAGGCAGTGCCTCATGGCAGAGCAGCACCCGCAGCCCGGCGAGCCGGCGCCGGAATCCGCACCCGTGCGCGACAGCGGGTCCCGCATCCTGCGCTGGGCCGCCGCCGCGGCGATCCTCGGCACCCTGCTGGTCTACAACTCCCTGAACCCGTCCGGGTCGGACACCGCCAACGGCGTCCCGGCGGCGCCGCCCGCCGCGGCCGCGTCGAGCACGCCCGGCTCCGCGGACGCGCCGTCGGCCGCGAGCACCACCGCCCCCGCGATGACCCGTTCGGTGCCCACCCGGCTGTCGATCCCCTCGATCGGGGTGGACGCGGCCTTCGTCCCGCTGTCGCTCGGCGCCGACGGCACGCTGACGCCGCCGCCGATGAGCACGCCCAACGTCGTCGGCTACTACGCCGACGGGCCGACCCCGGGCGAGAAGGGCCCCGCGATCGTCGCCGGGCACGTCGACACCAAGACCGGGCCCGCGGTGTTCCTGCTGCTGTCCCTGGTCAAGCCGGGCGCGACCGCCTCCGTCACCCGCGCCGACGGCTCGACCGCCACCTTCAAGGTCGACTCCGTGCAGACCTACTCCAAGGCCGAGTTCCCCGACCAGAAGGTCTACGGCGACACCGCGGACGCGCAGTTGCGGATCATCACCTGCGGCGGCACCTTCGACAAGACCAAGCAGGACTACAAGGACAACGTGGTGGTCTTCGCCCATCTCGCGTCGTCCAAGAGCTGAGTCTTATGGCGTCCCTTGGCCATCCTTAAGCCCGCCATAAGAACGCCGCCCCCCGCTCCCGACCGGGCTTTTGTCCGATCCGTGAACGCTAGCGTGCTGCCCGCACCCGGCACTGACTCCCCGGGATCCCCCCAGTTCGAGGCAGGCAGCACATGGCAACCACTCACCGCCGCCGTCCCAGCCGCAAGGTCCAGCTGATCGGCGCCGTCACCGCCGCGGCCGCGATAGCCGGCGGGGCGTTCGCCCTCGCCGGCTCGGCCAGCGCCGCGACGGTCGGCGCCGCCTACTCCAGGACCAGCGACTGGTCGACCGGCTACACCGGGCAGTACACCGTCACCAACTCCACCGGCAGCCCGCTCGACGGCTGGACGCTGACGTTCGACCTGCCGGCCGGCACCACGATCAGCTCGCTGTGGAACGGCGACTACACCGTCTCCGGGCAGACCGTCACCGTGAAGCCGGCCGGCTGGAACGCCACCATCGCGCCCGGCGCGTCCGTCCAGGTCGGGTTCGTCACGGCCGGCGCGCACGCCGCCGACCCCGTCAACTGCCTGATCGACGACGTCAAGTGCTCGGTCGACGACGGCCCCGCCCCCACGCCCACCGGCCACCCGACCGGCACCGCGACGCCGACCCCCACCACGACCCCGACGCAGGCGCCGACCGGCACGCCCACGCCGAGCAGCCCGGCCACCCCCACCGCGACGCCCACCGCCACCACGACCGCGCCCTCCGGCAGCGGCTCCTCCTCGACCGGCGGCTTCTCGCCCTACGTCGACACCTCGCTGTACCCGGCGTACGACCTCACCGGCGCGATGAAGGCCAACGGCGTCAAGCAGTTCAACCTCGCCTTCGTCGTCTCCGGCGGCGGCTGCACCCCGAAGTGGGGCGGCGTCACCGACCTGGGCAGCGACGCGGTCGCCGCGCAGATCGGCGCGGTCCGCGCGGCGGGCGGCGACGTCCGGGTCTCCTTCGGCGGCGCCAACGGCACCGAGCTGGCCGCCGCCTGCTCGTCCGCCGGCGACCTGGCGGCCGCGTACGGCAAGGTCGTCGACCAGTACAAGCTGACCAAGGTGGACTTCGACATCGAGGGCGGGGCGCTCCCCGACACCGCGGCCAACACCCGCCGCGCGCAGGCCATCGCCCAGCTCCAGCGTGCCCACAGCGGTCTCGAGGTCTCCTACACGCTGCCCGCGATGCCCACCGGCCTCACCCAGGACGGCATCGACCTGCTGGCGAACGCCAAGGCCAACGGCGTGGACGTGCACGCCGTCAACATCATGGCGATGGACTACGGGGCGTCGTTCACCGGCGACATGGGCCAGTACGCCATCGACGGCGCCACCGCCACGCAGGCCCAGGTCAAGAGCGTGCTCGGGCTGTCGGACGCGGCCGCCTGGCAGAAGGTCGCGGTCACCCCGATGATCGGCGTCAACGACGTGAGCGCGGAGACGTTCACCGTCGCGGACGCCACCAAGCTGGTGGCCTTCGCCCGGACCCAGCACCTGGCCTGGCTGTCGATGTGGTCCGCGACCCGCGACAAGCAGTGCTCCGGCGGTGCCCAGAGCTGGGCCGACCCCACCTGCAGCTCCGTCGTGCAGAGCCCCGGCGCCTTCTCCCAGGCGCTCGCCGGCTACACCGGCTGACAGCCGGCCCGGCACACCCCGAGTCTCTTCCCCCGTTCCTCTCCCACCCCCACGGGAGAGGAGCGAAAAGGGGCGGTGCGGCAGCACCCTCGAACTGCCGTACCGCCCCTTTTCTCGTTCCTTCAGGACTTCCCGTCCTCCTTCGGGACGTCCGGAAGGACGTTGTCGCGCGCCACCGCCGCGTACCAGTGGGCGCTCTGCTTGGGGATCCGGCGCTGCGTGCCGAAGTCGACGTACACCGCGCCGAACCGCTTGCTGTACCCGTATGACCACTCGAAGTTGTCCAGCAGGGACCACAGGAAGTAGCCGCGCACGTCGGCGCCGTCGGCCAGCGCCCGGTGCACCGCCGCCAGGTGGCCGTGCAGGTAGGCGATCCGCTTCGGGTCGTTGACGGTGCCCTCGGGCGAGACGTAGTCGTCGAAGGCCGCGCCGTTCTCGGTGATCATCATCGGCAGCCCGGGGTGCTCGCGCTTGATCCGCATGAGCAGGTCGTACAGCCCGCTGGAGTCGACCGCCCAGCGCATCGCGGTGGTCTCGCCGGGCGCCAGGTGGAACGCCACGTGCTCGGAGCCGGGCCAGGGGGAGTAGTCGCTGGCGCCGTGCCCGTCGTTGAGCTGGGACGCCGGGCCGTCCTGGTCCGCGGTGCCGTCCGAGACCAGGGTCGGCGTGTAGTAGTTGACGCCCAGCAGGTCGATCGGGCGGGAGATCTCGGCCAGGTCGCCGTCCCGCACCAGCCCGTCCCAGTCCACCAGGTGACGGGTGTCGGCCAGCAGGTCCTCCGGGTAGGCGCCGCCCAGGATCGGGCCGAGCCACACCCGGTTGCCGACCGCGTCGATCCGGCGGGCCGCGTCCAGGTCGGCCGGCGACGAGCTGAGCGGCCGGATCTGGTGCAGGTTCAGCGTGATGGAGATCTGCGCCGAGGCCGGGAGAGCCTCGCGCAGCGCGCCGACGCCCCGCCCGTGGGCGAGGTTGAGGTGGTGCGCGGCCTTCAGCGCGGCCTCGGGGTCCGTGCGGCCGGGCGCGTGCACGCCCGAGCCGTACCCCAGATAGGCCGAGCACCACGGCTCGTTGAGGGTCGTCCAGTACGGCACCCGGTCGCCGATGGCGCCGGCCACGATGGACGCGTACTCCGCGAACCGCTCGGGGGTGTCGCGCACCGTCCACCCGCCGACGTCCTCCAGGTCCTGCGGCAGGTCCCAGTGGTACAGCGTGGCGACCGGGGTGACGCCCTTCTCCAGCAGTTCGTCGACCAGTTGCCGGTAGAAGTCCAGACCGCGCTGCACGGCCGGGCCGCGGCCGGTGGGCTGCACCCGCGACCAGGACACCGAGAACCGGTAGGCCCCCAGGTTGAGGTCCGACATCAGGGCGACGTCGTCCCGGAAGCGGTGGTAGTGGTCGGCCGCGATGTCACCCGTGTCCCCGTTGAGGACGCGACCGGGCGTGTGGCTGAAGGTGTCCCAGATCGAAGGGGTGCGGCCGTCCTCGGCCGCGGCGCCCTCGATCTGGTAGGCGGCGGTGGCCGCCCCCCAGACGAAGCCGGGGGGGAATCGGTACGAGGCCGGGCTCTGCGAGAGCTCGGAACTCTCGGAATGGACAGCTGTCATGCGGGGACTCCACGGGAATCAGGGGGTCGTCGGGGGGAGGGGGAGGGGGGAGGCGGCGGCGCGGCGGACAGGCGGAGCCCGGCGGCCGGCCGCGGGCGCGGGGGTGTCAGCTCTTCACGGCGCCCGCCGTGATGCCGCTGACGATCTGCCGGCCCAGCACGGCGAAGACGAGCAGCAGCGGCAGAGTCGCGACCAGCGCCGCGCACACGACCACCGCGTGGTCGATCTGGTGGTTGCCGGAGCCGACGCCGGCCAGGGCGACCTGCACCGTGGGGTTCTGCTGGCTGAGCGCGATGAACGGCCAGAAGAAGTCGTTCCACGACTGGACGAACACCAGCATGCCGAGCACGGCCATGGCCGGCCGCGCCACCGGGAACACCACGGACCAGATGATCCGCAGGCTGTGCGCGCCGTCCACCCGCGCCGCCTCGATCAGTTCGATCGGCAGCGCCTCGGACAGGAACTGGCGCATGAAGAACACGCCGAACGCGGCGACCAGCGACGGCAGGATGACCGACTGCAGATGGCCGACCCAGCCGACGTTGGTGATGATCTGGTACAGCGGGATCACCGTCAGCTGCGGCGGGATCGTCATGGTGGCGACCACGATCGTCAGCAGCGCGTTGCGGCCGCGGAACTTCAGCTTGGCGAACGCGAACCCGGCCAGCGTGGAGAACAGCACCGTGCTCAGTGCCACGCAGCCGGCCACGATGGTCGAGTTGATCAGGGCCTTGGTCATGTCGACCTGGTCCCAGACGATCTTCAGGTTGTCGATCAGATGGCTGCCGGGCAGCAGCGGGGTCGGCGGCGTGACCAGCTCGGTGTCGGTCCGGGAGGCGGCCACCACCGTCCAGTACAGCGGGAACAGCGACACCAGGGTCGCGACGATCAGGAACAGGTAGGCCAGCGGGCCGCCCTTGCTCTGCCCGCCGGCGCCGCCCGCCCGCAGCCGGGGCGCCCGGCGCTGCTGCGTGCTGGAGTGCCGGGGTCCCGCGGACATGACGGGCTCGGTGATTTGTGCCATGGTCAGCCTCCGAGCTTCCGTCGGTTGGACCGGATGAAGAGCAGCTGGACGGCCCCGATGAGCAGCAGGATCAGCAGCATGACCCAGGCCACGGCGGACGCCTGCCCGAGTTCGCCGACCTGCCAGCCCTTGTCGTACATGTAGAGGCTCAGCGTCTGGTACTGGTGGTCGGTGCCGCCGGTCACGCCGACGCCGCCGCCGTAGATCAGCGGCTCACCGAACAGCTGGGTGGCGCCGATGGTGGAGACGATGATGGTGAAGAAGATCGTCGGCCGGATCGACGGGATGGTCACGTTGATGAACTGCCGCCAGCGCGAGGCGCCGTCGAGCGCCGCCGCCTCGTAGAGGTCGGCCGGCACGGCCTGCATCGCGGCCAGGTAGATCAGCGCGTTGTAGCCGGTCCAGCGCCAGGTGACGATCGTGGAGATGGCGATCTGCGCCGGCCACTTCGACGACGCCCACTGCACGTGGCCGATGCCGAGGTGCCCGAGCAGCTGGTTGATCATGCCGTAGTCGGGGTTGAACAGCTGGACGAAGACCAGCGAGGCCGCCGCGATCGAGGTCGCGTACGGCGCGAGGACCGCCACCCGGAAGAACCCGCGGGCCCGCAGCTGGTAGTTGAGCAGGTGCGCCAGACCCAGGGCCATCAGCAGCTGCGGCACCGTGGAGATCACCCCGAGGGTGAAGGTGTTGCGCAGCGCCTTCCAGAAGAACTCGTTGTCCCACAGCGACGTGTAGTTGTGGAAACCGACCCACTTGGCGTGACCGCCCAGCTGGACCTCGTTGAGCGAGAGCCAGCCGGTGTAGATCAGCGGGAAGAGGCCGAAGGCGGCGAAGCAGAGGAAGAAAGGAGCGATGTACGCGTACGGCGAGGCCTTGGTGTCCAGCCGGTACAGCCGGGAGCGCCAGCCTGAGGGGGAAGCAGGTGTGCCGCGCCTGCCGGGCGGGCGGGGGACGGCCCCGGACGGCGGCGGGCTGCCGTCCGACGTCGCCCTGACGGAGGTGGCCACGAGTGGCGTCCTTCCCGTAGGGGTGGTTCAGCGGGGTTCATCGGGGGATGCACAGCGGAATGCGGGCCGCCCGGCAGGTGGGAGTCACTGCCGGGCGGCCCCGAGCGTGGTCAGCTGCCGTCGCCGACCTTGTCCTTGACCTGGGCCTTGACGTTCGACCAGGCCTTGTCCTTCGAGGTTCCGCGCTGCTCCATGTCCAGCAGGCCGTTCTTGGTGATGATGTCCTTCACCGTGCCGTCGGACGGGCCGATCGGCGCGGGCTGGATGCTGTTCGCGGTGGTGGAGAAGATCTTGCCGATCGGGGCGGGCGTGCTGCCGAAGTAGTCGTTCGTGGCGTTCTGCACCGCGGGGTCGGCCAGACCGGCCTTGTTCGACGGGATGTTGCCGAACTTCTGGAAGACCTTGACCTCCTGGGCCGCGGCGGTCAGCCACTGCGCCAGGGCGGTCGCCTCGGCCACGTGCTTGCCGGACTTCGGCACCGCCAGGAACGAACCGCCCCAGTTGCCGGCCTGCGGCGGCTGGGCGATGTTCCACTTGCCCTTGTTGGCCGGGCCCGCGTTGCTGGAGATCTGGCCCAGCATCCAGCTCGGGCAGGCGACGGTGGCGAACTTGTTGGTCTTGAACGCCGCCGACCAGGTGTTGTTCGAGTCGAACTGCTGCAGCTTGGCCGTCAGACCCTCCTGGATCGCCTGGGAGGCCACGTCCCACGCCGTCTTCACGCCGATGCTGGAGTCGTAGATCAGCTTGCCGCTGGAGTCCGAGTACTGCGTGGTCTGGCTGGACAGGACGGCGTTGAACAGACCGCCGGCCGAGTCGGTGAACGCCACACCCTTGGGCGCGTGCTGCTTGAACTGCTCGCCGACCGTCACGAACTTGGACCAGTCGCCCTGCCACAGCGCCGCGACCTGGTCGGGCTCGGAGGGCAGGCCGGCCTGCTTGAACAGGTCGGACCGGTAGCACACGGCGGTCGGGCCGATGTCGGTGCCGACACCGATCACCTTGCCGTCGGAGGTGGTGGCCTCCTTCTCCTTGTAGCTGACCCAGTCGTCGGCACTGAAGCCCTTGACCGACGTGAAGTCCTCGAACTTCGAGGCGAGGTTCGGCTGGATCGCCTCGGCGATGTAGCCGATCTCGATCGCCTGGATGTCGTCCAGGCCGCTGTTCTGGGACAGGTGCAGCTTCAGGGAGTCCCAGTACTGCTGGCCGTCGGAGACGTTGTCCTCGACGATCTTGATGTTCGGGTGCAGGGCTTCGTACTCCGAGAAGAGCTTGGCGCCCGTCTTGTCGTCGTAGCCGAACGACCCGAAGTCACCGATGTGCAGCGTGATCTGCTCGTTCGAGGAGGAAGAGGACCCTCCCTTGCTGCCAGAGTTGTCGCTGCTGCTGCAGCCGGTGATCAGGGTCGCGCAGGTCGCGAGACCCGCGACCGCGATGACTGCGGCCTTGCGGGTTCTGCCGGAAGTGCGCATTCCACTCTCCTTGTCAGGGTGGGTCAGCGTGCGGGTGGTGCGGTCCCCGGGAAGGTGCTCGGATTGGGCCCGTTGTGAAGGGCGCGTGTGGGAGCGCTCCCACGTAGGCTTTCCGGAACATTCACGCCTCGGAGGGGTCAGTGTCAAGATGTGAAGTCCATTTCGTTGCCGGAACGTGTCCGGGGCGGGGCGGGCGTTACTTCTTGAACACATCCGAGCGAGCCCCGGGCGACGGGATCTGCCTGGGGCTTGTACGGTGGGAGCGCTCTCACGCGCTCTTGGACGCGAGCGTGAACGATCGGGGGAGCGCGAGGGAGTGGAGCGGCGAGCAGCGTCGACCGGCGACAGCGCCCGAGGCGGGTCGCCGGGCGGCGGGAGCCCGCTCCCCGGCGCTCCCCAGGTCGTAAGGTGGCGCGCAGCGGGAAGGCAGCGGGAGGCGGAAGTGGCCATGAACGGGCGGCACAGCGGACGGCCCACCCTCGAGGAGGTGGCCGTGCGCGCCGGGGTGGGACGGGGCACCGTCTCGCGCGTCATCAACGGCTCACCCAGGGTGAGCGATCGTGCCAAGGCCGCGGTCGAGGCGGCGATCGCCGAGCTGGGCTACGTGCCGAACCGCGCGGCGCGGGCGCTGGCCGGAAACCGCACCGACGCGATCGCGCTGGTCATCCCCGAGCCCGAGACCAGGCTGTTCGCCGAGCCGTACTTCTCGGACATCATCCGCGGGATCGGCGCCGAACTCGCCGACACCGACATGCAGTTGCTGCTCACACTGATCCGCACGCCCAAGGAGCGGTCGCGCTTCGCGCAGTACCTCGCCGCGCACCGGGTGGACGGCGTGCTGCTGGTCTCCGTCCACGAGGACGACCCGCTGCCCGACCTGCTGGAGCAGCTGGAGATGCCCGCGGTCCTCAACGGCCGGCGCAGCGACCTGGAGTCGGTGTCGTACGTCGACGCGGACAACGTCGGCGGCGCCCGCGCGGCCGT
>Ga0123353_10002881_pt1 | contig 21521 bp, 20 predicted proteins | sample TergutLab28metaG_3_FD_92763 | JGI IMG/M metagenome (GOLD analysis project Ga0123353, IMG submission 92763) | Labiotermes labralis P3 segment gut microbial communities from Petit-Saut dam, French Guiana - Lab288 P3 | ecosystem: Host-associated > Arthropoda: Insects > Digestive system > Gut ... | reverse complement strand
GTCTCGCAACAGCTCGCCAAGCTCGAACGTGACATGGGCACGCCGTTGATCCGTCGCGGCGGCGGGCTGGTCGCGCCGACCGAAGCCGGCAAGGCGTTTTTCGAGGGCGCGAGGGAAATCCTCCGGCGGTACGAGCAACTGCTGGGCAAGGTCCGCTCGGCGGCGGACTCCATCCGCGGTGTCCTCCGCGTGGGCACGATCTACTCGGTGGGGTTTTACCTGCTGGCCCCGTACGTGCGGCAGTTTCTCCAGGCCCACCCGGACGTCAACCTCTACGTCGATTACACGCGATGGTCGCACATCTACGCCTCGGTGATTTCCGGTGAGATGGACCTGGGCGTGGTGGCCTTTCCCGAGCGCCACCGCTCCATCGAAATCATCCCGCTGACCAGCGAGGAACTCGTCGTCGCCTGCGCACCGAACCACCGGCTGGCCCAGCGCGAGACGATCGAACCGGCCGATCTGGCGGGCGAACGGTTTATCGCCTTCGAAAAAACCATCCCCACCCGCCGCCACATCGACCGGCTGTTGAAAAGCGAAAAAGTCTCCGTCACCGTCGGCATGGAGTTCGACAATGTGGAACTGCTCAAGCGGGCCGTGGAGATCGGAGCGGGACTGAGCATCCTTCCGCTGGGAAACGTCGAGCGCGAGGTGTCGTACGGGGACATCCGGTTCGTGCGGTTCAAGCGGCCCGGGCGATGGGTCCGTCCGCTGGGAATCCTCCGCCACCGCGGAAAGGCCGCCAGCCCCGCGGAAAAAATGTTCCTGACCATCCTGCGAAACAAGTCCATCGCCCAGGGTAGTCGTATCTGAATTTTCTCGCTATCGCCGCGGTTTTCGTGATGGAGTCATCTCAAATCCGAAGCACGAAATCCGAAATTCGAAACAAATTCCAAACTTCAAACAGCAGAAAATTCCAAACGCGGACGGCGACGCCATGCGACAAGGCGCACGTACGGTGCGGATATGGCTCTGCCTTTTTGCGTTGTAAGACGTTGTGGACTACCGAACGTTTGATCGTCCACAACGTTTTACAACACAAAAAGGCAGAGCCATATCCGCACCGTACGTGCGCCTTGTCGCATGGCGTCGCCGTCCGCGTTTGGAATTTGTTTCGGATTTCGGATTTCGTGCTTCGGATTTTAGAGCGGTTTTGTGGCCGGTTCGCGCAGGCCCTTCACGATGTCGTGGATCTCCGCCACCGCCTTGTCGCGGTCAGCGGCGGTCCGGGACTCGACCATCCGGCGTTCGAGGTCAGGCCAATCGAGCGCCCGCCGGCCCAGGTGCGCGTCGATTGCCCGGAACGCCTTTCGACGGCAGGTGTCGAACCCGACCAGCGTTCCCTGGCGGTCCGGGCGCACCCAGAACGGGTCAAACCGCTTGTCCAGCAGAATCTCCACCAGGAACTCCCGCTGGGTCGGCGTGATGGGCGGCTCGGCCAGAACCTGGAGGATTCCGGCGCAAAATTGATTGGTCTCATCGCCCTTCGTGGCGAAGGCGACCTCCTTCAAAAACGGCCCATTTTCGGGCAATCCGACGCGGGCCAGTTCCATCGCGCACGGGCGGCGGACGGTCCAGGGCGGATAGCCATCATCCCGCACGGCCTGACGCAACACACCGTCGCGCGTGTCCAGATCGTCGAGCGCGTCCACCGTGACCGCGGGGGGAAACAGACGCGAAATCCCGATCACCAAACTCCCCACCCGCGACCGCATCGTCCCGTCGTCTTTGTGTCCTTCCCGCTGGGCCACCACCAGAAGCCGCGGGGCGTCCTCGGCCGTGAACAGCACATGCGCCCACGTCCCCAGTTGATCCACCAGGAGATGGTAATACGGTGAGTCCCATGTGTCCCACGACACGTCCGACCACAGGCCTTTGCGATCCAACAGGTCCAACAGCCGCGACGCCGGCACCCGCAGATTCGGCGGGTCGATCCAGAACGGGTTATGCGGATACCGCGATGCCTCGGCCAGCAGCCGAACTTTGGCTTCCACCTCGGGATCGAGTTTCCGAAGCTCGGCGAGAATGGCCCGGTTGGCGGCGGCCTTGGCGGCGTCATGCAACGCCTGCCGGCGGGCGGTAAAGGTTTCGTAGGTGTCGTCGGGACGCCAGCGGACCTCGGGCAGTTCGCTCCAGTCGCATTCGCGGTCCACTCGCCGCTGCCAGTACCAGAGGCAGTTTCGCCCGCCGCTGTTGACCTCCCACCATTTGTCGAACCCCTCCCGCGTGTCGAACTGCACACCGGTCATCAACAGCAGCGCCCGCCGCGCGCACTGGGCGACGGTTTCCTGCCGCCAGACGCGGTACACGTTCAAGTCGGAGGACTCGACAATCTGCATCACGTTGTCGTCGAAGAACGACGCGAGCATGGAATGGCGGTGACTCAGAAATGGCGGAGCGGCCGCGTCGTCGTCCAGCAACGCCCCCAGCAGGGCCGCGTCCTCGGGCTGATGCAGTGTGGCCAGCGCCTCGGCGGCCATGGCGCGAATGTCCGCGTCCTTGTTCGACAGCATCTCCCGCAGGAACGGGGCGCACTCCAGACGCGGTTCAAACGACGTCGGTCGCTCGGCGGACCGGCGGTTGATCCCCCGGTCCCCCAACCAATCCTTGTAATTCCAGACCCACGGGCGGGCGGCGAGATACTCGTCGACGTGGCCACGCCGCGGGAGTGGCCGCGTGGCGCCCTCTTTGCCCCGACCGCCCAAGGTGTTGAGATAAATCTCCTCCATGGCCAACGTGCGGACCGCCTGCGCCAACGTCTCCGAGGGCTCTTCCGCCTTGTCGACCAATTCCTTGCTGGCCGTGATGGCGGCCTGAATCTGCGCGGTGGTCAACGCCTGCCAGTCGGGAACCAGCGTCCTCAGAAAACCAGCCGGCCTGGACTGCGTTGTCACCACCACCTGCCGCGCCGCCTGCCCGCCCCCAGCCGCGACGTCATCGTCGGCCTGGACAAACGAAACCGCAACCAAACCGACACAAACCAACCCCATTCCCGCGAACCAGTACTTGCCCATGACGCTCTCCCACGCCAACCGTGTAACACGTATTGTATCTCAGAGCCCGCGTGTTAGACGCCTCCCCATGTATTTTGTTCCCGGAAACTGCACGGTGCGCCAAAACTTTCTGGCACGATGGCGTCGGTGTTGAAGGCAAACCGACAATATACCGTGTGCCAGAAAATCGGGGCACCCCCAACTGCAAATTATGGTGTTTTTCCTCTTGACAGTAACAAGTTCCTCTTGTATCCTTTTTGCTGTGAAACAATTCACAGCGTTATTTCATTCACGGGCGCGACGACGTGGCACGGTTTATTGTTGAATGTTTCACCGCAGACCGATAGCTATTGTGTGACGCGTCGGCTGGTTCACCGCTGATGGTTTTCGTGTTGGGCCGGGCGTGTTTTGCTTCACCGTTTTTTCGAGGTTTGGCATGTTGGGTAGTGTTCCGTGAGCGTGATTTCGGTAAAAACGATTGGCCGATTGAGTTTGTACCGGCGGCTGCTCAACAGTCTGGCGGCGGGCGGGACGCGGAGCGTGTACTCGCATCAACTCGCCGTGCTGGCGGGCGGAACGGCGGCGCAGGTCCGGCGAGATATGATGGCCATCGGATACAACGGAAACCCCAAAAGCGGCTACGACGTTCGCGAGTTGATCGAGTCGATCGGGAATTTCCTGGACGACCCGCAAGGTCAGGGTGTCGCCCTGGTGGGCATCGGCCACCTCGGACAGGCGATATTGGCCTACTTTACGGGTCGGCGGCCGCGGCTTCAAATCGTGGCCGCCTTCGACACGGATCCGTATAAGGTCGACCGCGTGTTCCTGGGCTGCCGCTGCTACCCGGTGGGCCAGCTCGAAGAGGTCGTTCGCGACAAGCAGATCAAGGTGGGCATCGTCTGCGTACCGGCGGCCGAGGCCCAGACCATCGCCGACACCCTGACGCGCGCCGGCGTGACGGGCATCATGAATTTCGCCCCCGTTCCCCTGCGGTCCGGCGGCGGCGTGTACGTGGAAGACATCGACATGACCATGGCGTTAGAAAAAGTGGCGTATTTCGCGAGGAAGGAAACAGCCAGTAGCCAATAGCCAGTAGCCATCAGGTATGGCGAAGTTCGCAATAAATCAGAACAGACTGCCGATGATGAATACGAGAATCCAGCTTACGAGTCAGCGAAGCCGCGAGACCACTCTCTCGGACGTGGTGTGCGATTTTACCGTCGCGCACCGCAAATCCTGGTGGCTAGTGGCTGTTGGCTAGTGGCTTGGTTCCCTGGAACTGTTTTTCGGAACACCGTCAAGAGTAAGGAAAATCCAACGTGGCAGACACCGCAGAATTTGACATTGAGGTTGTCCTCAAAAAGTATCCCAACGCCAAGCGTGACGCGTTGATTCCGCTGTTGCAGGCGGTTCAGGAGGCCCAGGGCTTCCTCAGCCGCGAGGCGGTCCTTCGCGTCGGACAGCATCTAAACTTGCCTGCCAGCAAGATTTACGGTGTTGCTACCTTCTACAACCAGTTCCGCTTCTCGGCCGTCGGGAAGAACCACATCCAGGTCTGCCGCGGGACGGCCTGCCATGTGCGTGGTTCGCTGGCGGTTCTGGAGGCCATCAAGAGCGACCTGGGAATCAACGCCGGGCAGACGACGCGCGACGGGCTCTTCAGTATCGAAGTCGTCGCGTGCATCGGAGCGTGCGGGTTGGCCCCAGTCATCACGATCAACGGTGAATTTTTCGCGGGAATGACCAGCGATTCGGTAAAAGAACTCCTTGCGACATACAGAAAGGGCCAGTAATCCATGGCCAAGTTAACGGAACTCAAATGCTGTGAGCGTTGTTGGCACGAAGCGGACCGCCCCTGCCCGGACCTGATGGCCTGCCTGACCGAGGGACCGATCTGCCACGAGTCGGACGGATGCAAGACGACGCGGCAGGAACGCATCGCCGTGCTGAAGCGGGAATCGGTCGACCGCCCGGTGATTTTCATCGGAACGGGAACCTGCGGACTGGGGGCCGGCGCGGGCAAAACCCTCGCCGCCATCCAGCAGTACCTGGCCGACAAGAAAGTCCAGGCGGACATCGTCGAGGTCGGCTGCATCGGCCTGTGCGTGATGGAACCGATGGTGGACATTCAGCTTCCGGGCAAGACGCGCGTGAGTTTCTCGAAGGTCTCCAAGGACGACGCGCCCGCCCTGCTGGAGAGCGTACTTGGCGACGGAACGTGCCCCACCGACCGGCTGCTCGGGCAATACCGCCCCGCCGCCGGGCAACAGGCCTGGGACGGGCTGGCGTTTCTGAATGAACACCCGTTCTTCGCTCCGCAGACGCGGTGGGTGTTGGCCAATTGCGGCGTGATCGACCCCGGAAGCATCGACGAATACATCGCCCGCGGCGGATACATCGCGTTCGCCAAGGGGCTCAAGGGCAAAACGCCGGCTGAACTGTGCGACATCGTGGACCAGAGCGGCCTGCGAGGGCGTGGCGGCGGCGGGTTCCCCACAGGCAAGAAATGGAAGTTCGCCCTGGCCACTCCGGGCGATCAGAAATACCTGGTCTGCAACGCCGACGAGGGCGACCCCGGCGCGTTCATGGACCGCGCGGTGATCGAGGGCGACCCGCACCGGCTGCTGGAGGGAATGGGAATCGCCGCGTACGCGATCGGCGCGACAAAGGCGTACGTGTACATCCGGGCCGAGTACCCGCTGGCGATCAAGCGGCTGGTCGAGGCCATCGCCCAGGCCAAGCGCTACGGTCTGCTGGGCCAGAACATTTTGGGCAGCGGATTCAACCTGGACATCATCATCAAGCAGGGCGCCGGAGCGTTCGTCTGCGGTGAGGAGACGGCCCTGCTGCACAGTATCGAAGGCAAGCGCGGCATGCCGCGTCCCAGGCCGCCCTTCCCCGCCGTCAAAGGCCTGTTCGACAAACCGACGGTCATCAACAACGTCGAGACGCTGGCGAACCTGCCGGAAATCGTGCGGCACGGCTGGGAAAAATTCGCCGCCATCGGAACGGCTGGTTCGAAGGGAACGAAGGTCTTCGCCCTCTCGGGCAAGGTCAACCGCACGGGGCTGGTCGAAGTGGTCATGGGCACGAAAATGCGTCAGATCATCTTCGATATCGGCGGCGGAGTCGTGGGCGGAAAGCAGTACAAAGCCGCCCAGATCGGCGGACCGTCGGGCGGATGCATTCCCGAGCAACACCTGGACATCCAGATCGACTACGAATCGCTCAAGACGGTCGGCGCGATGATGGGATCGGGCGGGCTGGTCGTCATGGATGAAGATAACTGCATGGTGGATGTCGCGATGTTTTTCATGGACTTCATCCAGCGCGAAAGCTGCGGAAAATGCATCCCCTGCCGCGAAGGAACGCGACGTATGCTGGAAATCCTCCAACGCATCACCCGCAGCCGCAAGAACGAAAAAGGAAACGACGCCCTCGAACGCTTCAAAGGCGTGATGTACCTCAATCGTCTGGCGGAAGTCATCAAGGACACCAGCCTCTGCGGCCTGGGGCAGACGGCGCCCAACCCGGTGCTCAGCACGCTGCGGTATTTCCGCGACGAGTACGAAGCCCACGTCTTCGACCGCAAGTGCCCGGCCGGCGCGTGCACGGAACTGCTGGGCTACCGGATCGACGCGTCCAAGTGCAAAGGCTGCACGCTGTGCGCGAAGAAGTGCCCGGTCGAGGCGATCACCGGCGGCGTGAAACAGCCCCACGCGATCGTCGCCGACAAGTGCATCGCCTGCGGCACCTGCGTGGACCTGTGCAAATTCAAAGCGATTCTGGCGGAGTAATTTTCGAGACGGCACGATTATTTTCACCACAGAGACACAGAGGAACACAGAGAAATGACACAGGGTCTTCGAAGCATCGTTCGGAATGGCGTTGCCTTACGCGTCCTTCGAGATCATGGTTCGAACACCAACGGCCCCTCTGTGGTTCTCTGTGCCTCTGTGGTAAAAAAACGATAAACAAGTGAAGGAACCCGTGATGAACATTGAAGTCGACGGCAAGACGATCGAAGCCAACAAAGACGAGATGCTTCTGACCTCGTTGCGGCGGGCGGGGTACAGCATCCCGACGCTGTGTCACATGGAAAACCTCTGCCCCAGCGGCGCCTGCCGCATGTGCGTGGTGGAACTCACCGGGCGGGGCCTGGTGCCAAGCTGCGCGTTCCCGGTGGCCGAGGGAATGAAGGTGCAGACGCACTCGCCCCGCGCGGTCCGCGCCCGCAAGACGATCATCGAGCTGCTGCTGGCCAGCCATCCCGACGACTGCCTCTTCTGCGTCCGCAACGGCCATTGCGCGTTGCAGGGACTGGCGGAGGAATTGGGCGTCCGCGAGCGGCGGTACAGCGGAGCGAAAAACGAGTACAAGGTGGACTCGTCCAGCCCGTCGCTGACGCGCGACCCGGCCAAGTGCGTGCTGTGCGGAAAGTGCGTCCGCGTGTGCGAGGAGATTCAGACCGTCAGCGCCATCGACTTCGTCGGTCGCGGCTCGAAGACGTGCATCGGCACGGCCTTCGACCAGGGGCTCAACGTCTCCAGTTGCATCAACTGCGGACAGTGCGTCACCGCCTGCCCCACCGGAGCGCTGCGGGAGAACAGTTCGCTCAAGGAAGTCATCGCCGCGCTGGCGGACCCCGAGATGTACGTCGTGGTCCAGCACGCCCCGGCCGTGTCGGTCAGTATCGCCGAAGCGTTCGGTGTCAAGCCCGGTGTCGACGCCGCGGGCGCCATGCACGCGGCCCTGCGTCGCATGGGGTTCAAGAAGGTCTTCGACACCAGCTTCACAGCCGACCTGACGATCATGGAAGAGGCCTCCGAACTGGCCCACCGCGTCGCCACCGGCGGAGTGCTTCCGATGTTCACCAGTTGCTCGCCCGGATGGATCAAGTTCGTTGAGACGTTCTACCCCGAGTTCATCCCGAACCTCTCGACCTGCAAGAGCCCGCAGCAGATGATGGGCGCGATCATCAAGAGCTACTTCGCCGAGAAACAGGGCATCGACCCGAAAAAGATTTTCAGCGTCTCGATCATGCCCTGCACGGCCAAGAAGTTCGAGTGCGGGCGCAACGAGATGGGGCACGGCGATGTCGCCGACGTGGACGCCGTGTTGACGACGCGCGAACTGGCCCGCTTCATGCGGATGCGCGGCATCGACCTGTCCAACCTCGAACCCGAAGGCGCGGACACGCCCTTCGGCGAGCGTTCGACGGCGGGCAAGCTCTTCGGCGCCACCGGCGGCGTGATGGAGGCCGCCCTCCGCTCGGCCTACTTCATGCTCACGGGAAAGGAACTGGAAAACCTGGAGATCAAGGCCGTCCGCGACCTGACGGGCATGAAGGAAGCCAAGGTCGGTGTCGGCGACCTCGAAGTCGGCGTGGCCGTGGTCAGCGGACTGGGCAACGCGCGGAAACTGCTGGAAGAGATCAAGTCCGGCGGGCAGAAGGGCCTGCACTTCCTCGAAGTGATGACCTGCCCCGGCGGGTGCATCAACGGTGGCGGCCAGCCGGTGTCGACCGACCCCGCGGCCGTCCGCGCCCGCATGCAGGCGCTCTATAGCATCGACCGCAACGAGACGCTCCGCGTCTCCCACAAAAACGCCGCCGTCCAACGGCTCTACGACGAATTCCTCGGAAAACCGCTGGGCGAAAAGAGCCACCACCTGCTCCATACGCACTACCACAAGAGAGAAACAATACGGTAAAACGGCCGTTAATTCGTTCGCTCGTTGACTCGTTAATTCGGTGTTCGAGTTAACGACTCAACGAGTTAACGAAGCAACGAGTTAACGAAGGATATAACGAATGTCGAACGCAACGAAACATACAGCCTCTGGCAAGACGGTTCTCCTGGTGGATACCGATCTGGAGTTTCTGGCCGAGTCCACACGGCAGTTGGAACAGGCTGGATACGCCGTCAAGACGGCCGAGAGCCGACGGCAGGCGGAAGAGATGATCCAGGCGGGCAAACCCGATCTGGTCATCACGGAGTTGATGCTTGAACAGATGGACGCCGGATTCACGCTGTGCCACCGCATCAAGCAGGGCGACGCGAAACTTCCGGTGATCCTCGTCAGCGCGGTCGGAAGCGTGACCGGCGTGGAATTCGACGCCGCCACCGCCGAGGAACGCGGCTGGATCAAGGCCGACGCGATGCTCGCCAAACCCGTCCGCTTCGAGCAACTCCAACACCTGATGGAACGGTTGATGGCGTAAGATCGGAAAGTCGCCGCGACGTAAATAGGGCTTGCCGTTTTGCGCTGTAGAACGTTGTGTACTACACAACGTTCCGTAGTACACAACGTTCTACAGCGCAAAACGGCAAGCCCTATTTACGTCGCGAAAAATCGCGTAAATCGCGGCCAGGACGACGCGTGAGTGTCGCATTCCCGATGCGGATGGTTCCCATGGAAAAAATGGACATCTTCTGTTTCCTGCATGTGGAAGACGCCTCCGCCCTGGAACGTATTTTGTACACCCCAGCCGACCAATGCCGACGCCACCACGTCGGTGACGAGGTGCATCTGCGGGGGCTCATCGAGGTGTCCAATCACTGCGCGCGGCAATGCCTCTACTGTGGCCTGCGGGCGCCAAATACCGCCCTGCCCCGCTACCGGATGACGCGGGAGGAGATTCTTTCCAGCGCCAGACAGGCGCGCGAACTGGGCTATGGCACCGTGGTGCTACAGGCGGGCGAAGACCCAGGCCTGACAGGACCGTTCGTCGCCGACGTGGTGTCCACCATCAAGGCCCTTCCGGGCGAGGTTCCGTTGGCCGTCACGCTGAGCCTGGGTGAACGGAACGACGAGGACCTGCGGCTATGGCGACAGGCCGGCGCGGACCGGTACCTGCTGCGGTTCGAAACCTCCAACGCCGAACTGTTCCACCGCATTCACCCGCCACTGCCGGGCGGGCCGTCCGACCGCATCGCCCAACTCCGCCGCATGCGCGAGATGGGCTACGAAATCGGAAGCGGCACCATGATCGGCGTTCCGGGACAGACCTACGCCGATCTCGTCAACGACATCACGCTCTTCGCCGAACTGGAGATGGAGATGATCGGTGTCGGTCCGTTCCTGCCGCATCCGCATACACCGCTGGGCGCCACGCAGCCGCAGACGGCCCCCGCCCGCGACGGGTTCGAGATGCAGGTCCCCAACTCCGAGGAGATGACGTATAAGGTGATCGCGCTGACGAGGCTGGCGTGTCCGCGGGCGAATATTCCCAGCACGACCGCGCTGGCGACGCTGAACCAAGCCCAGGGACGGGAGTTGGGACTGCAACGCGGCGCGAACGTCGTGATGCCCAACCTCACGCCGCCATGCTACCGCGCGATGTACGAAATCTACCCCGCCAAGGCCTGCCTGTACGAAGCCCCCGGACAGTTCCACACCGACCTGCTGAATCGCCTGGCCGCCATTGGCCGCCGCCCCGGACAAGGGCAAGGAAGCGCCGCCGCACCCGACACGACGACGCGGAGGTGAATTTCTCGCGTCGCGGCGGAATTGCGCAGTATAATCACATCGTAATGACCTGGTATTTTCTTCATGAAGGCAAGCCGGTCGGACCGATGGACCTGGTGCTGATGCGGCGGTTGCAGCAGTCCGGCCGCGTCGGGCCCGGGACCTTGGTGTGGCGTCAAGGAATGGCCCAGTGGCAGCCGTGGGCGCAAGTGCAATTGGCCATGACGTCCGCGGCGACCGACGGTGAAAAGATCTCCGACACGGAAACCTGCTGCCAGTGCGGCCAGGTCTGCCCGCAGGGCGACGTGCTGATCTTCGGTGACAAACCGGTCTGCGCCCCCTGCAAACCCTTCTTCCTCGAACGCATCCGCGAGGGCGTGATCGTCCCGGCGGGTACGGCGGAAAACGCCTTCGCGGGGTTCTGGATCCGCGGGGCCGCCCTGGCGATGGACCTGCTCATCGTCGGCCTCCTGCTGTACGTGCTCCGGTTCGCGTCATGGGGCCAGCGCGGGGTTCCTCTCGGCGACGCGGGGGAGGCCTGGATGGGCGTCCTGATCTGGATGGTCTACGTCACACTGACAACGACGCTGCTGTCGGCCACGCCCGGGAAACTGGTGCTCGGGCTGCGGATCATCACCGCCGACGGCCGACCGATGACGTTCGGCCTGTCCATGGCCAGGGTGCTCTCCTGGATGCTCAGCGTGATGGCGCTGGGGTTCGGGTTCCTGCTGGCCGTCTTTGACATCCAGAAACGCACCCTGCACGACGGCATGTGCGACACGCGCGTGGTTCGCAACGCCTTCGTCCCCTACAAAGTGTTATAATCCCCCCATGAGCCTGAGCCTGATACGATGCGATCGCTGCGGAGCGCCGGTGGAATTCGGCGCGTGGAACACGGGCGTGTTCACCTCCTGCCCGTGCGGGGCGAAACTGTACGCGCGGGCCTACCCGAAACTCGTCACACCGCTGGCGGCAGGGCACGGCGGGGCCGACCGCGCCGGAGACGAACAGTCCTGCTGTTTCCACCATCCGCAAAAACAGGCCGCCGTCGCGTGCGAGATCTGCGGCCGATTCCTGTGCGACCTCTGTGACCTGGCCGTCGGCGAGGCGCATGTGTGCGGACAATGCTACTGGCAGGCGATGCGGGAGTCCAACGATCCGCGGTTCTGTCCGCGACGGGCGACCTACGACCAGGCCGCCCTGGCGCTGGCCTGCATTCCCGTCACCGCCCCACTGGGCGTGTACTACGCGCTGCGACACTGGAACAGTCCCGCCAGCGTGCTGGGAGTCCGCCGGTGGCTGCTGACGACGGCCGCCATCGTCGGGGCCGTCGGCACGGTGTTCTGGGGAGTTATCGCGTACCGGCTGATCTCCGAGGTGCTCTTTGGCTGAGTCGGACTACATCAAAACCGCGACGGTGGCGTCCTCCGAACGGGGCGGCGACCCCGCCGCGCCGGAACAGACCTATCGCCACGTCACGGGGCGGCGGGGATTGTCGGGCCAGAGCATCCACCTGGGCGACGAGTTCATGCTATGCGTCAACAGCGGCATGTTCCAGGAGACGTACCGGCGGTTTTATTATCGCGACATCCAGGCGGTTTTGATTCGCCGGAACGCCGCCGGCGGAGCGACCGGGCTGGCGTTGATCCTGCTGGCCTTGTCGGTGATTATGATCGCGTTCACGCTCGGTTCGATGGTCTGGGTGGTGATCGGCGCGCTGAGCGTGGTGGCCTTGATCGCCAGCCTGTCCGGCCAGGGGCGGTGCGTCTGCTACATTCAAACGCCCGTGTCGATCCAGCGCCTTGCCGTGACCAACTTCCGCTCCGCCAAGCGGCTGCTGGCGGAACTCTCCCCCCGCATCGAGGCGGTCCAGGGACCCAGCACGCCCGCGGACCTCCACCGCATCATGAACGCCACACCGGCGACTTCCGAGGAGGCCGCATCGCCATGAACCTGGTGATTCTTGACGGGTATACGGTGAATCCGGGCGATCTGAGCTGGGACGCGCTGCGGGCGCTGGGGGACGTGACGGTGCACGATTACACACCAGCGGAATGGGTCCTGGAACGGGCGCGCGGGGCGGAAGGGATTTTCACCAACAAAACCGTGCTGGCCGCCGATCTGCTGGCCGCATTGCCGGGGCTGCGATACGTCGGGCTGTTCTCGACCGGAACCAACGCGGTGGACCTCGTCGCGGCCGCCCGGCTGGGCGTGACCGTGACCAACGTTCCCGCCTACAGCACGCCCAGCGTGACGCAGATGGTGTTCGCCCACCTGCTGGGTTTCACCACGCATGCGCGGGAGCATTCCGAGTCCGTTCGCGCGGGGCGGTGGACGACCAATCGCGATTTCTGTTATTGGGAACATCCGCTGATGGAATTGGCCGGGCGGACAATGGGCGTGGTCGGCTTTGGTCAAATCGGTCAGGCGGTCGCCCGCGTGGCGGCGACCTTCGGGATGCGCGTGCTGGTGTTTACACGAACGCCAAACCGGAACGTGCCCCAGGACCTCCAGGCCGTTGTGGAGTTCGTCTCGCTCGACGCGCTGCTGTCCCGCGGCGACGTCGTGACGCTGCACGTTCCACTGACGGATGCCACCGCCGGCCTGGTTAACCGCGAGTCCTTGGCGAAAATGAAACCCACCGCGTTCCTCATCAACACCGGGCGTGGCGGGCTGGTCGTGGAGACCGACCTGGCCGACGCCCTCAACACCGGCCGTCTCGCCGGCGCGGGCGTGGACGTGCTCAGCACCGAACCCCCCGCCGCCGACAACCCGCTGCTGCACGCCCGCAATATCACCATCACACCCCACATCGCCTGGGCCACCGCCGCCGCCCGCGGTCGCCTCCTGACCACCGTGGCGGAAAACCTCCGCGCCTTCCTGGCCGGCAGACCGGTGAATGTGGTGTCGTAAGTCCCTCGTGGCGCGGGCGTCTGTGGTAGAATGGCCACATGCACGAAGCTTCCATCGCACAGGGAATTCGGGACGCGACCATGCGGGCGTTGCCTTCGCCCTTCTCGCGTGTGCGCGGGGTGCGCGTGGTGACGGGCGTGTTTTCCGGCTGCGAGCGGGAGAGCCTGACGATGTACTTCACCGAGCTATCCAAGGGCACGCCGCTGGAAGGGGCGGAATTGGAGGTCGTGCGACAGCCGGCGAGGCTGATTTGTCAGGCGTGCGGTTTCACCCGCGACTATCACAACACGGGCGACTTCGCCATACAATGTGAACGCTGCGGCGAAGCGAACCGGCTGGAGGGAGGCAACGAGTTATACCTGGAGTCGATGGAGATAGACGAAGGCAGCCAATAGCCAGTAGCCACCAGGAACGTCATCGGCAAGAACAAACGGGAATTGTCGCAAATACTACTTTCGTATGCGATGAAAGACGCATAAGCGGTTATTCGATTTGGGCTATTCCAGCGGGAGCACCGAGGAACAATTAATGCGAAATTTATCAGAACTCAACATCGATGAAGGCGGGAAACCCGTCACGCGGCCTGCGCCAACAAAGGACATGGTTGACGCCTTTCAGGCCCATTGGGGCCTTGTTATTCCGGAAGAGTACCCTCGGATAGACATGGCGAAGGGTTCCATTTTATACTAAGGGACTCTAACAAAACCTGTTCTTGACCGCTGGCCCAATTCAATGAATAGACGGTTTTGTTAGAGTCCCTAACTCGGGTATATTTGGTGATTTTGGAGATGGGCCGAGATCGCCACATTACCCTTTTAATTTTGTTCAAAGGCCATGAGATCATGAGCACGCTACTAACAGACAAGGCATCGATTGATGAATTTGTGCATAAGACGGACGGCTTCCATGATGCCGTTGTCTCAGAAATGGTCATGAAATCCAATCGCCACGTTTCCAGAGATGGATGGCTTTACGACGACCTTGCGCCATTTAACATGACGTTGGTTGTGCAATCTCAGTTTGAAGAGTCTCACATCATCATTTTACATATAAGCAATGTGACGGAATTTCGATTCGATCCAAGGTTTGATTTAGAATTTGAGGGCGAAGCCGAAGAAAACGGCATTGTGATTTATCTTTCGAGCAAAGCAAATGCAACTCGTTCCGTCATTCGGGCAGCCGAAGCGGCCTATGAGATTAAAAGCCAGGAATAGCCCCATTGATCCCTCAAACAAAGTTCCACTTACGCCCCCAGTACATTCGACGTATACTACTTGGTGAAATAACCTTATGAGGCATATCCACAATGGCGAGTTACATGGACAGACTATTGGCAAACCTAAATCGTAATGCCCCCGCCTCAGCGGCGGCAGTAGAATTATTCGAGCGGCAACTAGGCGTGAAACTTCCGCCTGAGTACGTCGAATTTTTGACGATAACCAATGGCGGCGAGGGATTTGTCGGCAAGAGCGCGTATGTGATACTCTGGGCGATTGGCGAGTTAGCTTCCATGAACCAAGCCTATGAGGTTCAAACGTATGTGGCCGGATTGCTGATCTTCGGATCGGACGGCGGCGGGGAAGCGTTCAGTTTCGACACACGAAACCCACGGTGGCCAATTGTCCAAGTGCCGTTTATCGGCATGGCATGGGACGTAGCCCAGCCAATGGGCATGACGTTTCGTGAATTTTTGGAACATCTGCACGAGATCGAGTAGATGAATGATCCATTACCACAACGACAGTTCCACGGCGTTGATTGTCGCGGCAAAGAAATCTTTGAGATTACGCCCGTTATTCTCGGTGGTAGCCCAACGCGAGACCGGGGAGGCCAGACCGCTCTGTTCCAGTCATGGAAAACGAACGAATGAAAATCAACATTGGTCAGTCGATATTGAAACTCAATGACGAGCACTCCCTGGCGAATCGTCGGCGGTTCGACGCGTTGGGGCTGGTGGGCGTGAACGTGCTGGCTTCGCCGGGGGCGGGAAAGACCAGCGTGATCGTTCGGTTGGCCCAGGCCCTGCGAGACCGCGGGCGGAGCGTGGGCGTGATCGAGGGCGACGTGGCGGCGTCGATCGACACGGAAAAACTTCGCTCGCTGGGATTCGCGGCCGAGCAGATCAACACCGACGGCGGCTGTCATCTCGACGCGGCGTCGGTCGGCCGGGCGCTGGAGCGGCTTGGCGTGCGGGGGCCTGGGTTTGTGTTTATCGAGAACATCGGCAACCTGATTTGCCCGACGCAGTTTCATCTTGGTGAGACGTTGCGGCTGGTGATCGCGTCGGTGCCGGAAGGCGACGACAAGCCGATCAAATACCCCGGCGTGTTCGAGACAGCCGACGCGGTGGCGCTCAACAAGATCGACCTGCTGGAGCACGTCGATTTCCGCCTGGACGCCTTCACCGCCGCCGTCCGCGTCACAAACCCGCACGCGCCGCTAATCCCACTCTCCGCCCGCACCGGCCAGGGTGTGGGGGAATTAGTCGAGTGGCTATCAAGCTGCAGGCTATAGGCTGGGTGTAGTAAAAGTTTCTGGTACGAAGAAATCGTTGGTTTTGCTTTGGAAAACAACCGAGCGTCCTCCCCGTCCTCACGCGATCCGGGCCGGCACACAGCCGCGAAGGGGCGTCTTGTATAGCCCAGGGTGAGCGGGACTCCGCGAACTCTGGGTTTTGGGCATTTTGAACTTTTATCGATCCTGACGCCACTGGCCGCATATCACGCCGATGTGGGAAGGCGGCATCGAACGACGCGCACGGTCCCGTGCGCGCGTCGTTCGATGTCGCCCTCCCACATCGGTATGATATGCGGCCAGTGGCGTCAGGATCGGTTTTATTGAAAAAAACACCGCATACCCAGGGTTCGCGGCGTCCCGCTCACCCTGGGCTACCCAAGACGCCCCGTTGGGGCTGTGTGCCGGCCCGTGTCGCGCGGGGCCGGGGAGGCGGCTCGGTTGGTTTCGACATGAAAACCACACGGATGATCTCTGCCAGAATTTTTTGTCACACCCTATCGGGCGGGGCAATCGCATCAAAATCCGCTGATGCATGGGAAGCGTTCAAATCCGAAGCACGAAATCCGAAATCCGAAATCCGAAACAAATCCCAAAGCGGAAAATCCCAAAACCCAAACGGTGACGTCCCACGCCTTGACGCATGGCGTCGCCGTCCGCGTTTGGAATTTTCTGCTGTTTGGTTTTTGGGATTTGTTTAGGATCTCGGATTTCGTGCTTCGGATTTATATCGATTCCCGTGCAAACAAACGCACAAAATGACAAAATTTCGAAGCGATTGCCCTGTGCTGTCGGGGCTTGTCGGCAGCATGGTTGTCGGGTATGCTGTATGAATCGCCGCCGTCGCGGGTGGCGTGAGGCGTTTGGGTATGACACAGGCCTATATTTCAGCGGCTGACTCGACGGCGGTGTTGCCCGCCCGCGCGTTGAACGTGCTGGTGATGATGCCCGCCCTGAACGAGCAGGCGACGGTCGCCGACGTGATTGCCCGCATGCCGCGGGATCTGGACCAGGCCGGCCGTGTGGACGTGCTGGTGATCGACGACGGGAGCACCGATCGCACGGCCGAACTGGCGCGGGAGGCGGGGGCGCGCGTCGTCAGTCACGGACGGCGGCGCGGGGTGGGGGCGGCCTTTCAGACGGCCCTGAGCTACGCGCTGGAAAACGACTACGACATTATCATCACCATCGACGCCGACGGGCAGTTCGCGCCCGAGACGATTCCCGCGCTGGCCGATCCGGTCATCCGCGGGCAGGCGGATTTCGCCACCGCGTCCCGATTCGCCGACCCGGCCCTGGTTCCCGACATGCCACGCGTCAAACGCTGGGGAAACCGCCAGATGAGCCGCCTCATCTCGCATCTGACGGGCCAACACTTCGCCGACGTCTCCTGCGGCATGCGCTGTTACAACCGGCGGGCGGCCTTGAGCCTCAACGTCATCGGAGCGTTCACCTACACGCAGGAAGTCTTCCTGAACCTGGCGTTCAAGGGCCTGCGGATGGTGGAAGTTCCCATCGCCGTCCGCGGCGTCCGCGAACACGGAAAAAGCCGCGTCGCGTCGAGCATCCTCCGCTACGCGTTTAAAACCTCCTGGATCATTTTCCGCTGCTACCGCGACTATTTCCCGTTGCGATTCTTCGGGCGCCTGGCGGCGTGCTTCATGATTCCGGGCGTGCTGCTGGAGCTGTGTCTGTTGGCGCACTACCTGATGACGGGCCGATTCACCGGGCACCAGTGGGCGGGGTTCACGGGCGCGGGGCTGTTTTTCGTGGGGCTGGTGCTGCTGCTGATGGGCATTCTCGGCGACATGCTCGACCGCCACCGGATTTACCTGGAGGAGATGCTGTACCACTTCCGCTCGGCCCGTGGGCGGGACCGTCGCGAGGCCGACGACAGGGTGGACGACGAATGAGCGGGCGTCGGTTGTTCCAGGCCTGTTATTTTCCCCGCAGCGTCGAGTTGGAGGGCGTGGGGTCGCTGGTGCGCGGGGTCTCGGGCGCGTTCGTCCGCGCGGGGTGGGACGTGACGCTGCTGTTGCCGGCGGGCGAGTACGCCATTTCCGGTGTGGAGGTCCATACGTACGGGTCGGGTCCGCGGGGACGGTCGCGGTATCGGCGGGCGGTGGAGCGGTTCAGCGCGCAGGCCGACGCGACGCTGCTGGTGGAGAACAATCCGGCCTTTGGGGCGTCGGCGGAATGGACGGCCGACGCGTCGCGCGCGCGGACGCTGTTTTATTCGCCGCTTCAGTCGTTTGCCCTTCTGGGCGAGATGGGGTGGTCGAAGCAGTCTCTGTTGCACGCGGTGGGGAAGCATTGGTTCTGGGCACGGCGCGTGGACTGGCGCAACAAGCGATGCGTGGTCGGAAGCGAGTTTCAGGCGGAGCAGTTGCGGTCGCTTGGCTGCGGGCAGGTGGACGTGCTGCCGGTGTGCGGCGTGTCACGGGATGAGGCGGTGTTGTCGCGGACGGCGGCGCGGCGTCGGCTGGGCTGGGACGACACGCCGGTGGTGGGGTATCTCGGTCATTACTCGCGGGCCAAAGGCGTGGATGTTCTGGTGGAGGCGTTTTCGAATTATCTCGGTCCGGGCGTTCTGGCGTTGGCGCACAGCGGAAAAGGCGTGTTGACCTCCAACGGCCGGGCGGCGTTGGAGCGGCTGCGGTCGCGGGGTCGCGCGCGGGAAGTGGGCGTGTGCGATCCGCTGGTGTTCCTTGCCGCGTGCGACGCGGTGGCGCTGCCGTACATTACGAGCAGTATTTTTCATCAGCCGCAGGTGTTGTTGGAGTCCCTGGCGGCGGCGACTCCGGTCATCACGACGGACCTGGGCGGGTTCGCGGAGTTGCCCTCACGCGGGCCTTGCGGGCTGGTGATTCCCCCCCGCGACGCCGACGCGCTGATGTCGGCCGTCACCCAGGCGCTTACGGATGTGCCCCAACTGCACGCGATGGGCCGATGGGGACGGACGGTGTTCGAAACCTCCTGCCCGAGCGAGCGGCTGGTGGAGTACATGGGTGAGTTATGACGAAACTGGATTCGGCGGCGGTGCAGAAACGGCAGGCCTGGGCGGAGCGGCCCGGAACGCAGACGTACATCGACGAGATGGGGCGCTACGCCGTCGCGCGCGACGAGGCGATCGTTCGGCCTCTGCTGGGGCGCGGACCGGGGCGGCTGCTGGACCTGCCCTGCGGAACGGGGCGGTTTCTGGAGATAGAGAAGGAACTGGGTTTTACGATCACGGCGGCCGATTACAGTCCGACGATGATGAGCGTCGCCCAGCGGCACGCGGGCGTGGAGTTCGTGACGGCCGACGCGTTCGACCCACCGTTTGAAGCCGACACGTTCGACGCGATTCTCATCATGCGGCTGCTGTTTCATTACGCCAATCCCGAGGCGATTGTGTCGGCCCTGGCGAAGAGTTTGAAGCCCGGCGGGCGGATGGTGTTCGACACGCTGAACCGGTTTTCGACGCGGTGGATGGCGAGCAAGGTCATCAAAGTGTATCGCAAGGACCCGACGCGGCGGTTGTATTTCGAGACGCCCGGTTCGATGCGGCGGAAAATCGAGCAGGCCGGTTTGCGCGTGACGGCGACGCGGACGGCGTACCTGCTTCCGACACGGGCGTACCGCGTGCTGCCGCGCGTCGTGACGTGGATGGCGGACGCATGCGAATCCCTCACACCGTCCTCGCTGCGCGTGCTGACGTACTGGCAGGTCGAGAAACCGCGATGAGCGGTGGTTAATTCGTGGAAAAAACGCGCACAACAACTTGCGATGTTCCCGTTCCGCCGGCCCGTCGATCTTGGACGGGTCGGCGTGTTGTCGTGCTGGTGGTGCGGTTGGCGTTGTTGGCGGTGGTGTTGTTTTATGTGGTTCGCGCGTTGGCGGCGGGGTTCGGCGCGGTGGATTGGGCCGGTTTTCGCCCGAGCGCGTGGTGGCTGTCGGCGGCCGGTGCGGCCCTGCTGGCGAGCATCGCGGCGGTCTGCCTGGCGACGGTGGCGAATATCCGCGCGCTGTCGCCAGCCTCGCCGCCTGGCGCGGCATCCTCCTCACCATCGCTGTCGGTGCTTTTGTCCGCCGTCGCGGTGGCGCGGCTGGGGCGGTACGTTCCGGGGAAAGTGCTCTCCGTCGTCGGCGTTCCGCTGCTGTTGAGGCCCTTCGGATACAATGCCGTCTCCGTCACCACGGCCGTTCTGCTCAATTCCGTGCTCAGCGTATTCACCGGACTTCTGGTGGCGGCCCCGTTGCTGGGATTGGCACCGCACATTCGGCCGTATGTGCCGGCGGGCTGGTTGTGGATGGTGCTCGTCATGGCGGCGATGGTGGCGCTGCTGCATCCAGCCGTCAATCGTCCGGTGCTGGGGATGCTCTTCCGCGCGATTGGCAAACCGCCGCCGTCGACCTCGATGCGGTTGCGGGATTACGCCGTGCCGTCGCTGTGGCTGCTGGTTCAGTGGGCGGCGATGGGCGTGGGGCTCTGGTGCATCGGTCGGAGCGTGGATGGGGCGTTTTCGTCATCGAACGGCTGGGTCTGCGCGAGCACGGCCGCGTTGGCGGTGACGGTGGGGTTTCTGGCCCTGTTCGCTCCGGGTGGGCTCGGGGTGCGTGAGGCGATTTTCCTGGCCGTGTTCACCCCGCTGCTGGACGTCGAACGGGCCAGTCTGCTCGCGGTTGGCATGCGCGTGATGATGCTCGTCACCGAAGTGCTCGCCGCCGCCGTCGGCGCGGTGGTGCTTCGCTATGCGAGAAAAGGCTGTGGGCCGTAGGCTGTAGGCTGTGGGCGCAGGCAACCGCCTGGTATGGGTCCGTGTGCGAAGCATTGGAAAGGCACATGCGTTTGCCTATAGCCGTTTCGTGAAAGGTCATACAGAACGTCATGATGGACAACCCGTCAAAGGAGTATCGCCTTCTGGAGCATCGCTCGGCCTGGTTGACCATTCTCGCGGGCGGGTTTAACGCGTTTTTCGCGTTTATCACGTTTGGGTCGTCGGTGCTGATGCTGTACTTCATGAAACTGGGGCTGCCGACGGACAAGATCGGGCGGCTGCTGTCGTTTTTTCCGTTTGCCGGAGTGATCGCGGTCGTGCTGGCGCCTCTGACGGCCCGGCTGGGGTTCAAGCGCACGTTCTGCTGGTTTTACGGGGTTCGCAAGCTGGTGATCCTGGCGGCGCTGGCGACGCCCGTCGTGATGGAGCGGCTGGGGTTCGACGCCGGCGTGGCGTATGTCACCGTGGTGATCCTTCTGTTCACGCTCTGCCGCGCGATCGCCGAGACGGGGTACTATCCCTGGTCGCTCGAATTCGTTCCCAGAGCGGTCCGCGGACGGTATTCCGCGGCGGGGAATTTCGTGGGGTCGCTGGGCGGACTGGCGGCGCTGCTGCTGGCCACCCTGGTCCTTCGCCGATCCAGTGAGTTGGGCAGTTACACCCTGCTCATTGCCGGCGGGGCGATGGTGGGGGTTGTCGGCGTGGTGCTTCACGGATTCGTGCCCGGAGGCCAGCCGACGGGACGTTCTATCCGCGTGGGGATATACGTTCGGAAAATGCTGGCCGCCCTGGGGTGCCGCGAGTTCCGCCGGTTTCTGCTGGCCGTCGGGCTGCTCACGCTCGGGTCGGCGCCGATGGCGTTCCTTCCGGT
>Ga0123353_10002880_pt1 | contig 21522 bp, 17 predicted proteins | sample TergutLab28metaG_3_FD_92763 | JGI IMG/M metagenome (GOLD analysis project Ga0123353, IMG submission 92763) | Labiotermes labralis P3 segment gut microbial communities from Petit-Saut dam, French Guiana - Lab288 P3 | ecosystem: Host-associated > Arthropoda: Insects > Digestive system > Gut ... | reverse complement strand
GTGGGATTTCTCATTGACATAATCCTTCTGGTCGACTCAGCTTCTTACAGAAATTAGTACCAGGAATATTTCCTGCAGGCTAAAGGTGGCCAGTGCATAGGACTGACAACCTTACCACCTTTGTATGCTGATTGTCTCAAAATGTGGGAGCCTCAACCTCCTGGAACACTCTCTGGGCCTGTAATAGGCCTGTACAGGGATTGTATTACATGCTTTATACACATGGCTGTAGAGATATGATTTGATTTTTGTGGTGGTTAAATTTCTGGAAAATGCTGCATACAGCATAAGCAGAGAAGCTGTAGACCATTGTTTAAGGAGAGCCAGCTAAAAGAATGGGGCTTGTATTCTGGAATAGATCACGTAATGTTCTGTTGTGACGTGACCTACAATTCTGCAGAGATATAGTCCATATTTCTGTACTTATTTTCATGCTATTGGAGAATATTTTAATTATGAGAATGAGGGTGAAAAGATGTATTCCTTTCCTCTGAAGCTTTGAAGCACTATTTCTGATTTATGTCACCAGTCTTTCATTTTCTTTATAAAAACATTGTTTCTGTGATAATTGTACTAAAATGCTGTGTGCATGTATCTTAACGTTCCTTTTGCAGGACATTGACAACCTGATGGCAGAAGGCAATAAATCCAGAACTGTAGCAGCAACCAACATGAACAGTGAGTCATCACGTTCTCATGCAGTATTCTCTGTGGTGCTGACTCAGACTCTCACAGACACTAAATCTGGTGTCTCAGGAGAGAAAGTGAGTCGAATGTCACTTGTTGACCTTGCCGGGAGTGAACGAGCCAACAAGACAGGTGCTGTTGGGGATAGACTGAAAGAAGGCTCAAATATTAACAAGTGAGTTTGCTAAAAAAAAAAATGTATTTTGCATGAAGTTTGAAGTTCCACAAATGTTGTTAGAGAATCGACTTTTGGAGGTATATCGGCCACATATTAACTTCAGTCACATACAGAGCCAGGCTGGTTCACTTCTGGTAAAGAATCCCTTGGCATTCATTTGATGGTGGCAATGACACTAATGTCTGTTACTCCTGGGAGTCAGCCCACTGTTGACCAGACCTCATGTCTGACTGAACCTAATTCGAACATAACACAGAAGAGCCTGATCTCGTTTCTCAGATTTATTCGCTCTGTATGATGAGTGATAAACTTGTATAATCAGACCAATGGTCCCATTGTTCATGCAGTCTAATGTGATGTGCATTTTAAGCCACACAGCAGTTTATTATTATTATTATTATTATTATTATTAGTTGTAGTAGTAGTAGTAGTAGTAGTAGTAGTATTCATGCGCGTCTGTATCAATGCAGGTCATTAACCACTCTCGGCCTTGTGATTTCCAAGCTGGCTGACCAGGCGTCAAGTGGCAAGAATAAAGACAAGTTTGTGCCATATAGAGATTCTGTACTTACTTGGCTTCTCAAGGTATGCAATTTCTGCCTCACTGTCATAGAATCTTTTATGTTAAGGCATCAGCATTTAGCAGGCCCATGAGTTGGGTCGCTTTTTGACCTCCTGTGGCCTAATTAATATGATGTGCCATTCAAAGGTCTCTTCTTCTTAATCCATGTATTTTATAACAGTTCTAATAGTGTATGCTTTCTTCTGGGTAACTCCCAGCGTCTGAATTTTATATGCTAACATTTAGGTACACTGTGTCTGTTCCATCTAGGTTTGAGAATGTGGGAGTATAAATACTCCAACATTCTCAAACCTAGTCATTCTTCGTACCTACCCACCTATGAAGATGGAAGAGACAGAGTGTTCCAAAACGTTGACGTATAAAATTCAGACGCCAGGGAATTACCCAGAAGAAAGCATACAGCATTCAGAACACAGCGAAAGCTTGAAGGCAAGAGTAAGTTCTAATAGTTCAAGCAGTCTGTTGCTTTTGTGTTCTGTCACCAGACATTGCAGCCGAGCATGCGTCACCCCTGCTTTGACTTTTGTTAAGTCTCACATTTGGGTCTCAACCTGGACATCAGACTGTTAGATTGTCAGGAAGGAGTTTATTCCGTGGGTTTATTTTGGCTGTCCATAATATCACTGTGGGATTAGAAATTAGTGATTGCAAATTCCTTTTCCTTGTGTGAACAAGATGTTAGTTATCATATATTGTACTTGCTTGATTATTAATTTATTATTATTTAGGACAACCTTGGAGGCAATAGCAAGACTGTGATGGTGGCAACAATTTCTCCTGCAGCGGACAACTATGAAGAAACATTATCTACTTTACGGTATGCGAACAGAGCAAAACAAATTGTTAACCATGCAGTTGTTAATGAAGATCCAAATGCAAGAATTATCAGAGAACTGCGGCAAGAAGTTGAAGCTCTGAAGGAAATGCTTAAACATGCAACAGCATTAGAAGGTTACAAAGAGGTAAATGTCACTATTAGATTCGTTCTTTTATATGCATCTGGCTGAACGTGCTTTTCTTGGGTAGATGGACTCACACACACACACACACACTAGCCACTCACAGTTCACGAACACTATGTGTTACACTACATTGGAGAGGTTTTACTTTATGTATCTCTTGAGAGATTGGTTTAGTCATAGGTTATTTAACAATGCTACTCCAGTTGCAGAGGTTGACAGTTGCTCTATACTCGTCTGTAACCCTGACCAGGCAGCATATTATCACATTCTTCCTGCCAGTCACCACTCCACGATTGCTCTATGCTCATCTATAGCCCTGACCAGGCAGCACATTATCACATTCTCCCTACCAATCACCACTCCACCATTGCTCTATACTCATCTGTAACCCTGACCACACAGCACATTATCACATTCTCCCTACCAATCACCACTCCACCGTTGCTCTATACTCATCTGTAGCCCTGACCAGGCAGCACATTATCACATTCTCCCTACCAATCACCACTCCACCGTTGCTCTATACTCGCCTATAGCCCTGACCAGGCAGCACATTAGCAGGTCTTCAGTCATTAAATCTTAATCTCTGACCAACTCTTGGCTGTGTACATAGTGAGGAAGTATAGTTCACTAGTTCAGTTTGTTGTAGGAGTGTGGTGAGACTGAATCCCTTAGTAGTATGGTCTTAAATGGGCCTATCAGCTAGTGACAGAATGATAACTGGCAGGGTAAGATTAAAGTGCTGAGAAGAAAGCCAGCCACAGTCCCACTTTTCCCACAACAGATATCTCGTCGCCTGTCTTAGGATTGAACCCAGTCCTGCACTGTGAGAAGCCAGCAGCTGACTGCATTAATTAGAACAGGGGACATGGTGAGTAGATAAGGATTTGGGTATAGCCAGTTGTGGGCTATTTCGAAGTGCCGTCCCAGCATCACCGTTGGAAAAGTGTGCAAGACAGTCAGTATACTGGCTGGGACTTGAAGTGGGTACCTCTCAGTTACCAGATTAGAACTTTACCACTGCACCATGCTTAGTGTTAGTTATTGGTTGCCACTAACTGATGGTTGTGTGTCTGGCTGATACAGTAGTTTGCATAGATATTGCGGTAAGTACAGACTAAGCTGTGTTCACAGGATGCAGCCATGGTGTTCACTGATGTCTCATGCAGACTCTAAACTGCTGTGCCACAAAGGACACCAGTGTCTGCTTTCTAAGGCTTACAGTTTTTGTACACCATCACCATACATCCACTGGAGTGCATTACAGCTCTAAGGGAGTGTGTTCTTTATCTCTTGTGGGTACTAATTTTTGTTTGTGGTAGTTCAGAATAGTGTAAAATCACAAGTTTCAATGTGATGGCTTGAAACGAAGGTATGAGAAGTCATGGTGGCCTGCTAGATTTATCATCAGTATTAAGGTGGCATTCAGCATGTTGACACAAAATCTAATAGTGATAATAATTTACCAACCTGGCTGTGCACTATACCCAGACCAACCATCTGCTTTTTCCACAGTCTGATGGTGTGTAATGTTGGACCAATTTGACTATATGTTTCAGCAGCGGGTGGATCTCACAGAAAAACTGACTGAAAGTGAGAAGCTGATGAAAGCGATGTCACAGACATGGGAGGAGAAGCTGCAGAACACAGGTGAGTTGTTTGATGTAAGTGAAGAGTTATGTCTTCCATGACAGAGCAGTGAAAGTTAAGGGTTAAGTTTTATATCTGAAGCCATGATGTCTTCTGACCTAACAGCACAGTTATCTCCATTTTATGTGTTTATACAGAGCGTCTGCAGCAGGAGAGACAGCAGGCACTAGAGAAAATGGGCATCAGTGTTCAAGCTTCGGGCATAAAAGTGGAGAAGAACAAGTATTACCTAGTCAACCTTAATGCTGATCCATCACTCAATGAACTGCTGGTGTACTATCTGAAGGTATTTAACAGTTTCTACAAGTTTATTCCACGGCTGCCAAGTTAGATCAAGGCCTGGTTCTCGAGATATTCAAAATGGCTGAATACTTTCTGTACAGACCTCGTATTCGTCTCAAAACTTTACATTTAACGTGTCCTGATTCTCTGAGAGTGACATATGAGGTTTTCCGACCAAATGAAACAGTGGGTAATATTTGCTTCTTGGACAGAAACTGAGGACTACTTGGATACCATTATTTCTCAGATTTTATAACCTCTTACTTCTAATTTCACCATGAATATAATTTTTAGATTTGGTCTTCTGAATTTCAGTACAGTGTTATGGTGTAGATAAAGCAGTGTTTTCGACAAATGGTGGTCTCCATTTGCAGTTTGCTCTGAAAAATGGGGTATCATACTACACAGCATCAGACCCCAGATGTCTTGGTATAAAGCAATGTTTGAGGTTCTTACAGTTGCATTTGTGAAGACTGAAGTGGTTGTTAGACCATGGTGTGTAGTATATAGTATCTGATGTTGTGAAGGATTATAGTGCCTTCAAACTGTTTATCAATCAGCGTCGTGTAACATCCCAAAAGACATAAACTGTCATTTTTTTAATGCTTTGTTGACTATGCATCCCTGTATAATCTTGTAAATAAAGCCAACTTGGTGGACAATTTATTCATAGTATATTTATTCTTAGTATATTTATCAATCTCTGCATGTTTCGGGCAACTATGTGCCTGTCATCAGGAGAAACAACTGTATTTTTCTGACACTTGGTACTTGTTATTCTGTCTGGATGACTGTCTGGTATGTAGGTTGCGTACCAGACAGTCATCCACATGCAATAACAAGTACCAAGTGTTACATAAACACAGTTGTTTCTCCTGATGATGTGCATATAGTCGCCTGAAACATGTACACATTGATAAATATACTAAGAATTACAAGATAAACTGTCATGTTTATATTGCTTTTGTTTGGTATTCATTACTGTTTATTATTAAAAATAAGTGTACTAAGATAAACAGCTGTGTATTACATGTCATTCATTTGATAAAATTGTCTGTTTTGGTGTGAAAAGCATTATTTTGATAGTCATGGGATAATTAAAATGGCAATTGTGTTTTGACATAATTTTTGGTCATTTTGTTCAGAGGGAAAACATTACTTTGCTGTTTTCCCACTATGTGCATGAGGATACTCAGTTTCTTTCTGTATTTGTTCTGTTAGCAGTTCTGTTCTTTTCTTATTTTAATAGTTGGCATTGCCAATATTGATTATTTGTAGTGAATTTATTTTTGCGCCACTCATTCACTGTTTACAGCGCGTCTTCTGAAACATACTACTCAACCAACTAACACCCTTTACAATTTAATGTCATTAACCTTTTGGTGCCGGAATTATTTTTTTAATTTTAGCACATCCTGTATATAAAATGTGAAAATACAGGAACCAAATATGTTAGAATTATGAAACAAACTGCATTTTGAAGAGAAAAAAAACGGAGAGTATATACCATGTTTAAAATATTCAGTACCCATATTTGTTGAATAAATATACAAAATGCAACTTTAGAGGTTAGCGGTGCGGTACGACCACTATAGTTGACATTAGGCGTCAAAAGGTTAACATAGACTGACTTTTGGTATTGTTCTTTGTGTGTACAGGAACGGACTTTGGTAGGCGGGCGAGAAGCACCTATGGAGCAGGACATTCAGCTCTCCGGACTCGGAATTCAACCAGAACATTGCATTATAGTCATAGAGGATGGTGGGCTGATTATGGAACCACTCGCAAATGCTCGGTCATATGTGAATGGTCTCCCTGTCACTGAGAGGATTCCCTTACATCACGGAGACAGGATACTTTGGGGAAATCATCACTTCTTCAGAGTCAATTGTCCCAAATCAGCAGGTAGCACTTTGCATCACATTACCACTATGCTATTACTACCCATACAGCACGTATCTGATCCATTGTTTTTTGACTTTATCACATGAATACATACTAAAATTGTTCAGTGAAATGTCAAGGCAGATGTGCATTTGTGCACATGTGCCTGCACGGGTGTGTGTGGGTGCCTGAGTGGGCATGTGCACATGCATGTGTGCATTGGTACTTGTGCGTTTCCCTTCCAGTGTTTTCATTTTATGTGGGTCATCTCGTAACGAATTGTGCGTAGTCTTCCTTGCACATTTGTAGGTAATGGGGTAACAGAGCCTCTCCTTCTGTCACTGTCCTTTTACAGCCCCTCAGTTTCATTCTCTTCTCATATTCTTTCTTCTGTTTTACATCTTTCCTCATTTGTTGTTTCTGTCTTCATCTGTGTCCATGTCCATTCATAAAATATCTTCTGCTGCATATTAACCATTTGGGTCCAGTATTAAATGCAGGGTATGCTCTGCAAGAGCCAGAAATTAAAATGGCTGCCATTACTCTGCATGTATTTTGGGCAGTGTTTGTATGTGACCTTGGACAGTTTAGCCACATGCTGTATATTGACCATAGTTGACTTCTGGCACCAAAGGGTAAATTTATCATTCAAAGTGTTTTATCTTTAAAATTTCTCTAGTCCTCCCCCTCCCCCCCCACCTCACTTCCTCTGTTTTTGTTTTCCATTCTATGTCTCTTAGAACACTAAACTCTTCTAGTTGCTGATTAATATTACACTTAATCTGTCAACAGCGATGGCATCTGAACCACAAACTCCTGCGCAAACAATTGACTACAACTTTGCTCGCGAGGAACTGATGCTGAATGAGCTGAGCAATGATCCTATACAGACTGCCATTGCTCGACTTGAGAAGCAGCATGAGGAAGACAAGCAAGGTACATTGCCAGGCTATTTAAGTTGAAGCAATGGGTGATGGGGGTATGTAATACGAGAACAATGGAGGAGTGTGAGGATTCGTGTGTTGCGGCGTGTGGGATGGGGTGGTGCCAGGTATGTGCATCTTAATGGAAAACCACTCTCATCAGACATTGAAGTAATATATCCACGGTAATCTGGGCACTGCTTATGATACATGACTGTGAAATTATTGTTACTTTTTCCTCTCTCATGCATATAGGACAAATTGTAGATTTACAATCGTAGTGTAGAAAGTGAAAAGCAATGAATTTCGTCACTTTTTTGTGTTGACTAGTTGCACTGGAGAAACAGCGTCAAGAATATGAGAGACAGTTCCAGCAGCTGCGCAATATCCTGTCACCCTCCACGCCTTACTCACCCTATGTGCCATTTGATCCCTTTCGGCTGGGCAAGATCACACCTTGTACACCCACCACGCAGATGCGAGTGGAGAAATGGGCTCAGGAAAGGTGAGTACATTGCTGTAAGATATGTGAGGTTTGTTTGTTTTTGTTGTTTATTTGTTAGTTGGTTGGTTTTTGTTTCTTTGTTTGTTTGTTTATAACCATTCACACATATTTCTCTTAACAAAAATAACCTTTAGTCATCTTTCTTGTCCAGTATGCACATAACACTCATAATTTTTATGTTTTCAGCTGCAGATTACATTGCATATGGGGTAGTATTTCTTCCTACTTTAGGGTTGATGGTATATAAATGGATTTTAATGTTGGCTGGGAATTAAGTTCACTGACCCTGCAGAGAAGTTTGAAGACATTGTTGATAACAAAATATAGATGTGATAGAATGACATCTGAAAGGCTAACTAAAAGGGAAGGTAACCTAAAAGAAACTTTGCTCTGCTGCACAAATTTTTGTCATAGTGGGTAATGTATTTGCTTTACAGAGATGAGATGTTTAAGAGGAGTTTGGGTCAGTTGAAGGCTGACATTCTTCGAGCAAATGCTTTGGTACAGGAGGCCAACTTTTTGGCTGAAGAAGTTGGAAGGCAAACAACCTTCAGCGTGACTCTGCAAATACCTCCTGCGAATCTTAGTCCAAATCGCAAGGTGGGTAAAGAAAACTTGATGAAGTGCGTGCATGTCTTGCATTGTCATCTTCTGTAATTCTCTTGAGTGCCCGTAGTCTCTCAAGCATGAGACAGTTGAACAGTAAAATTGTTCCTGTTGTTACATGTCATTCTTTGAATAGTGTGGAGGTAAGGCTTCAGACATTCTAGGCACCAGCAATGGACAAAGGTGAGTCCCAGCTAAGAAATTCTCACAGAATTTCTGTGGGACATCTTTCTGGAAAATGGCAACTAAGAACAGAAGAACTGTAAATTCTGATAAAAAAGGACTAACAACTGTGATGGATATATTGGTGTGTGATGATGACAACAGCGATGAAGATGCTGACAGTGTGAATAATTCAGATAATATTGCTTTGATTACAAGACTGTAATTTGATGGATTTCTTAGGATTTGGCCATTTTAAGAAACAATTGAAAATTGTTTCTTGTTTCAGGCAGGACGTGCGGTATGAAACATCCTAGTTTTGTTACCGATGTAAAAAATTATTCTTCATTTACAACAGAATGTGTCCTCTTATTTGCTGTGGGTTTTCCCACAAATATATACTGTTAGCAGTTTGTTTATAAAAGCCATCAGCTGTCCCTCTTGAACAGTTAAGACACTTCTCAAACATAGCCGCTGAATTTTTTTAAGCTGAGTAACCAGTTTTATGTTCTGAGAAAGCAGATTATGAGCACAAGAAGAAGATTATGAATGCTAGAAAAATGGTACAAGCACTAAAAGCAGGTTATGAACACAAGCAAGAGATTTGAACACTAGATACAGAAGCTTAGGAATTTTTAACAGGCAACCTGTCAAAGTTAGTCAGTTTTTTTTTCTCCCTTATGTTTTGAGTGTGTTTTGAAAGAGAACTTGTTCTTACCTACAGATTGAGAAATTATACTTCTTCTTCTGGTATTGAAAATGTAATCTTGATTTTTAAATGTTATAATAATGCTTATATTTCAGCGTGGAGCATTTGTGAGTGAACCTGCAATCCTGGTGAAGCGAAAAGGACTGGCAAGTCAGGTGTGGTCCATGGAGAAGCTGGAGAACAAACTGATAGACATGCGTGAGCTGTATGAGGAAAGGAAGGAGAAGAATCTTCCCCTGCAGGTGAGAGTGCCTGCATACAAGAGGCATGAGTAGTGTTTGAGTCTGATTACCATTGGTGATATTATCATCAGTTTTGAGGACTTCATGGTTATGAATGTCCCAGTCACACTCTTCTGGAGTGGAATGGTTTGTTGTTTGGTAGATATGTACCAGTGTTTCGGAAGAATCTGCTTCCTTCATCTTGATCCACCCTGAAGATGGAGGCAGCAATCCTTTTTTCAGTGTTAGTTGCTGAATCACAGAATATATCTCAGCATCGTCTGAAAACCTTGATTTTATACAGAGTCTTCTAATACCTAACGCTTTGGTAATGTGTCTTGATTTGCAATGGGAAAGTGCATGGTTCATATCCCAGCAAAGGGTTGGGGATGGAGGCGAAATGTTCCTCCAAAAAGGTAAAGCAATCCCATTACAGGCCTGGACAGGCCTTGAGGGTTCCAGGAGGTTGAGGCTCCCAGATATCAATACAATCAGCACATGAAGGTGGTAAGGTTGTCAGCCCTACACACTGGCTGCCTTTACCCCCCAAGAAATATTCCTGGTACTCATTTCTGTTAGAGGCTGAGTTGACCCCAGGGCCATAGTGCAGCCAGAAGGATTATGTCAATGAAAAATTCCAGTGACACCATTGGAATCAAACCCGCGACGCTCCGGCTTGTAGCACAGTGCCTCAACCAAATGCACCACCGCATGCCTCGAAGTGTTCCTGTAAAATGCTGATATCTGCCTACCTGACTACACAGTGTAATACGTATGTTTAGTGTCATATGTATTATGTTTATGTGTTTTAGGATGAAGCTCCTCAGAAAGGCATAGATCCCTTCTATGAGTCTCAGGAAAATCACAATCTCATTGGTGTAGCCAATATATTCCTTGAAGTTTTGTTCCATGATGTGAAGCTGGATTATCATACGCCGATCATCAGCCAGCAGGGAGAGGTAGCTGGCAGGTTACAGGTGAGGGAGGGTATCTTTTCTGCTTTACTTACACTTGCAATTTTGTTGATGTTAGTTTCCACCAAACAAAGTTGTGTGAATTTTTCCGAATCATCTCTGACATTATTCATTATTTTTCTCATTTGAACATGCATATCCATTTAAAGGTTTCAGTATTTTTATTTCTTCTGTTTCATTTGTTTTCATGTTCAGCCCTGTCTTTCACATTTATGTCTCGTAACACTGCCCGTATTTTTATGCATTCAGTATGGGATCACATCAAGATCTGTTATACTGTCCTAGATTTGAGGCTGTCACAGTGGTGGTGCTGAGGCTTCAGGTTTTCTGTGATGTGATGCTGTGTCACTGGGTGAGTGATTCTTGTCATATTGAAGGAACTTGCCCACTGACACAGCATCTCATTCCAAAATGCCTGAATTTTCAATAGCGTACTTGTTAGTATAAAGTATACTGAAGTCTGTGACTTTTGTATGAATCACTGTTGGTGTGTTTTAATGTTATTTCCTAGAAATGTAAGGAAACCATGTTATGTACAGTCCCAAACCTTCAAGTTAACTGAAACTTTAGGGCTGGTTTTTCTTTGGTTGGGTATCTGATGTCATTTATAAATTCTTAACTTCAGTTATTCCACCTGGCAGCCATATAAAATTTTGAATTAATCTGCATGCTAATACTATCTGATGTGACATCCTGAAATTGTAGGACATAATTATGGCTGTGTAAAAGAATGATTTTTACTCTGTTGTAATCCTTTGTTTACCATGATAAGTTCTGTGATTGCTAAGTAAGAGTCTAGTGTGATACTTGAATAAGTACAGTAATTCATTTTAAAAATACCTTTTAGTTGTAAATTGTATAATAGTTCTTTGAAAACATATAGAAAAGATAAATTCAGGTAGAATGTGCTGTATCTTTCGTAGGTCGAACTTAGTCGGGTTGCAGGCTCCCTTCCTCAGGACAGGGTGTGTGAGGCTGCATCAGATAGCTCGGGAGACAGTGGAAGAGAAGAAGATGAAACAGTACAAGGATCTGGTCAAGTGACCATCAGGGTTTGTATCCGTACACAGTGTAATCTGAAGCGTATGTCCGAACTACTTGGCACTGGCCGAAGCTAGAGCTGCACTGCTTTACATGTGGACAGTTGGATGATTCCAGCCTAACAGTCAACTGGAGTCTCCTGCTGAAGGTGTCTGCCAAGCATCTAGGTGACACTGCAACAAGAGGCTGTAGTAGGCACATGGACCAGTGTATTGGAAGCCACCAAACAAGCTTTCTGTATGCAGTGAGTGATTGTAGCCCCAGACAGTGGCAGCCCAGGTAGCTGGGACTTTACATATGCCATAACATTAACATTCGTTGTGTGAGCTGTGATAGGCTGATTGAAACATTTCAGTATGATTGACCTGACCCCTCTCCTCACATTTTTTATCAGCATCCATATGAGCCTAATTTGGTCCCCCTGAAGATGGAGGTAGCATGTTCCTCTATACACAAGCATGATCCTGTCTGGTGTAATGACCCAGAAGACCCACCATTTGCATGTACACCTGCCTTGAAAACCAGGAGAATTAGGTTATATGTTGTGTGTAAGATGCAGGGAATGCCAGGAAAATTTTATTTAATTCATTGGCACTGGAATTGAATGCGCATTGTGATAAGCGGCAGGCCAGAATTTGAATGGGGGCTGCATTAGAGTGGCCATTATAGGGCATCAGCAATACCCAGAACTTGGTATTTTGAGCATAATGCTGCAGGTTGTGAATATATGAGATTAAGTGCCAGAGAGTTAATGTTTGCAATTATGTAGGTGAGGGGAGGATTACATATAAAGATTGCCTTTTTTCACTTGCTTATCAGTTTATAATCTGTGTTGATCCTTGTCACAAAGTCTCATCTTGTGTTCATTATATATAACCCATAATGATCGCCAGAAAGAGGTCGCCAGGCATAATGGTGATGATAGTGTTTGAAACTTCCCTCTCCCCTGTCTTCTGGTCTGTGAACAGAACAGCTGGATGGCTCGATGAGAATACAGGGAACTACATAATGGGTGGGTGAAGCACAACAGTTTGACAGAAATGTGGAGGGTGTCGATCCATAGCATTCTTTCTCACACTCCCAATTTCATACCATGGACAGCGTAAAGGTAAGGGTAAAGGTAAAGTTCACCCTTGAACAGGCCACGAAGGCCCAGAGGGGGAGTAGAAGTATAGTTCTGCTCTTCCTTTAACCTTGGTGCTAGATAGGCGTGGGTGGTCAACACCACGTCCCAGCTGCTTTACCCCCAGGAAGGACCCAGTACCCATTGTTCAGGAAGCTGGGTGGGTCTCAGAGCTGGTCTGGACAGGTGGGGAAACCACCAGGATTTGATCTCCGAACCTTCCAGCCCGTATTGAGTCGCTATACCGACTATACTATCCAGGCTTCCCATGGACAATGTTGCCAAGCAAATTAAGGTGATGGAATGAAATTTTTTTTTTTGCAGGTAACAATCAAGCAGGCATCAGGCCTGCCACTCTCTCTCTCCAACTTTGTATTCTGTCAGTATTCATTCTGGAACCATCCGGACAGCATCGTGGTTCCGCCTGTGGTCAATCCAGAGTACCCAGTCACATGCTCTTCTGGACGGGACTCTATGACATTCAAGTTCGAGCACCATCATGACTTCGATATTCCTGTGACAGAGGAGTTTTTGGAACATTGTTCTGGTAAGTTGTCTTCGTTAAACATTTCCACTATTTGTGCGACATGTTATAACTTGGACATGTTCCAGGCAGTTTCACTGCTAAGTAGTATAACAGCAATGTGTCACAGCATAGACAAACTTTGAACACCTGTGGCAGTGTAAGGGCAGACAGATGTTTTCAGTTGTTATTTTCTTTCGATGAAAGACCTTGAAATTTTGTGAAGTAATGGCGAATGTGAAAATTTGTGTGGAGATACATAGATTGTAAACTTACCCGTAAAATTTGTCTGAAACAGTTTTTGTAGATTCAAAAAGTATGAATATTTTGATGGTGTGAAATGTGGGATTATTTCTGATGATTTTATGTAGCTTGTAATCTGTGTTAATGCATATTCTTAACTAAATTGCACCAGCACTAATCCATAGCCATACCACTGAAATTTGTAACTAAGTTGTACTGACACTAATGCATCCTTACCACAGAAGTTCTACACTAAACTGCACCAACACTAATCCATAGCCATACCACTGAAATTTGAAACTAAGTTGTACTGACACTAACCTATCCTTACCACAGAAATTCTTTACTAAACTGCACCAACACTAATCCATAGCCATACCACTGAAATTCTTAACTAAATCCTATCAACACTGATCCATCACCTTAGCACTGAAATTTATGGCTAAATTGTACCAACACAAATTCATAGCCATACACTGAAATTCTAAACTGCGTTGTACTGTCACTAATAAAGAACTTTACTGCAGAAATTCTAACAAAATTTTACCAACACTAATCCATAGCCTTACCACTGGAATTTAAGCATTTGAAGGACAGTAGTCATATAAAACTTACCATTTTTCCGGAACTTTATTTATTGTCATAAAAAAGTAAAGCAGTCCCGTTACAGGCCCAGAGGGTCCCAGGAAGTTAAGGTTCCCAGATTTCATGACAACAGCACAGGATGACGGTAGGTTGTCAGCCTTATGTACCAGCCACCTTTACCCCCAGGAAATACTCCTGGTACTCATTTCTGTTGGAGGCTGAGTTGACCCCAAGGCCATAGTGTGATCAGAAGGATTTTATGCCAATGAAAAATCTGTTGACACACGCTGGGATCAAACCAGCGACCTTCTGATTTGTAGCACAGCACCTTAACCACTGTGCTACCGCAGTCCCCTTTATTGTCATACTTGAGATATTTATCAATATCGTCTTATTTCTCATACATCTCACAAGCATCGGTTCTAAGATACTTTCTTTTCCAGCTTGGAGTACATTGTGTGTACCAGTTATGGAGTATACTGTTGAAGTATTAAGCCTTTATAGCATACTGGTTACCATAATTGTCACCTGTATTAATGTTAAACATTCTGTATTCTGTGCACGGTGTGTGTGCTGGGTTCATATGATTGTCAAAATAAACATTGATTATTTCCCTAAAAACATGGACTTCTTGTTCTCTGTAGTGATGATCTGTTGTACGTAGGCCGCTCCAAGAGTAATGCCTCCTATTTATTTCCGTGGAAACTACAATAGATACAAAGAGCACAATAACACTATTTGATAGAGCAAATTCTTAGCTACAAAACATTGTTTTTCGACATAGTCACCACCAGTGACTATGCACTTTCGCCAGAGATGAACAAGAGCCTGCATGCTGCACTCGTAAAAATCTACACCAGTGGAGGTGGCCCACTGTTTCACAGCTTGTACAACGGCATTGTAGCTGGGAAAATGTTGCCCACACAGTCCATCTTTCATCCGCCTGAACAGATGGAAGTCAGAAGGCGTCAAATCTGGACTATACAGTGGGTGTGGTGTGACAGTCCAGCAAAGATTGACAGTGTGCTCCACCGTCTTCAAACTGGTATGGGGCCTGGCTTTATCGTGTTGCAAGAGAAAAGTAGTCTTCTTCTCTGGTCTGACTCTGGAAATTCAAGCCTCTAACTTAGTCAGCATCACGATGTAGCAGTCACAGTTGATGGTTTGTCTGGGTTCAAGGTAATCCAGAAGGATCATCCCTTTCCTATCCCAAAAGACATTGCACATCATGTTACCCTATGAGGGCAGTGTCTTGAATTTTTTCTTTGATGGGGAATTCACATGTCACCACTCCATGGACTGGGGTTTTGACTCCGGCTCGTAATGGTGACACCACGTCTTGTCACCGTTGATGATGCAATCCAGGAAACTGTCACCCTCACCCTCGTATTGATTCAGTAGGTCCCGACAAACTTGCATACGGTGTTCTTTATGTTCCTGTGTGAGCATTTGTGGGACCCACCTGGTGCAAACTTTGCTATATTCCAACATTGCCACCATTGTTTCCAACTGGATTCTTTGAAATTTGGAGAATTTGTTGATGAGCTGAGGAAGGGCTGTGTTCCATGGAAATACATTTCCTGCTTCAAAGATTTTATTTTATTTCCAGAGGGAGCCCTCTCGATTGAAGTTTGGGGTCACCGCTGTGCAGGATTTACCAAATCAAAAGAAGGCTGGGAAGTTGAGCAGCAGCAACTAGCTAAGGCTCGATCTTTGGCAGACAGGTAAGTGATAAGAATGTGTTGAATCGTGAGGAGCATGGAACATTGGCATAGATGGTAAATAAAAGTGAGTGATAAAGGACGTATTGAATTGTGCGGAACACGGAACACTGGCATAGATGGTAAATGTAAAATGTTAAAGTGTAATGTGTGAGAGACATCTCCCTGAAACAATATCCTGGTGTACTTATTTGAACATGAGATATGAGGTTCTCATTGCTGTGATTATTATAATGAGATTGTTCTGGGATGTAAACAGACATTAACCATATGTTTGAGAAACCTTTAACCTTCCCACAGATATTTAACTTATTGAATTCATTAAGACAAGTAGAAAATGTTTCGTTTGTGGTTAGCGGGAGGACATTACTGTCACACATAACATCTTTGAATTAAGGTTTTAGCCTTCTGGGATGTGGCACCATGTTGTGTGGTACATATGTATCACCATCTTGATGATGATATCATCTTGTTCTTTTTAAACATTGGTATCCACCAACCAGACTGTACAGTGTCGCATCTCAGAAGAGTGATCGTAGTACTCAGGTTGTCACATGCAAGTTTCACATCTGAGAGATGGGCTGTTCATACAGATTTTCCAAGGGTTTTGTCAGTAAACAGATTTCATGATGATACATCAAATTAGGCCAGGATTGCTTCCTTCGACATCCTTTCCAAGCAGTTATTCACCTTGTCACTCTCTTCACTTGGTGCTATACAATCTTACGTAAGGAAAGTGCCATTAAATACACCAAGGGACTTAATAGGATTTTCATCTTTCCCATTGTGTGTCTTCATACAGTATTTCTGTAAGTTGTATTTTAATATTATCTTCCTGATTACTCCCACATCCTCAAAGTGGTAATGTCAACTTGCTCAGTCTAGTTGTGAAACTGTCCTCTGTGCACTTTGTCTATTCTCATATTATTGTCTCTGAGAGCATTCTTAAAACATCTCTCCAGTATTTACTCAAACAAAGAATGAGAATGTATACAATAATGGTACCAGCAAATGCACATAAGTACAGGGTATACACAAAAGAATGATACAGTTTCAAAAGTTAACAAGAAATTTATTTCTCACCTTACATGGGCACAACGTACACCATCAGCAGTGGCAACTGTCGAAGTTTCTCATGCGTTAATCACAATACTTCAATGTGTGCACCCTGGGTCACACGACACACATTAACACGGTAATCAAATTCATCCCTTCTCATGCTTACTGCGGGGCCCCGTGGCCCCGCAGTAAGCATGAGAAGTGAACTGCTGGTAGCACATGAGAAACTCGGACAGATGCTGCTGCTGACAGTGTACATTGTGCCTGTGTAAGGTGAGAAATAAATTTCTTGTTAACTTTTGAAACCATACCATTTTTTTGTGTATACTCTGTATATTGAAATAAGTTTCTCTACACACTAAACTCCTTATGTTAGTTTGTATATAATTCCAAGTGAACAGCCATTGGTTGGCACACTCAAGGTTGTAATGGTATAGGCATTTATTAATTTTCTGTTTTTTGAGGTACAGGAATTTTAATTCTTGGTTTTTTCGTGTGGGTTGTTGGGCTGCTCTTGTAGTGTTGATACATTGTCAGTAGTTATTATTGATAGTAATGTTCATATACTTTGGAGTCATTTGGTTTAACCAACACTTTTGTTAAACCAAATGGCAGCATTGGTTTTGTGTAATTTTTCCTTTGCATTTTTGTAGGTATATGTATTTTTCCCTATCGGACATTGATAAGCCCATATGACCCGTGATCTGTGCATTATTCCAATGTATTCAGTAATGGTACAAACAGCGCACTTAAGTATATTAAAATTAGTTGGTGCTATTATTGCGTATATTTAAATAATGCACAGATCATGGCTCATAACAAGATTCGAATTTTGTGTATCATCTGAAAAAGGGGTTTGGTGGTGGGTCATTCTGTGTTCACTCACTCTCAAAACACATTCTGTGTAGGTGTTTTCCTGGATATTGAAATTGCAAGGGGGGGGGGATTGTCTTATATTTGAGTAAATGTGATAATTGTGTGTTCCAGTTTGTTGTATCGAGAGGCTTTATGTTTCTGTCCAGGTGGAGCGAGCTTACTCGTAAGATTGAGCTGTGGGTGGAGATCCAAGAGCTTAATGAGCAGGGTGAATACTCTCCTGTGGAAGTGATAACAAAGCCAGATATCCTTACTGGAGGAATTTATCAGTTGCGTCAAGGTCAGCAGCGAAGGATTCAGGTTCGCGTGAAGCCAGTACAAAATTCAGGAACACTACCCATTATATGTCAGTCCATTGTCAGTATTGCAATTGGCAGTGTGTCTATGAGGTGAGTTGGAGCAGTGCTATGAGCAAGTGGGGTAGTGTCAGTTTGTTACACTGTGCAGCTAGTGGATATGTTTTTTAGAGGCAGCATGGTCCTCAGAAAATTTAGTACCTGTCTACTGAACCAGGGCCTTTATTTTATCTCACAACTATAATTTGTCACTTCCCACTGCTGCTGGGTCATGTGACATGTTGTCCACCACCATTTCCACATGGACTGGTCTGGGATTGAACCTGTGCCACCACAGTGAGAGGCCACTGAATAACTGTCTGAGCAGTGGCACAACCATAAATTTAATTGGGTTTTTCCTTCTTGCTTGTACCTTTCAGGATATTATTACCAAATTCATTTGTTGTTTATTGTGTACATATATATTTTCTGTATTAAAATGACAGACAACTGTATCAAATTAACCCTTATCCTGCTAACGTGGAGAATATGGTGAGCTCCTAATAATGCCAGCAGATGGGATTTAACTCACCATTTAAAGGGCTAAGAATGTTAAAGGAAGGCAGGTGGTGTTGCAAATGACTTATCACACCCAAGTTAATTAAAATGTAAAACTTGGCTGTTTTATGTACTTGTGCTATACTGAATAATGGCAGAAAAATAGTAGTGTTAGAAACAGAGATGTTCCTTCATGAATTTATTTGTTGCGAGAGGGCAGTACCATGTCTGCGCTGTGCACACGATACACGTGGACAGTTATGCAGTACATGACCATTTCACAATCTGATCACTTGAAATTTCCTGATATTATTTGTCCAGTTTGTGTTTCATGCTATTTGTGTGGGTTACAGGTCAAGGTTACAGAAACCGTTGGATTCTTACCAGGAGGAAGATTTGGCTCTTCTGAGGGAGAAGTGGAGTGAGGCATTGATGAGGCGACGGCAGTATCTTGATCAGCAGATACAGAAGCTAATCAACAAACAGGGTAGGTCATCATGGCTGAATTATCAGTACATATACATTGAGACAGGAAGATTACCAATGGCTTAGTTTTTATGTTGGGGTCCATTAAAACTTGTTTAATTTGTGTGGTGATCTCCTTAACAGTGCTTTTTTTTCCTAAATTTTTGAGTGAAGAGACCATATAAAGGACCCTGTTAACAAGTTACGCATATCTTGATGTATGCTGGTCTGTCCTTTCTAAGGCCCATTGTCTCACTTCTGCCTTAGAGATGGATCCTGTACATTTCTCTAAACTAGTGGTGTCCAACCTTTTTGGTCAAAAGGACACAGCTGTTACTGTGGCCTGGTTTGCAGACTGCACATGTAACACTGACAGTAAGTGGTAATATGTAACAGCCCAAATTGTTGTGTAATTTTTATAATATATCCATAATTAAAAAAAAACATGGTGGTCCTGGGGTGGACACCCATGTTTTTAAAATGTTTGAAGCCTCTTTACAGCTTACAGCCCAAGCTTCATTGTGTGTAGATGTCCTTGAAATCCTGTTTGATATCTCCAGACTGAGTTAAGCCAAACAGTCTGTCATGTTCAAAGATAGTATTCAGGTGTTGTCATAAACCTGTAGAATTACAGTACATACATGGTGTTCATGTTTGAACAGATAAGTCGGAGCAAGATTTAGAGCGAGAGCAGAGCCTTGTGGATCAGTGGGTAAGCCTCACAGAAGAGCGAAATGCTGTTCTGGTACCATCATCTGGCTCTGGTATACCTGGGGCGCCCGCGGACTGGGATCCTCCACCAGGAATGGAACCTCACGTGCCAGTTTTATTCCTTGATCTCAATGGTAATGTTATTTGTTTGTGAATGTAGCCATATACCCTTACCAAGTTCCAATCAAAAAGACTCATATTGTCTGATGTTGCAATAATAATTTGTTGTAGTAACCAATCAAATCTGACTAGTGTCTTCTCATTCAAAGTTCTGTCATTGCTACGGATGAAGGGTTTGAACTAAGCAGAAAAATATGGACATATATGACTGGAGACTGACCTCAAAACAATGTTGGTGATGGTCCTTTGTCATATCATTGGCATCACTAAGTCCCCTGTATGCTGATATCAAATAAAATTCTTTGTAACTCTTTAAAACCTAGTGGTAAATTAACTGTATGTACCAGCTGCTGTGACATTAAGAAACTCTGCATTTTTCCCACACAGTGTGTAAGCATAATACAGTTAAGCTGTCCACTTTTATGGTATGTTACATGGTGTAGGTTGCTATCAGGACAGCCTATCAGTCCCACCTTCAAGGGTCAAGCAGTCCGAACATGGGACTGACAGGTTGCCATGAAGCACCAGTCAACAAGTACCAACATACGCTGCATGACATCCCAGAAGGACAGAGACCTTAGGTATACTGCAGTAAAAGTGTGAAATCTCACAGCATGCCATGGTTTCCTTTACAGCACTCATTGATTGGTCTTGGAGGGTTTTGAAGCACATTTATATATGCTTTTCTTCTTTTCCTTGAGTGTATCATGTGTTCCTCCAGTTTTGTCTCATATGCTGTGATCATCCTAAGAGTACTGTGTGCTATGTGAGCTTGATCTTAGACAAGTGTGTGGGGTGTGTGCACTGAATTTATTTGTCAGAAGAGGGGCCATAAGGTGAGCTCTTGTGGACATGGGTTGTATAAAAGGCAGGGAATTTCTTGACTAAATTCCTTACTGTTAACTTCTAAAGAAAAGATGCAGGGAATTTCTTGTCTTCCTGAGTCATTGTGAACTGTTTCACACAGTTTATGCCGATTGTGAAACTGCTAGATACATTGTTAGTTTATAAAACGTGTTTCTGGCATGAAATGTTCAAGCGTGCAGTTAGCATTAACACTTCAAACCTGATGTTTCAGCTGATGACCTGTCAACACATCAGTCTGGTGATGAAGTTTCTGTAACAGGGCTCAATTCAATCCTACCTAAAGAGCATGGTAACAAGTTCTACAATCTGCCCATTATCAGGCACTTTGAGAAGGATGTTTGTGCTGTAGCTGCCTGGGATTCATCAATACATGACAGCATGTACTTAAACAGGGTTACAGAAGGTCAGTGTAAAGCAGATTTTGACACAACGGGATGTGGCATCATGTAGTTTGGTAGATAGGTACCTGCACTTTGCAGGCAGCACATTTGTGACTGCCTACCCAACAGCATGGTTCTAAATCACAGAACACGGTAGTCTTCATATTTACTGCTCTGAGAGTCTCAAACCTGACACAAGTGTAACTTCTTAACTGCTACATTTTTAAGGTGTGTTAAGTGTCTGTTGTTATCATAGTAAGAAGTTTTGATGTGAGTGACTCACTTGGTACTTTGTTATATTGTGTTGATTTTATTGATTGATCATGACACATTTCTTACAGCAAACGAACGTGTGTACCTGATACTGAAGACCACAGTTCACCTCTCCCATCCAGGAACAATGGACCTGGTGCTCAGAAAACGTTTAAGTATCAACATCTACAAAAGACAGAGCATCACAGATCGCATTCGGCGGAAGATTGTTAAGTCTGACTGCCTGACTCAGTGTGGAGTTACATATGAGGTTGTGTCCAACATACCAAAGGTTTGCATCTTCCTCTTTATTGCTAACAGCAAGGAACAAATTATAAATTTAGTTTTGAAATAAGAAAGTCATTTTAGAACCTGTCACTTTAGTCGACAGATCGTT
>Ga0123353_10002878_pt1 | contig 21542 bp, 19 predicted proteins | sample TergutLab28metaG_3_FD_92763 | JGI IMG/M metagenome (GOLD analysis project Ga0123353, IMG submission 92763) | Labiotermes labralis P3 segment gut microbial communities from Petit-Saut dam, French Guiana - Lab288 P3 | ecosystem: Host-associated > Arthropoda: Insects > Digestive system > Gut ... | reverse complement strand
TGCCGTCGCTGATGACGAGGACCTCCCGCCCGCGCCCGTCGGCGAAACAGTCGAAATAGTCGCCGCAGTACTCCGAGCGGCTGGAGCTCATCTGCACCGCGCCGGTTTGCAGCTTGTAGAGCGGCTGCTGCGCGAAGGTGAGCAGGGCCGTGGCCTCTTTCGAAGCTTCCGGCGCGACCTCCGGCGGGGCAAATCGGATGCCCGTGGCGCGGCTGATCGCCCTGGTGAGGGATTCCAGGCTGCTGTGGTCGTCCCCGGGGCGCACCGCAGCCGTCAAAACGGCCGCGCCGCAGCCGTTGGCGCCCTCAGCGCCGCACTCGCGCACACACGTAACCTGCCGCGCTCTAAAGCCGTGGTCGTCCAGCACGCGGCGCGCGGCCTGCGCCGCCTCGGATTCCACGGCCCTCTGGCGGGTCAGCTGCGCGCCCACCTCCTCCATCAGACCCGAAATCGCGCCGAACTGCGCCGCCGCCGCCCGCCGCAGGCCGCTTTCCGTCAATGCACAGCTTTTGCGCGCGGCAAAGATATCATAGGATCGCAGCAGGGCCTCGCGCTGCTCGCCGGGGTGGCGGCAGGGCGTCCCCAGGCCGCAGTCGCGCCGGATCTGCGCCAGGCGGTCGGCGGAAAGCTCCCCTCCCTTGCGCAGCAGCTTCGTCGCGCGGGCGTAAAAATCCGCCATACCGTAGTCGTTGTCCCTATGGCAGTAGTCGTACTCCGGGCACTGGGCGCATAGAGTCTCCTCCGCGCCCGCGCAGACGCTCTCCTCCGGCAGGGCCTGCAATTGCTCAAGCCCGCGTGAAACCTCGCTGACGTATTCCCCTACCTTTCGCAGGGCCCCCGCCGTGCGGGATAATTGCAGGGCCGCCTCGCTTTCCGGCGCACGCGGCGCGCCTTCGCCTGTGGAAGCAAGGGCCCCGCGCACCAAGCCCCACAGGCGGGCGGGCACGCACAGGAAGACCAATATGGCGCACAGGCTCTGCAGGGCGAACAGCACCGCCGGCGCTGGGTCCCCTTCGCCGGCGCCGTGGAGCGCGACATAGAAGATGCAGGCCAGCGCGAAGCCGCCCGCCATAGGCACGGTCATGAGTATGCTGTGCCGTTTGCTCTGCGCCGCGCCAAAATTCTCTCTGTAGACATGGCCGAACACCCCGGCCAGCAGGCCGCCCAGTGCATACACGGCGGCCAATGCGGGGTCCCCTCCCCCCAGCGTAATCGCCGCGCCCGCGCAGGCCCCGGCGATGGCCCCGCCTGCCTCCCGCCAGCACCAGGCCGCCCCCAGTACGAACAGCACAGCGATACCCTCGGCAGGGCGGAACATACCCTGTTCAAAACCGGCCAGGCAGGCCAGCGCCATGCCGCAGCACAGCAGCAGAGCCGTACGCTCCCGGCGGCTGACGCGCCACTGCCCCCCGGTATGCAGGATCCCCTGGCACAGCAGGACGAAGTACGCGCAGCAGCCGGACAGCACCGCCCCACACGCGGCGAACACCCAGGCCATGGGTTCTGCGGATACCGCGAGCAGGGCCGCGAGTCCTGAGGCGGCGGAGCATCCGAAGGCGCACAGGGGCGCGGCGATGTCCTGCCGGGCGCCGAATCTTCGAAACGCCATGTTGAACAGGCCAGCGGCGGCCATCAGGGCCATGGCGGATACGCTGGCCGGGTGTTCCAGGAACGCCAGACAGCCGACGGCGGCGCCCAGCACACCCATGCCGAGGTACCGTACGCTGCAGGCCGCCGCAAAGGCGATGGCGAAGGGCGAAGCCACCGCGAACACCCCGCCCGCGAAGGTGGCGTTGGCCAGCAGGCAGCCCAGCAGGGCCGCGCCCACCTGGCGCGCGCAGAGTATCGCGCCCCGGCGCAGCTTGTCCCGGGTGAGGCGAAACCCCCGTATGTTCACGAATATTTGCGGCAGTCCGGTTTTTTCAGATACGATGGCCACTTTTCTTGTGTCCTTTCGAGCGGGCTGTAGGGGCGGCCAGCAAGCCGCCCGCGTGTTCGAAAGGAGTATAGCATGTCCATCCCAAAAATAGTGTCAGGTTATAGCTTTGCATTCGCAATTTAAACGACAGCACACGCATAAAAACAACACCGCGGGAGGGTTTCCCACGGTGGTTTTGCTTTTTTCGGGGGGATGTAACGCGAAATGCCGCTTATCCCCTGTACGCAATTGCGTCAAGCTGAAAATCAATCGACTGATCGGCAAAGTTTGTTTGAATGGACTTGCGCACCGGATAGTTGCCGTTCATTCGCTTCCTAAATACTTTTTCCATGACCGGTATTTGATGGACATCCCTAAACATGGCGTCAATTTGAACCACCGATTCCAGCGTCAAGCCAACAAGGCCCAGGCTTTCGCTCAATTGGTCAAGCGCGCCAACAATCTGATTTTCAAGAGGCTGCCCCTGATTGCGGCAGCAGTGGCCAACAAAAACAAAATCGCCCGCTTCTATGACGCTGGAATTTGCGTTTCGTTCATACACATTGTGCCTAATGATTTCTGACACGGAAATTTCCTTTCTGCATATAAATAAATGCCAACAACTTAAGGAAACTAAAATGAACGAACAACCTGTAGGGGTGGCGTTCTCGCCACCCGCTCCATAAAAAACGCAGCAATCTTTAGCTTGATTTTATGCTTTTGTGCGCGGGTGGCGAGAACGCCACCCCTACAAATTTCACTGCAAACATTAAGTTGTTGACGTTGCATTATAAATAACTACATCCCCGTCACAACCACATCCCCGTCCTCTTCGCTAAGCAGCACGCGGCTAAGCTTGGCGTCGATGGCCTGCACAATCTGCGTGGTGATGGGGTCCTCCACCCGGCGGCGCAAAACGTTGCGCAAATCGCGCGCGCCCCGGGTGCCGCCGATCGCCATGCCCGCCAGGGTCCCCGGCGATTCCGGCGTCCAATCGAAGACGATCTGCTTTTCCAGCAGGGATTCCTTCAGCTCCTCCAGCTGCAGCACGGCGATGCGCTCGAAGTCCCCGGCGTCCAGGTCCCGGAAAAAGACGATCTCGTCCACACGGCCGAGGAACTCGGGCCGCAGGAAATCTTTCAGGGCCTTCATGCAGCGCTCCTTGGTGGCGGCGTCCTTCGTCTTGCCGAAGCCGATGGCGCCGTCCTTCCTGTCGCTGCCCGCGTTGGAGGTCATGACGATCACGGTGTTCTCGAAGCCCACCTCGCGCCCTTGGGCGTCATGGATGCGGCCCTCGTCGAGAATTTGCAGCAGGATGTTCATCACGTCCGGGTGGGCCTTCTCGATTTCGTCAAATAAAATTACGGAGTAAGGCTTACGGCGCACTTTTTCCGTGAGCTGCCCGGCCTCGTCGTAGCCGATATATCCCGGTGGGGAACCGATGATCCGCGACACCGCGTGCTTTTCCATGAACTCGCTCATGTCCAGGCGGATGAGGGTCTCAGGCTTGTCGAACAGCTCGGCGGCCAGGCGTTTGACAAGCTCCGTCTTGCCCACGCCCGTGGGCCCCACGAAGATGAACGACGCCGGCCTGCGCTGTGGGTTGATCTGCACCCGGCTGCGGCGTATGGCTGCGGCTACGGCGGCCACGGCCCCGTCCTGGCCGATGATGTGCTTCTTCAGAGCGTCCTCCAGGTCGCGCAGGCGGCGGATGTCGCTCTCCATCACCTTTTGCGCGGGGATGCCCGTCCACAGCTGGATCACCCGGGCCACGTCGTCCTCGGTGACCAGGTTGTCGGCGGCCTGCTCCTTCAGGGCGGCCATGCGGCCCTCCTCGCGTATGGTCTCGCTGCGAATCTCCGAGAGCTTTTCGTAGTCGGGGTCGGGCTGTATCATCATCTGCTGCTGCTGTTCCAGCAGAGCCTGTATCTTCTTGCGGGTCTTTTCCAGCTCCTCAATGGCGGCGTTGCGCAGGTTGGCGCAGGTGCAGGCTTCGTCCAGCAGGTCGATGGCCTTGTCCGGCAGGAACCTGTCCGTGATATACCTCTCACTGAGGATTGTGGCTTTGCGCACAATGCTCGCGTTGACTTTGACTTTGTGGAAGCTCTCGTAGTGCTCCTTGACGCCCTCGAGGATCTGGCAGGTCTCCTCGATCGATGGCTCCTCAATCTTCACCGGCTGCAGGCGGCGCTCCAGGGCGGCGTCCTTCTCGATATACTTGCGATACTCCGTGAAGGTCGTCGCGCCGATGATCTGCACCTCGCCCCTGGACAACGCGGGCTTGAGGATGTTCGCCGCGTTCATGGAGCCCTCGGCGTCCCCGGCGCCAACTAAGCTGTGCACCTCGTCGATGAACAGGATGATATTGCCCAAAGCTTTCACTTCTTCGATGAGTCCCTTGATGCGGCTTTCGAACTGCCCCCGGAACTGCGTGCCCGCTACCAGGGCGGTCAAATCGAGGAGGTGAATCTCCTTTTCGCTCAGGCGCGAGGGGACGTCCCCGGCGGCGATGCGCTGGGCCAGGCCCTCGGCGATGGCGGTCTTGCCCACGCCGGGTTCCCCGATGAGGCAGGGGTTGTTCTTGCTGCGCCGGCAGAGGATCTGCATCGTGCGGGCGATCTCATCCGCCCGGCCGATGACCTTGTCCATCTGCCCGGCGCGCGCGCGGCGGGTCAGGTCCGTGCAATACTGCGAGATGTAGCGGCGGCCCTTGTCCTTCTTGTTCTTGCGCTCGCCGCGCCGGGGGGCGGCCACGGGCACGGCCTCGGGGGGGGACTGCGCGTCCTCCGGCCCGAAGTCCTCCGGGTCCTCGTCCTCCTCCTCGTCCTCCCCCTGGAGGGCAAACTGCAGCGGCCCCTCCACGGGGGTGATGCCGGGGAAGCCCTGCATCATCTGGCGCAGCATGTCGTCGCCGCCGTCCTGCAGCAGCTCGCCCAGCTGCTCGCCGGCGAGATCCGCTTCGTCGGCGGAGATTCCCATGTTTTTCAGCATGGACTTGATGGGGCCGATGTTCATCTCCAGGGCGCAGGGCAGGCAATAGGCCACCTGGGCCATATTCTGGCCGGACATGCGGCTGAGAAAGAACATGGCGGGTCGTTTTTTGCAGCGGGAACAGATTGGCTGGGGCATGAGGTACTCCTTGTTACAAATCTGTAGGGGCGGCTAGCAAGCCGCCCGCGCCTGTATAGGGGTTTTCGCTTTTCGCGGAGCGACGTACCCACCCCAAGGCTCCCTCTTGTGGAGGGAGCTCCGCCCCTACGGCTCCCGCAGGAGACGTTCGGCGGCTGAGGAAGGCATCGCGGAGCGACGTTCTTTTCACTTATTCCTCCGGAGTTTCCTCAGGCTTTTTCTCTTTGTTTTCTTTGTTCTCTTTGTTCAGTATCTGCCGCGCTGTATCCGGGAAGTAGCTGGCGAAGGCGATGACCATCAGCACCAGGGTCAGCACGACCATCACCTGCACGGCCCACGCCGGCAGCACGGCCCACGGGAGGTACCGCTCCAGAATTCCCACTCCCGGCCCGGCCAGGAACAGCAGCATCATCACCACGTAGAACACCACGGTGGCAAGCTTGCCCCAGATCTCCGCGGCCACGGGGCGCTTGCCCATCAGCAGCACCACCCCCGCGAAGATGAACATGAGCACCTCCTTGGCGATGAAGCCCAGGAACACCCACGCGAAGGCCCGCATCCACGGGTACTCCACGGGATCGGCGCCATGGAATCGGATAAACATCAGCACGGCCAGGGTCATCTGGGTCAGTTTGTCCGCGATGGGGTCCAGCATTTTGCCCAGGTCGCTGATCTGGTTCAGGCGGCGGGCGATGGTGCCGTCGAGCTTGTCGCTCAAGCCGGAGAGCCCCACGACGACCAACGTGAGGATCATTTTGTCCTCCAGATACGCCCAGACGAACACCGGGATGAGCAGGATGCGCACGAATGAGATGATGTTCGGGATCGTGAATACTTTTTTCAGGGACGTTGACATGTGAAAACCTCCTTGGTGAAATATCAATGGAATGATTGCGTGGTAGGGGCGGCGTGCCAGCCGCCCGTAACCCAAAGCCACAAATTACCGGTTCCGAAATACCCCTTCCGTCAGCGCCGCGATGCGGGATTTCTCCACCGCCAGGGCAAAGTTCCCGCTGTCGTTCAATGCGGCGGCCGCGCGCACGAACAGCGCCAGCATGAGCACCAGCAAAACCCCCTTGACAATCCCCAGCGCCGCGCCCAGGATCCAGTCGGCCTGCTTAAACACGGGGATCTCGCGCAGCCTGGCGAGCCTGCGGCTGAGCAGGCGCAGCACGATCAGCAGCAGCACGAACAGGAGAAGGCCCATCGCAAAACGGATCACAGCAATGGCGATGGGGGATACGATGCTGTGCTCGATCAGCTCGGCGGCGCCCCCGGCGCCGGAGCCGCCCTCGCGCAGGCTGTCCACGAGCCCGTCGATGGAGATGCCCGCCACGCCCGCCAGCTGCTGCACCGCTTCCGGAAGCTCCTCGATCACCGCTTGGGCGGCCTGCGCCGCCTGGCTGCTTTCCACCGCGGCGCCGATGTTCTCCTCGATGAGCAGGCGCGCCGGCGCAGCGAAAAAGGCCTCGTAGACGGGCGGGGCCAGCGCGGCGCTGAGCGCTCCCGCCAGGGCGATGCTGACAATCCACGCGCCCAGCTGCAGCACCGTCCGGAAAAAGCCGCGGCGCGCCGCCATCCACACCACCAGCGCGAAGGCCAGCACCAGCAACACGTCGATCAATGCAATCCCTCCTTGTAAAGCGGAGCGTTTCCATTTTGTAGTATACCACATATTTTCGCGCGCTGCAATGGCTAATTTGTAAATGTTTATTTTATGCGTAAATTCAGTTTGCGTTTTGCGGCGGGATGTGTTATAATAATTATGGATAGGCATGGAAAGGAGCGCCGCCGTGAAGATTCTGCTTAAAAAGATATATGCGGCACTGCCCGAAGGAGAGAGCGCTCTTCCTGTGATACGGCAGTGCGATATCGGCATTGAAGATGATCGAATTGTTTTCGTGGACCAGACGCCGGAAGATTTCATCCCCGATAAGACCATCGGCGGCGCAAACAGGCTTGTGATCCCCGGGCTGGTCAACGCCCACACCCACACGCCCATGATCCTGCTGCGGGGCCGCGCGGACGACCTGCCCTTCATGGCCTGGCTGTTTGATCATATACTCCCTATGGAGGACCGTTTGCAGCCGGGGGACTGCTACTGGGGCACGATGCTCGCCGTGTGCGAATTGCTGCGTTCTGGCGCGACGTGCTTCAACGAGATGTACTATTTCATGGACGACATCGTGCGCGCCTGCGATGAGAGCGGCGTGCGCGCGGTGCTCTCGCAGGGCCTTTTGGGGGACTCCCGGACCGACCCCGCCGGGCTTTCCCGATTGGATGCCGCAACGGCGGATATACGCAAATTCAATGGCGCGGGCAACGGCCGCATCACCTTCATGCTGGCCCCCCACGCGCCCTACACCTGCGCGCCGGAGTATGTCCGGCTGATCATCGAACGGGCAAAGGACCTCCACGTGGGGATCCACACGCACATCAGCGAAAGCCGCGACGAAAACGCGCAGATCGCGCAAAAGTACGGTAAAACCCCGTTCGAATATTTTGAAAGCGCCGGTCTGTTCGAGCTGCCCGCCGTGGCTGCCCACTGCGTGCACATCACGGACCATGACATAGCAATCGCCGCCCGGCGCAACGTAAGCGTAGCCACCAACCCGGTGAGCAATCTCAAGCTGGCCAACGGCGCGGCCCCGTTGAAGAAGCTTCTGGCGGCGGGGATCAACGTGGCCCTGGGCACCGACGGCGCGGCCAGCAACAACAGCCTGAACATGATCCGCGAATTGGGATATCTCTGCCTGGTGCACAAGGGCTTCCAGGAGGACGCCGAGTGCGTGCCCGCCGCGCGGGGGCTGCATATCGCCACCATGGGCGGCGCGAAGGCCCTGGGTCTGGGCGATCAAATCGGCTCCATCGAGCCCGGCAAAAAGGCGGACATTGCCATCCTGAACCTGAACCACAGCCATTTCACCCCGCGCTCAAACCTCCTCGCCGCGCTGTGCTACGGCGCGCAGGGCAACGAAGTGGAGACAGTCATTGTGGACGGCGAGATTCTGCTGGAGAACGGCAAATTGACGAGGATTGACGAGGAGCGCGTGCGCTGGGAGGCGCAGCGGATCGCGGAGAGGATATGCAGCCATGGATGAGCGCATACAAAAAGAATTGGAGATTATCAAGCAGGGGGTGCTGGAGACAGTGCCCGCCGAGGCGATTTATCTTTTTGGCTCCTATGCCTACGGTACGCCCCGGGAGGACAGCGACCTGGATATCTTCGTGGTGATTCCGGACAGCGTGAAGGAGAATCCGATTGAGGTGGAAGTCGAAATCATGGACAAAGTATTTCGTAAAGTAAGCAGGCCTGTTGACATGTTGGTGGGCCGCTCCAGTATATTCCACTATCGAAAACAAGGCCCGACATTGCAGAAGGTTATTGCACAGCAGGGGAGGTTGTTGTATGGATAAGGACTTTATTCTGGAATGGATTTCTTTTGCGGAACGCAACCTAGGGATTGCGATGCATTTGGAAAAAACGTACCGCCCAACGCCTTTGGAGGATATATGCTTCAACTGCCAGCAGGCAGCGGAAAAGTATCTAAAAGGCTTTTTAGTGTGGTCGACAGATTCGCTGCCGCCAAAAACACATGATTTGCGTGAGCTTTGTTCGCTCTGCATTCAACAAGATGAGCGTTTTGAGCGGTTGCTGAAAGCCTGCGGCGCATTGAACCCCTATTCGGTTCAGCCTCGGTATCCGAGGGAAACGTATATAGACGAACCCTTGATGCGAAAGGCCCTGCAATACGCCGCCGAAATCAAGTCCTTCCCGCCTCTGGCCGCACTGCGCGAACAGCTGGAACAGGAGGACGCGCAATGACCAATATCCGCAACCCCGCCCTGGCCCCAACCGGCCATCAAAAGATCGACTGGGTGCGGCGCAACATGCCCTTGCTGCGCGGCCTGGAAGAAGAGTTTTCAAAAGAAAAACCCTTCGCGGGGCTAAAAATCGCCCTCTGCGTACACCTGGAGGCCAAGACGGCCTACCTCTGCCAGGTCCTCGCGGCGGGCGGCGCGCAGATGTGGATCACCGGCAGCAACCCGCTTTCCACCCAGGATGACGTCGCGGCGGCCCTGGCGGAATGCGGCCTGCACGTCTTCGGCTGGTACGGGGCCACAGCGGAGGAGTACGGGGCCCACGTGCGCGCCGTGCTGGAGCCCGGGCCGGCTATCGTCATCGACGACGGCGGGGACCTTGTCACCATGCTGCATGGGGAGTACCCGCACTTACTTGATAAAATCATTGGCGGCTGCGAGGAGACCACCACGGGCATTCTGCGTTTGCAGGCCATGGACGCCGCCGGGCGGCTGCGCTTCCCCATGATACGCGTCAACGACGCCGGCTGCAAGCACTTATTTGATAATCGTTATGGCACGGGCCAGAGCGTTTTCGACGGCATCGACCGCACGACGAACCTCATTATCGCGGGTAAGACCGTCGTTGTGGCCGGCTACGGCTGGTGCGGCAAGGGCGTGGCCATGCGGGCCAAGGGTCTGGGGGCGAAGGTGGTCGTCACGGAGATTGACCCCATCAAGGGCATCGAGGCCATCATGGACGGTTTTACGCTGGCCCGGATGGAGGAGGCCGCGCAAATCGGCGATCTATTCATCACCGTCACGGGTTGCAAGGATGTCATTATCCCGGCGCATTTCGCCCTGATGAAGAACGGCGCGATCCTCTGCAACGCCGGGCATTTCGACGTGGAAGTGGACGTGAAGGGCCTGAGGGCCATGGCGGTGGAAGCGCGCGAGATGCGCAAAAACATCATGGGCTATCGTATGCCGAACGGCAACTGGCTGCACCTGCTGGCGGAGGGCCGCCTTGTGAACCTGGCCGCGGGGGACGGCCATCCGGCGGAGATCATGGACATGAGCTTCGCCATCCAGGCTTTAAGCGCGAAATGGCTGGCGCAAGAGGCAAGAGGCAAGAGGCAGGGGGCAAGACTCCTCGCCGTGCCCCGCGAAATTGATCTGGAGGTCGCGCGGCGCAAGCTGGCGAGCATGCAGTGCGGGTTGGATGTATTGACGCAAGAGCAGAGGGCGTACCTATATGGGTGACGCGGGAAAAGGAGCTTTCCGTGCATGTGATACCGTATATACAGCTTGAATTCTACACCGCATTGGCAGCGCTCTCGCTGATACTTGGGGCGGGCGCGGTGATGCTTGGGCTGTTCGCGAAAAAGGGCCGCAAGCTTTTCTATGCCGGCGGCGGGGCGCTGGGCGCGGTCGGGCTGATATTGGTTTTTCTTTTGACGTATCCCAACAGCTTGGCTGTGCTTTTTCTGCTTTTGGTTCCCGCTTTGTTTCTGGCGGGCGCACTGGTCAGAAAAGCCCGCAAACCGCTGTTTATTGCCGGCGGCATTGTGGGCGCCCTCGGATTCTTCATGCTCGTGCTGTGGTTTTTATACGGATATATTGGACTCTAAGGTGAAGCTATGACCAACATCCTCATCGCACCCTCTATCTTGTCCGCCGATTTCTCCCGTCTGGGCGAAGAGGCCCTTCGTATGGAACAGGCCGGGGCCGATTGGCTCCACCTGGACGTGATGGACGGGCATTTCGTGCCGAACATCACCTTCGGCGCGCCGGTGGTCAAGGCGCTGCGGCCCCGCACACAGCTTTTTTTCGACGTGCACCTGATGATCACCCATCCGCAACGCCATATCGAAGCTTTTCTCAAGGCCGGGGCGGACAGCATTACAATGCACATTGAGACGATAGACGGCGATTGCCTGTCGCGGGCGCTCGAGGTGATTCACGGCGCGGGCAAAAAAGCCGCGCTAAGCGTAAAGCCCGGCACGCCCATCGAGGCCGTCTATCCCTGGCTGGAACAGCTGGACATGGTTCTGGTCATGACGGTGGAGCCCGGCTTCGGGGGCCAGGCGTTTATGGAGGGTATGCTGGCGAAAGTCAGCGCCCTGCGAAACGCCCTGCAAAACGCAGGGCGTGAGAAATTTGCACGCAGAGATTTAGATATAGTCATTCAAGTGGATGGAGGGATATCTGAAAGCACGATAGGGCTTGCCGCCCGGGCCGGCGCGGATTGCTTTGTGGCGGGCAGCGCGGTGTTCAATGCAGGCGACGCCAAAAAGGCGATTGCAAAATTAAGGCAAGCGGCAAAACTGTAGGGGTGGCATTCTTGCCACCCGCTCATAAAAAAACACCCGCCCATAAAAAACGTCCGCCCATAAAAAGACGCCAATGGTTTTGTGCTCGGGTGGCAAGAATGCCACCCCTACAACCTAGCAATTCGTATACACATTCCCCGGAGAAAACGCAATCGCCGCCCGTTTTCGCGGCAGTTCTGCGGTTGGGCGCAAGCTCAGCTTCTCAAAATCAAACGCCGGGCCTCCCACGCGCAGCCAGTGCTCGCGGGTCTGGTGGGCGGCGAAGACGTCCTCGCCGCAAAATCGCGCGTATTCCGAGAAGAACTGCTTCACCATCGCCGGTTCCCGCGCGGGGCACACCAGCAGGCGGTAACGCGGGCCGCGGCGCTCGCCGTAGAGCTCGCTGCGGGTGAACAAAGCCTCCTGGCTCAAGGCGTCTCCGCCGCTCAAGGCGCGGGCATAGGCGCCCGCGCAGTCCAGCAGAGCGTCGAGGTCCGGGAACTCGAAGGCGGCCAGCAGCTGTTCCTGCTTGCGAAGCGCGCGCGGCTCGCGGGGGGGCGCAAAGGGTTCGGCGGGGGGCTCGGCCCCTTCGCAAGCGCTTGCGCGCGGCGCGGCGTCTTCGCTTGCGCGTATGGTAAAAAACAAAATGCAGCCGCCGGTGGGGCGGGGCATGGCGTCGATGAGCAGCTGGCCCGAGGGGTCGATGTCGCAGCCGGTGCATTCGCGCACACGGTCGAGAATGACCCACAGCACCCTGCGCGTGTCCACGCTGGCGTAATCCAGGGCCTCGTAGGTGATGTCCAGGGTGGTCATATCCTCAGGGCTGAGTTCCACGACGATCTTGCGCCGGGTGATGGCTTCGATTCTCATGGTTGCTTCATTTCCTTCCAAAACGTGAGCTTATACGTGAACCTGTTCACGTTGATCACGTTAGTCCTCAGTAATATGATATAAAACGGACGGGCTGTGCGCAATACTGAAATGTTGGAAAGAAATCCAGTTAATGCAAAGATACTCGAAGGAGACAACACTATGACAGAACGGACGATGAATTTTATGCGCTACTCCCTCGAGCGGCTCCTGCCGCTGACCTCCCGCAAACGCAACGCTGTGATGCTCGATCCCCCGGAAGCGCCGGTGATACCCGAGACGCCGGACAAGCTCACGCAGGAAATCACGGTGATGAGCTTCAACGTGCTTACCAGCGTGGGCGGACATCACGGCAAACCCAGCCTGGCCAGACGCTACAACGGGGTGATGCGGACCATCCGCAAGGAGCGGCCCGACAGCTTCGGCCTGCAGGAGGCCCACGAGCTGTGGCGCGGCCCGCTGAAAAAGGATCTGGGCGATACCTACGCCATCGCCTGCGATTCGGGGCGGGTGTTCGGCTACCACGAGGGCACGCCCGTATTCTACCTCAAGGATAAGTATGACCTGGTGAAGGAAGGCGTGTTCTGGCTGTCCGAGCGGCCCGGCAAATCCTCCATGGGCTGGGACGCCGTGTGCCCGCGCATCGCGGGCTGGGCCGTGCTGCGGGACAAACGCACCGGCTTCACCTACGCGCACTTCAACACGCACCTGGACCACAAGGGCCCCGCGGCCAGGGTCAACGGCGCGCGCCTGATGGCCGAGCGTATCAACGCCCTGGGCCTGCCCGCGGTGCTCACCGGCGACCTGAACGGCGGGCCCGGCAGCCCGCCCATGGAGTACCTGGCGGCGGGGGGCCTGACGGACCTGCGCTTTTGCGCCGAGAAAAGCGACACGGGCTTCACCCACCACGGCTACAGGGACTGCACCGGGGTGATCGACTACGTATACGCAAATCACTACCTGCGCGGCGCGAAGGAATTCAAGGTGATACGCGACAAATACGACGGGATATACCCCTCGGACCACTTCGCGGTGAGCGCAATCCTTACACTGGCCAACTGAGAGGAGAATGGACATGCCAGACTTCCTGAGAAAAATTTTCGCCTGGCTGCTCAGCCTGACCTCCACCGGGCTCATCGCGCTGAGCGACCCGCCAGGCCCGCCGGAAACCTCCGCCCCGCCGGCCGCCATGACGCAGGAGATCACGGTGATGAGCTTCAACGTCTGGACCAATACAGAGAGCATAGCCCGGCGTATCAACGGCGTAATGCAGACGGTCCTGAACGAAAAACCCGATAGCTTCGGCCTGCAGGAGGCCCACGAGGTATGGCGGTTCCGGCTATGGTGGGCTCTTCGAAAGGACTACGGTATCGCCTGCTGGCAGGGACGCTTCTTCGGCTTCGAGGAGGCCACGCCTATCTTCTACCGCAAGGACAAATACTGCGTGGTGAAAAAGGGCGTGTTCTGGCTGTCCGATGTCCCGGACAAACCCTCCATGGGTTGGGACGCCGACCTGCCGCGCGTGGCGGGCTATGTCGTGCTCAAGGATAAACAGACCGGCTTTACCTACGTGCATTTCAACGCGCACTTTGACCACGTGGGTTCGGTCGCCCGGGCCAACAGCGCCGCCCTCATCGCCGACAAGATCAACGCCAGGGGCATGGCCGCCGTGTTCACCGCCGACGTCAACGCGAGCCCCGGCAGCCTGCCCACGCAGTACCTCGAGGCGGGCGGCCTGACGGACCTGCGCAAGGCCGCCGCGCAGACCGATACCGGGCCCACCTTCCACGCCTACAGAAACGGCACATCCGTTATCGATTATATCTACGCCAATCAGTTTTTGCAACAGGCCGCCGCGTTCAAGGTCATTCGCGACGAATACGACGGGATGTTCCCCTCGGACCACTTCGCGGTGGCGGCGACACTGACACTGGCGAATTAGGTGAGGGAGCATCGCGGAGCGACTGATCGTCGTGCAATTACCAAAGGAGGCCCATATGCAAGCTTTCTTATCCATGGCGCTGTCATTATTGATATCGCTGATAAGCATCGGCCCCTGGGCGGCGCTGAAAGCCCCGGCCGCGCCGGAAATCCCCGCCGCGCGGGACAAGCGCACCCGGGAGATCACGGTGATGAGCTTCAATCTCAAAACGACCAAAACGGGGGCGAAGGGGCTGCCCAACCGTCTCAACGGCGTTGTGCGGACGATCCTCAACGAGATGCCCGACAGCTTTGGCCTCCAGGAGGCCCACGCGGACTGGCGCGGCGCGCTGCTGCAAGAGCTGGGCGGCACCTACGCCATCGCCTGCGCCCGGGGCCGCTCCTTCGAAAGCGCGGAGGGCGTGCCCATCTTCTACCGCAAGGACAAATTCGAGCTGATCTCGCAGGATGTCTTCTGGCTTTCACCTTGGCCGGATAGGCCTTCGTACGGCTGGGGCGCCAGCTTCCCCCGCCTGACGGGCTGCGCCGTGCTGCGGGACAGGAAAACCGGCTTCACCTGGGCGCACTTCAATTCGCACTTCGATTTCCTCAGCGGCACCGCCAGGACCAACAGCGCCCGGCTGGTCGCCGAGCGCGTGAACGCGCTGGGCCTGCCCGCCGTGTTCACCGCCGACATGAACGCGCAGCCGGGCACGAAGCCCACGCAATACATGGAGGCGGGCGGCCTGACGGACCTGCGCAAGGCCGCCGCCAAAACCGATACGGGCATAACGTACCACAATTACAACGGCCGTATCGCGCTGATCGGCAACACGGTGCTGGACTATATCTACGCCAATCACTATCTGCGCGGCGCAAAGGAATTCAAAGTCATCCGCGACAAATACGACGGGATGTACCCGTCGGACCATTTCGCGGTGTATGCGAAACTGACGCTGGCGAACTAGTGTCCGCAATCCAATATCTAATATCTAATATCTATTGTCTGGAACGGAGGGATAGTTATGCCCGAGGAGATCCCGCGCTGGAAACAGCGCTTTGCCGACAACCGCGAGGCGCGCGCCTGGAACGTGACCTCGCTGCTGATGAGCCTGCCGCTGCTGCTGGTGGCCAGCTATTACTACGGCGCCGCCCCCCTGCGCAACGCGGCGGTGGCGGCCGTCGCGGCGGTGCTGAGCGAGGCCGTCGCCGCCAGGCTGATTCTGCACCGGCGCACCATAGACGACTGGAACGCCGTGGTGACGGGCGTCTGGATCGCCTGCATGCTCCCGGCGCAGGTGAACTCCACCTTCGCCGCGCCGATGTACGCCGCCGTGGGCGCGGTATTCGCCGTGCTGGTGGTGAAGATCCCCTTCGGCGGCACCATGCACGCGCCCTTCACGCCGGCGGCGGCGGGCCTTGCCTTCCTCACCGTGTGCTTTCCCCTGACCGTGTTCAATTATATGCCCTCCACCCTGGTGCCGCCGCCCTACGGCGCGTCCCTGGCCTCCATGCTGCAGCACGGGCGCTCGGTCATGGGCAGCAGGCAGCTGAGCGTCATTCTGCTCGGCCAGAGCGCTGGCCCCATGGGCGCCGGCTGCATCCTGCTGCTGGCCGCGGCCCTGGTGGCCATGCTCCTGCTGGAAAAGCGGCGCAGCGCTGCGATGGCGAGCGTCGGCTTCCTGGCCGCCGTGGCCGTGGTGAGCTTCCTGCTGCCCCGGGTGACGGGCGACGGCTGGAGCGCGCGCCTGGGCCTGGAGTCCATGGGGATGGAGCTGTGCTCGGGCAGCCTGCTGTTCTCGGCGGTGTTCCTGCTGCCGGACCCCGCCATCATGCCCCAGCGCTGGTATACGCGCCTGGGATTCGGGGCGGTGGCCGGGCTGCTGTGCGCGATGCTGCGCCAGCTGGGCAGCTTCGAGGAGACCGTCTGCTTCGCCATTCTGCTGGCGGACGCCTTCATGCCGCTGCTCTACCGCATACAGTCGGAACTGCGCCACCAAAAGGAGTTCCGGGACCGCGTGGAGGCGCTGGAGTCCGCCCAAGCAAAGGAGGCCCGCCATGCCTAAGAAGAAAACGAACCGCCGCTGGCTGGCCGGCGCCGCGCTGCAAAACCCCGTGCTCGTGCAGGCGGCGGGGCTCGCTCCGGTGATCGTGGCCACCACCTCTTTACAGGGCGCCGTGTGGATTTCCGCCATCACCGCCCTGCACCTGGTCCTGTGCGAGCCGCTGGCCTCCCGGATGAAGCGGGTGCCCCCGTGGCTGCGCGTGGCGTCGTACTTCGCCGTCGGGCTGGCCATCGCCTGCCCCGCGACCTATCTGCTCGACAGGCTCACCGCCAACTATACCGCCATGCTGCATGTGTTCATGCCTCTCATGGCGCTCAACGCCCTGACGGCCGTGCGCTGCGAGCGCTACGCCGTCCTCCACACTCCGGGCGACGCGCTGCGCGACGCGCTGTCCAACGCCCTGGGCTACGCCGTGGTGGCGGTGCTCGCCGGCTGCGCGCGTGAATTGCTGGGCTACGGCACGCTGTGGGGCAGGCAGCTTTCGCAGAACCTGCACATCCGCGGCGCGTGGATGCCCTTCGGGGGCTTCCTGCTGCTGGGGGCCATGGCGGCCCTGCTCAAGGTGACGCTGCGCGCGCTTTCGGTGCGCGGGATCTACGCGGGTGCGGAAAAGGCCCTGGAGCTGGCCCCGGAGGACCGCCTGGAGCGCCTGGAGAAGACGCGCCGGCTGTTGATCGCGGAGGTGCGCGAGGCGCTCAAGGAGAAAGAGACGCAAGAACAGCCGGACAAGGAGGCGCCGGGCGAGGAGCCGCCCGTGCCGGAGGACATCCTGGAGGCGTTCGCGTCCGGGCCCTCCGCGCGGGAAACCGGGGAAGCCAGGCAGCCGAGAATCCCCGTGGACGAGATCCTGCGGGAATACGGCCTGGACGGCGGCGGCGACGGCTTCCCCCACGCGATGACGGAGGAGGAAAAAATGCTGCTGGTACTGGAACTGGAGCAACTGCTGGACGAATTCAAGGGAGGAGGCGCGCTATGAGAGATACGATGGACGCGATCGGTTCCGTGCTCATGCCCATGCTCACCGCGGCTTCCTACGCCGTGTTCCTGCGCAACCTGCTGTTCAGCGGGGGCCTGGGCGCAACAGAGGTCCTGCGCGCCGCCCGGCGCAACAGCGAGATCATGATGTCCTCGCTGCTGGTGTCGCTGTTTTCGGCCGCGGCGGCGGGTTTGAGCCACGTGGCGGTCGGGCTGCTGCCCGCCGGCCTGCTGGAAAATTTCTACTACGCGCAGCGGGCCGCGCTCTACGGCGGGGTGCTGCTGGGGCTTTATTTGATCACCTGCACGGTGACCGCGCTGCTGCCGCGCAAGATTGCCCACTTCAAGCCCCTGCTGCTCAAGCGCATGGGCATGAGCGCGCTGAACACCCTGGTGATGGGCGTGCCGCTGCTGGCGCACCTGACGGGCGAAAGCCTGTTCGGGGCCATCGGCATGGGGCTGGGCGCGGGCCTCGCCTTCCTGGTGGTGACCATGCTCATCAACAGCGGCCTGCACATTTTGCAGCAGAACAAGGCCATCCCGCCCATGTTCACGGGCGTGCCCGCCGCGCTGATTTACACCGGGCTGCTGGCGCTGGCGTTCACGGGCTTCCAGGGGAAGATACTGTTTCAGAAATAGGGGGAGACACCCGGCATGCCCAAGAAACCGGATAAACCGCAAAACGAAAAAAATACCCTTACGCTTCTGCAGCCCCTGGGCAGGGTCTCCGAGGAGGACTTCCAGGAGCACGTGTGGGGGCGCAAGGCCCGGCGGCGCATGAAAGTACGGCGCGCGGTGCGGTTCGCGGTCACCAGCGCCGTGATGTTCGCTGTGCTTGCCGCGGGCTTCATGGTGACGGAAACCATGCTGCGCGTCTCGGAGATGCCGCCGGAAATACCGGCGACAACCCCATCGCCCGGAACCTCCGCCCCCGGGGATGTCACGCTGCCCGCGCCCGAGGGGCCGCCCCTGCGCAGCTTCTACGTCCCTCTGAAGATGCTCGACCGCAACGACGATTCTTCGGCGCTCGCGGCGCAGGCGAAGGAACTGGATACCACCGCCGCCGTGATCACCCTCAAGGACGGCGGAGGCTACCTTTCCTACCAGTCCAACCTGATACAGCAGGGGCTCATCAACGCCAGCCAGAAGATGCGCTACCGCATGTATTGGACCATGCGTGATTTACAGGAGAAGGCCGGGTTGCGCATCGTCGGCGTGATCCACTGCTTCGACGACCCCCTGGCCGCCGGGGCGATGCCGGAGGCCGCCGTGCTGCGGCGGGATACCGGCAACTCCCCCTGGACGGACGGGCAGGGCCGCCGCTGGCTCAACCCCTACGCCCCCCAGGCCAGGGAATACCTCCTGGCGCTCATACGCGAGGCCGCGTTCCTGGGCGTGGACGAGATCCTGCTGTGCGGGGTCACTTTCCCCAGCGGGAATTTACAGGGCGCGGTGTTCCCCGGGCAGGAGGAGATCGATCCCGACGACGAAAACGCTGAAGGAAAGCTCGCCGCGGCCCGCAACGCCGCCCTGCGCGGCTTTATCGCCGAGGCGAAGGAGGCCGCCGGGGAGGCCCCGCTGTACGTGATGATCCCCGGCCAGGCGGCCCTGGACGGCGCGGAGGAGCTGGGCGGCGACATCTGGGGCTGCGCGGCGGACTATATCGCCGTGGATACCCGGGGCACGCCCTGGGCCGGGGATGAGAACTACTGGCGCACGCGGCCCGTGCTGCCCGTGGTGGAAACCCCCGGGGACGCCCGGGGGGCCAGGGACTTCATCGTGCTGGAGGATGAGATATCGGATATCCAGCGCAGCACCGCGCCGGAGACAAGTGAAGAGGAAACGACGAGGCGCAGGTGGCTTTTCGGATAGCAATCCAACATCTAAATTCTAATATCTAACATCTAACATCTGAGGTCTAGCATTCATGCATTTCGTCCCTTTTCGATCCCGGTCCGTCCTGCATAAATCCCCCTTCGGCGCGGCCGCGGCCGGGGAGGAGGTCACTTTCCGGGTGATCCTCCCCCGCCACATGCAGTGCCGCGGGGTCACGCTGCGCTGGGGGGACTACGACGGCGCATGGGAGCAGTCCCTGCCGTTTTGGTGGGAGGGCATGCAGGGCGAGGACGAGGAGTGGTGGCAGTGCCGCTTGACCCTGCGCGAGCCCGGGCTGTACCGCTATCGGTTCACCTACGAGAGCGACTACGGCGGCGGCTTCATCGGCGACGAGGGGCAGGGCGTGGGCAGCCTGGGCCAGGGCGTCTGGTTCCGCCTGACGGTCTGCGACCCCGCGATGCGCCTGCCCGATTGGGTCCCCGGCGGCGTGCTCTATCAGATTTTCCCGGACAGATTTTTTCACTCAGGCAGCTGTAAGGAAAACGTGCCTTCCGATCGGGTGTTAAGAGATGACTGGGACGGCGCGCCCCGGTGGGAACCGGACGCACGCGGCAAGATCACTCAATATGATTTCTTCGGCGGCGACCTAACGGGCATCGAGGAAAAACTGGGTTACCTGAAGGGTCTGGGCGTCACATGCATCTATTTGAATCCCATCTTTCTCGCGCAAAGCAATCATAGATATGACACTTCGGATTATTTCAAGATAGATTCCCTGCTGGGGGACGACGAGGATTTCACGCGGCTGTGCCAGGCCGCCCACGCGCTGGGTATGCGGATCATTCTCGACGGCGTGTTCAGCCACACGGGGGCGGACAGCAAATATTTCCGGCAGGCGCAGGCCTCGAAAAGCTCGCCCTATTACGCATGGTACACCTTCCACGGCTGGCCGGAGGACTACGCCTGCTGGTGGGGGATCGACATCCTGCCCGAGCTGCGCGAGGACCACCCGGGCGTACTGGAATTCTTCACCGGGGAGAACGGCGTGGTACGGTATTGGCTGCGCCGTGGCGCCGACGGCTGGCGCATCGACGTGGCCGACGAGCTGCCCGATGTATTCCTGGACAGGTTATTCGAAGCATCGCAACGCGAAAACCCCGGCGCCTACCTCCTGGGCGAGGTCTGGGAGGACGCCAGCCGCAAGTGGAGCCACGGCGGGCGGCGGCGCTTCCTGCTGGGCGGGCAGATGCACAGCGTGATGAACTACCCCCTGGCAAACGCGATTTTGCGCTTTGCCCGCCGGGCCGCCGCCGAGCAGCTGGCCGAGGTCGTCGAGTCCCAGCTGGAGCACTACCCCCCCTGCGCCATCGCCGGGCTGATGAACCACGTCGGCACCCACGACACCCCCCGCGCCCTGACGCGCCTGCTGGATAAAGCCCCGCTTGAGGCGGCCCGCCGCCGGCTGATGCTCTGCGCGGCGCTGCAATACACCCTGCCGGGCAACCCCTGCGTCTATTACGGCGACGAGGCCGGGCTGCGTGGCGCGAAAGATCCCTTCAACCGGGCATGCTATCCCTGGGGGCGGGAGGACGGCGACCTCCTGGGCTGGTACCGGGCGCTGGGCGCGCTGCGGACCAAACACCGCGAGGCCTTCGCCGGGACGGATTTCCGCCTGCTGAGCGCCATGCTGGGCTGCATCGCGTATATGCGAAGAGATGTCATCGTGATCGCCAACGCGAATCCCCATGGCATTGTGTACGACCTCCCGCCGGAATTGCACGGGGCAGGATCATTGCTGGGCGGGGAAGCGCACGGCGGCAGGGTTGAAATCGACGCGGAAACGGCAGTGATACTTGTGTTGGATGTCTAGTTGCGGGCGGCTGGCGCGCCGCCCCTACAACCTCACGGATTCATGGAAATTTTCTATTGCATGACAACTTGTAGGGGCGGCGTGCCAGCCGCCCGCGATTGATAAAAAGGGGGACAAAACCCATGCCCAAACAGCCCTATGACCTTGAATTTCAGCCCAAACAGCGCCGCCGCCGGGACCAGATGCTGCGCTTTCTGGGCGGCTTCGGCGTGATCGTGCTGCTGCTGGGCATCGTCTCCATCGTGGCGGTGCGCAGGGACGGCCTGCTGGACGACTTCCTCGGCGCGCTGCGCCCCACCGAGTCCGCCACCGAACTGCCCGAAGACGCGTGGACCTACACCGGCAAAGGGCTGTTCCTGCTGTGCGAAACGGACAACGCCAAACAGGACCTGCGCTTTTGCGCCCTGGTGCGCGTGGACGTCGCGCGGCGGCTGGTGCACGTCTTCCCGCTGTCCCCCCAGGCGATGACCCCGCATGGCGGCGAAGAGCGCTCCCTGGAGCAGGCCCTGCGCGAGGGCGGCCCCAAGGAGCTCCAGAGCGCGGCGGAGGCCCTGATCGAGGAAGAGATCGACAGATATATCGCCAGCGACGACAGCGGCTTCGTCACGGCGGTGAACCTCATGGGCAGCGTCACCGTGCAGGTGCCGCGGAGCATCCGCTACAGCGGCGCGGATTTCACGCTCACACTGGCCGAGGGCTCCCAGCGCCTGCAGGGCGACATGCTCCTGCGATATTTCAGGTATCTCGGCACGCTGGAACCCACCCCAACAAATCCTTCGGATTCGCCGGGGACCCCGGGGTCGGGCGCCGCGCTGGCCCAGGGCGAGCTCCTCAAGCGCGTGCTA
>Ga0123353_10002876_pt1 | contig 21547 bp, 14 predicted proteins | sample TergutLab28metaG_3_FD_92763 | JGI IMG/M metagenome (GOLD analysis project Ga0123353, IMG submission 92763) | Labiotermes labralis P3 segment gut microbial communities from Petit-Saut dam, French Guiana - Lab288 P3 | ecosystem: Host-associated > Arthropoda: Insects > Digestive system > Gut ... | reverse complement strand
TTAAGCCGTTTAGACTTGGAGAGCGTCTGCGCCTGCTCAAGAGTCACCTGATTCGCGTCGTCCTCGACCTCCTCGACGATGTCTTTGGTTATCGACACATCGAATTTCCCCTTAGCTATATCTATGTCAAAGTTGATGTTTTCGCTCCTCGGATAGTCGCGTTTGATTGCGATTACGATTGCGGCGCGTATTTTTTCGAGCAGCAAGTCGGGTTCTATACCTTTTTCCTTTGCCAAGAGCGAGAGCGCGTCAAAAAGCTCTATGTTGTTCATTTTCAATAAGTCCTTTCGTAGGTAATGATTTTTATGAGTATCGTTTTCCCCGTTTTGGCAGAGATTATTTAAACTCTTTTTGTCCTTTCGCAGGTAATGATTTTTATGGGTATCGTTTTCCCCGTTTTGGCAGAGATTATTTTAAACTCTTTTTGTCCTTTCGCAGGTAATGATTTTTATGAGTATCGTTTTCCCCGTTTCGGCAGAGATTATTTAAACTCTTTTTGTCCTTTCGCAGGTAATGATTTTTACGAGTATCGTTTTCCCCGTTTCGGCAGGGATTATTTCAAACTCTTTTTGTCCTTTTTGATTATATTTAAAAATCCAAATTAATTTTTAAGCAGTTCTTAACGCCGAGAATAACAGTTTCGGTGTTGGTTTTGAGCGAAATTTGGCTCGCTTCAGGGTCGTAGGATACGAGCTCGCCGTATACAACGTTAGTTTTACCTTTATCGCCGCGCTTCATGACGCGGATAGGCTTCCCGATGCTTTGCGTAAAGTGCCCGGGATGGCGCAGCCGCCGTGTCAGTCCGGGCGAGCCCGCCTCTAAGATGTCAATGTGCTCTATAAAATCCTGCTTATCCATGAGCTGATTCAGCGGCGTTGTTATTAAAGCTACGTCTTCGTCTGTAATGCCGCAGGATTCCCCTGCAGAGGTATCGCCGCCGACTTGCCGGTCGAACAAGATACGCAGATAGCTCATCGCGCCTTCTTTCTCGAATATGACGTCCCAGAGCGCGAAGCCGGCGTCAGCCAGCAACGGCTCTGCAAGCGCACGAGCTTTTTCTTCTATATTCATATTTCCATTAAGTCCTTTCTTCACAAATGAATCATGAAAATAACATTTTCCCGATTCAGTTGTTTTATTTTCAAACTTAACTTGCCTTTCAATTGAAATTTCGGGGGCGAGAGACGACGGTATTTTAACACCGAAGCCCACATTAAAACAAGACCGGAGGTCAACCCCAGTCTTCATCCTAATATTACCTTAATCATCATATCATATAAAAATGAGCTTGTCAAGGGGTTTGTATAAATTTATTAAAAAGTAAAACCCGCTGTAATTATACAACGGGTTTTGAGTTAATAATAGATAAAATGTTAATTTAATGATTCCATACAGCAGTGCCGGTAGCAATAATTTGTGTTACTAAACATGCAATATGCTTGGAGCATATATACGTATTAACATCTTGATAACGGCAAGCCCATATACCGGACGCTAATTGCACAGAATGATGTCCAACACACCGACGAAAAGAAAGAGCTGGATTAGCAGGGATGGTGCAGGGGTCAAAATTTGAATTAATTTCGGGATTGTTAAGGTATTTGTTTAATAAATCTACATATTCTGCAATTTCTTCTTCTGTTGCAACCGCTTCATAACAGCAATTAATTTCGTGCTTTTTAGTCCCGCAATCAAAAACAACAGTATCAATTACTTCAATTATCGCAGTTATCTGTTCTGACATTTCCTCTTCGGTCATATTTTCTTCTACCCATTCGGATAGATAAAATATAACAACTGAACCCTCACCTTCGCCAAATTGAATAATTCCGTTAAAATCATTTCCTTTTTCTTGCTGAATAAAACCTGCTGCGCCCTCGTCTTGCAAGGCGGCACCTGCCAAGAGCTGTGTTAGCGACAATGCGAGAATTGCGATTAAAATCATTGACAGTTTGCGTTTCATGTGATTTTGCCCTCCTTAAATGTAAGTGCTATCCATATTATAACATAAACAAAGAATCATGTCAATATCTAATATAGAATATTAAATATATTTATATACAAATTATAATATATTTTATTAAACCCGCCTCATGTGATTTTTTTTCATTGAAAAATCGTTTGACGTTAATTATTTCGTGTTAAATAATCTTATGAGCTGATTATTTATCACCGAAGCACGAAAAATAATTTCTTGCATAAAAAGCTTAACCAACGCATTTCCTGATGTTTTTAAGTTAAATAAATACCCTCATTGCCCGGGAAATAATGCGAGGAGTAATTATTGTCGTGAGAATAATAAATAAGATGAAACGATTATTGCAGGTTTCTTTAAAATTCCGCAAAAATCTGCAAAAGACTTGCAAATACGGCAGAATTATGCTATAATAAAAATAATATTACAACGAATGAATACAGTTTTTGCACATATTAACTAAAATAAATATCAAACTATTTTTGCTTTATATTGCTTTTAACGAAAGGCGAAAATAAGAAGGGGCGAATTAAAATGGACAACTTTACAGAGCAGATTGTCGTAAAAAAGACAGAAACGAGGGACAATTTGAAAAGGCTGGCGATTTTTTCGGGTGGTATGCTTTTGTGTATCGCCGTTATGTATTTTGCTATGCTGATTCCTCCATTGATGCCTGTTTTGCTTTTCGTGGGCGCGGGTATAATCTGGGTCGCGTGGCTCCTTTTTCAGGGCACGTTCGTCGAATACGAGTACATCGTGACCAACAGCGAGCTTGACGTTGATAAAATCATCGCGCGCAAAAGGCGCAAGCGCCTCATCACAATTAAAATCGACAAAGCCGAGGAGTGGGGTGAGTACAGCGACGGCAAGGGTGCGAGCTCCGCGGTTACCGTCCAGGCGCACGACTGCGGATTTAAAAACCTGTGGTACATTGTTACAATGCACGACAAATACGGCAGAACGACGGTATATTTCTCGCCGAACATGAAAGTGCTCGAGATGATGAACAAGGCCGTGCCTTACGGGCTTCGCAAGAAAGAACTGAAAGAGAAGAAAGAGGATGAAGCTGAAGATTAAAAAGACTAAAAGAAGCAGCGTGAAAGTTAAAAGGGGAAGGATTAAAAAAATTGAAAAAGCTTTTTATCGTATTGCTTGCAATCATGATATTAATGACATCGTGCAAGCCGTTAACGGACGTTACGATGCGCCCGGACGGACAATTGACAATTGACAATGGACAATTGATAATTGATGATGATGCAGGGCGTGACGAACTTGGCACGCCGACTGACGATGTTACAGACGAACCCGAACCTGACGGGACGTTTTCTGCACTGTTCGGACCGCCGGGCGCGAACGCCGCAGCCGCAATAAACTCCCCCTACGGCGCGCTGTATAACCTTACGGACAACATTTTCGTTTACGGCAAGCGGGTGGACGACAGGGTTTACCCGAGCGGCACAGTTAAGCTGCTTACCGCACTGGTGGTTTATGACGCGCTCCCTCAAGACTTTATTTTTGAAGTAAGCAGCGAGATTGACATGATTAGCCGCGGCTCGGGTGTTGCGGGGCTTATAGAGGGGCAGCGCGTGAACATGGAGGGCATACTTACAGCGCTTCTGATTCCGATTGGCAATGACGCCGCATATACGATTTCCGTTAATACGGCGCGCGAGCTGTCGGGCTCGGGAGGTGCGTCAAACAGGGAGCTGAACGATTATTTTCTGCGGCTGATGAACGAGTACGCGCAGAATTTAGGCGCCGAGAACAGCAGCTTCTCGAACCCGGACGGCTTTCACGCTGCTGATAATTATTCGACTGTACGCGACCTCACGATTATCGCGGCGCAGGCGGCGGTGAATCCGCTGGTTTCTGCAATTTGCGGGAAAATCGAGCATGAAGTACGGTTCGAGTCCGGCGGGACTTCGTCATGGAGCAACTCCAATGCTTTTCTGACGCTCGAGAACTGGGATATTAGAGGGCTGCGGACTGCTTATACCGACGAGAGCGCGTTTTCCGCGCAGATACTCGCGGATGTCGACGGTAAAACTTATATCGCGGCAGTGTCCGGAAGCGCGACGGCGGCGGTACGAGAGCAGGATATAATAAGGCTTTTGCAGATGGCGCGTGACGGTTATGACGCGGGCGTTATTACAGTTTTCGACAATTAGCACTGAATTTACAAATAAATTTTATGTTGTTTTCAAGAAACTTTCAAATGTTTTCCATCGCTTGAATTTATAGACGAATTATGATATACTAAATAGTATAGTTGATTAACTTGAAAAACCGCTTTGCGGTTTTTCCGACAAGCTTTGCTTGTCGCTCGCGCTTTAAGCGCGTAATCAACTATACAATCAAATTAAACCGCTGCGCGGCTGTGCGGCGACCGCCGCACCTTGAAAATGCTAACGCATTTTCAAGTTAATTGATTATAATACATAAACCAAACAGGGTGAAATTATGAAAAAAGACAAGGACATAACATACGTCAATCTTGACGACGAGGCTTCCGTCAGCCCTTCGGCGCAGATTATGCCTGCGCCAGATACGGATAAAAAGCCTGCCGCCGGCGGGATTCAGGCGCGCCGTAATAATAACGGCAGCAGTGCCGCGAAAAGTAAAAAGCCGCTAAAAGCGGGGCAGATTACGCATGCGAAAAAAGTCGGCAATGTGCTGGCGGTTGTAGGAACGACGTTTCTTACCATATTTCTGATTGCGATTATCACAGTTTGCATAGTGGCGGTCGCACTGACGGTGTATATAATGCAGTTCGCTGAAAACTCGTTCGACATAGACCTTAAGGCCGCGGAGATGAACTACACCAGCTTCGTTATGGTTTTTGACCCCGACGCGGGCGAGGACGGCGAGGGAGAATGGGTGGAGGTAAAGCGGCTTTCCGGCGACGAGAACCGCATTTGGATAGACATAGGCGAAATGCCGCAGCATCTTATTGACGCGATAATTGCTAACGAGGACCACAGGTTTTATGAGCATGACGGCGTTGACTGGTACGGGACGGTGGGGGTAATTTTCCGCGAGATGTTCACGGACGAGGACGTCCGCGGCGCCTCAACGATTACGCAGCAGCTAGTGAAAAACGTTACCGACGACGACAAGGTGAACGTGGGGCGCAAGCTCCGCGAGATTTTCCGTGCGCTGAGCCTTGAACAAAAGTATACAAAACTCGACATACTTGAAAGCTATCTCAACCGCATAGGCTTCGGCGGGACGTCGAGCGGCGTGGTTTCTGCGGCTTGGTATTATTTTGAGAAAGACGTGCGTGACATTACGATTGCGGAAGCTGCGCTGATGGCGGGCGTAATTCCGTCGCCGCACAACTGGAACCCTTACATTAACTCCCGTGCGGCGAGGATTAGGCAAGAGGAAGCGCTCGACCAGATGTATACCCGCGGATTTATTACGACTGCGGAATACGAGGAAGCGCTCGCGGAACCGCTCCGTTTCAGAAATCCGGTGAGGGGCGACTACTTCGGCTGCGAGGACGAGCGGTACAACGAGTGGCTGGGCTTGCAGGGCAGGAACGACGACTCAACAAATCTTTATTTTGAAGACACGCCGTGGGAGGAAATCCTGCCGCTGGCTTATAAATGGAACGGTGACTATGACGTTACGCAAAACTGGTATGTTGACGCGGGGATTTGGCAGGTTGCGACCAAGCTGTCCGAGCAGCGCGGCGTTTCATACGAGCGGGCAATGGAGCTTATACGCAGCGGCGGATACACGATTTACCTTAATGTTGACATAAAGATGCAGGAGCGGCTGGAGGAAATTTTCCTCGACCCGATGACGTTTCTGCGGCGTGAGGTTGAACCGAACACGCCCGCAATCGACCTGCTTCAAGGTGCATTCGTGGTCATGGACTACAGCGGCAGGGTGGTTGCGCTCGCGGGAGGCTTCGGCGAGAAGCCCGGTGATAACTGCTTCAACCGTGCAACGCAAGCCGTACGCTCAATCGGCTCGACAATCAAGCCGCTCGTGCCTTATGCGCCGGCTATCAACATGAATATAATCAACTACTCCTCGTTTACGCGGGACGTTTCCGGCGAGGCGCGCGTGAATCCCAACGACCCGAATTCCGCGCTTGTGTACTGGCCTTATAATTTCGGGCAGACGGGTATCCCCGGCTCGGGGGCTTATGTTCCGACCTGGTATGCGATGCAGAAGTCATTGAACACGGTTTCGGTAAGAACGCTTTCAAAGCTCGGATTCCGCGACGCCTTTTCGATGCTCGTTGACAGGGTGGGCTTCACCGATATGGACAGCGTGAACGACATGGCGTGGTCGCCGCTTTCGCTGGGCGCGTTTACTCACGGCGTGCGGCTGCACGAGCTGACGGCAGCGTACGCGATTTTCGGCAACGGCGGGGTTTATTATGAACCGTATTTGTTTGACCGCGTGGTTGACAACACCGGCAGAGTCGTGCTTGAGCAGAATCTGACGGGAACGCAGGCGATTGAAAAAGACAGCGCGTGGGTAATGAACCGCATACTGCGGACAGTCGTTACAGACCCCGCCGGAACGGGGCGGCTGTCGGATATTCCGAATATAGAAGTAATAGGCAAGACGGGAACGTCAAACGATATGAAAAATCTGCTTTGGTGCGCGCTTACACCCGACTATGTGGCGTCGTACAGGTTCGGTTATGACGACGGCAGAAAGTATATGAACGATTATACTGCTGATAATTGGGCTTCGCCTGCGGGTGTTTGGGGTGCGATAATGACGGAGCTCAGCGATACCACGGTTCCGCGTAAATTTACGGAGGACAGCTCGGTTGTTGTACTCTCATACTGCTCGGAAACGGGACTGATAGCGACCTCAAGGTGCACGAGCACGCAAATCGGTCATTACAGGCAGTCGTTCATTCCGCACAGCTGCAACGCGGCGCAGCACGGAGACGGCGGCGCGGCATACTGGGCGGAGCACGGCGACCCCGAGGGGTTCAGACCGTTCTACCCGTGATGAACAATTAACAATTGACAATGTACAATGTACAATTAACAATTGACAATGTACAATTGACAATTAAATTAACAGGAAAATCAGATGATAAAATTATTAATGACAGCGCCGTGTCACTTCGGCTTGGAAAAAACGCTTGCTTTTGAGATAAGGCGGGCAGGCGGCGAAGACGTGCAGGTGACAGACGGCAGGGTGAGCTTTTCCGGAACGCCGGAAACGCTCGTGAGGGCATCACTTTGCTGTTCTGCCGCCGAACGAATCGGTGTGGTTTTAGCGCGCTTCAAGGCGCAGACTTTCGATGATGTTTTTGATAATATAAAGCGGCTTCCTTTGGGAGATTTTCTCCCTGCGGACGCCGCATTTCCCGTTGTCAAGGGGCAGACGGTAAACTCGAAGCTGACCAGTATACCCGCGCTTCAGCGGACTATTAAAAAAGCTTTAGCCGAAGCGATGAGCCTTTCTCATAAAATTAAACTGCTGCCCGAATCGGGAGCAGTTTTTCCCGTACGTTTTTTTCTGTACAAGGACGAGCTCACAGTTTTTCTTGACAGCTCGGGCGAGGGGCTGCACAAGCGCGGTTACCGCGAAAAGGCGGGAGCCGCGCCGATTAAGGAAACGCTGGCGGCAGGGATTATCGACATTGCGAAAGTACGCGAAGATGATACGGTTATCGACCCGTTCTGCGGGAGCGGAACGCTGCTGATTGAAGCGGCGCTGAAAGCCCTGAGCATACCGCCGTGCCTGAACAGGCGCTTTGCCGCCGAGAGCTGGAGTTTTATACCGCGGGAGCTGTGGAAAGAGCAGCGGGATTTGCTTAGTGCCGGCATTAAAAACGACGCCCGATTCATGGCTTACGGCTATGACACGTCTGCTGAGGCTGTCAAGCTGACGCTTGAAAACGCCCGTAAGGCGGGCGTTGAGAAGTACATCAGAGCCGAAGTGCGGGAGATTAAGGACTTTGAGTATTTTAAGGACAGCGCAAAGCCGTGCAAGATTATCACAAATCCTCCCTACGCCGAACGTATGCTCGAAAAGGCGGACACCGAGCGAATTTACCGTGAAATGGGTGAACGGCTGCTGCCGCACGGCGAGAATAAGCTTTACGTGATTACGTCAGATGAAAGGTTTGAGGAGCTTTTCGGGCAGAAAGCTGCGAAGAACCGGAAGCTGTATAATGGTATGCTGATGTGCAGGCTGTATGTTTACGGGTAATTGTTAACTGTCCCTCATTCTTCACAAACATCAACAATCACAAGCTCCGGGCGGTTAAACACCCGCGGCAGTCCGCGCGAGCTCTTGGAAAGACCTCGGCTCACCACCATGTTCCCGCGGCCCGCATCGTACATGCCGCCCGCGTATTTCGGCAGGAAACCCTGATTAACCGCATAAATACCGTTAAAGAAGCGCGGGATAATCACCGTCCCGCCGTGCGTATGCCCGGTGAGAATAAGGTCGAATTTCAGTTTGCGGTACAAATTAACTTTCTCGGGTCGGTGGGTGAGCAGGATGGTCAAGTTCTTCATATCGGCTTGCCCGGCACAGGCGAGGAGCTGCGCTTTAAACCGCTCTGCGCCGATAATCGCGTCGTCAACGCCGCAGATGTTGATTTTGTTGCCGCGGATTGTGATTTTTCTGTTCACGCCCTCTAATACGTCTGCGCCGAGGTCGCGGAAAAACCGCTTGATTTCGCGGATTTCCCCGCTCTTGTATTCGTGGTTGCCCGAAACGTAAAAGACGGGGTACTTGCCGAGCTTGCGGAGCAGGGTTTTGGTGTTAAGGTGCGGGATTACGTGGTCGGCGATGTCGCCCGTCATTACGACAAGGTCGGGGTTGTTGTCGTCGATGGCTTTGACGAGCTTTGCTTGCGGGTTGCGCAGCGAGCCGTGGTTAAAACTGTGCAGGTCGGAAAGCAGCGCGATTCTGAGCCTGCCTTTTATTTTGCCGCTGTGAACCTTGTAGCGAGTGACGGCGAGCCGCCGCCCGCGCAGCGTTGCAAAAACAGCGGCGATACCTGCCAGAACAAGAATATTTTTCAAGTACTTCATAATAGTATAATTGCCCGAAAAGAGCGGATTATTTAATTATGAAGTATATTTTTAAAGCTGTTAATTTCATAATCCTGGCAGTAGTTTTGCAAAGCTTATATTTTCTTGCGCTTATCTACACGCTGTCTACGCTGTCGCCGTACATTCATTACGCAATGACCGCGCTCGGAATTTTTTGCGTATTTTTTATTATAAGCGGGCGCGACGCGGCGGTTTACCGGCTTTCATGGGCTGTACCCATTCTGCTTTTCCCGGCCGTGATGGGTGTGGTTTATTTATTTTATAACCGCAGAATCACAGGGCGCCGGGTGCAGTCGGACATGCTGCAGGCAAGGAAAAACTCGCTTGAATGTCTTGATGAAGACGCGATTTCGCGGGACTTCGGCTCTGATATAAGCAACGAGCGGCTCGCGCGGTATATCGAAAAAACAACGGGCACGCCGCCTGTTTGTTATTCCGGTGCCGAGTATTTCCCGCAGGGCGAGGATTTTTTCGCACGGTTTCTGCAGGAACTGTCAAAGGCGGAAAAATACATCTTTATTGAGTTTTTCATCATAGAACGTGGTAAGATGTGGGACGAAATTCTTTCTGTACTTGTGAAAAAACGCAACGAAGGAGTGCTGGTGCGCCTTGTTTTCGACGGCTTCGGCTCGCTCTATACACTGCCTCGTAAATACTATAAAAACATGCGCCGCATGGGAATCGAGTGTGTGGTTTTTAATCCGCTGCGGAGTTTGCTGTCGTTCAGGTCTAATACCCGAAATCACCGCAAAACTGCGGTGATTGACGGGCATACGGCGTTCTGCGGAGGATTAAATTTATCGGACGAGTATATAAACGCCAAGCGCACTAAAGCAGGATACTGGAAGGACAGTGCGGTTATGGTTAAAGGCGGCGCGGCGTGGAGCTTTACGTTATCGTTCCTTGCGATGTGGGAGTTTTTGACGCGGGGACGGGAAAACTATGCTCAGTTCAAGCCCAATCCACGCAATTTTCTTAAGGAGAACCGATACACGGGTACGTCATCTGTGCCGGGGGCGGATTCTTCCGTGGCGGAAGCTTCTGTCATGGGTGAAGCTTCTGTCATGGGGGCAGCTTCTGTCATGGGGGCAGCTTCTGTCTGGCATGATTTGCCGCTTGACAACGAGAGCGTTTCGGAGAGGGTGCTGCTCCATTTTATCAACCGAGCTGATGATTATGTCTATATAATAACGCCGTATTTAACACCGTCCGAGGCGCTTATGACCGCACTTTGCGCGGCGGCGCGGGCGGGCACGGACGTGCGGGTAATGCTGCCTTTCATTCCCGACAAGTTTATTGTGAGCGCTATTACCAAATCTAATTACCTGCCCCTGCTTGAAGCGGGCGTGCGGATACTCGAGTATCCGCCGGGTTTTATTCACTCGAAAAACATTGTCGCGGACGACAGCCGTGCGGCGGTAAGCACGGTTAACTTAGATTACCGTGCGCTGTATATGCATCACGAGTGCGGGGTTTGCTTTTTCGGAAAAGGTAAAAAAATCATTGCCGATATAAAGCGCGACTTTATCGAAACGCAGCGAAACAGCCGTGAGATAACGCTCGAGGCGTACCGCAGGACAGGGCTGTTTGAGCGGGGCATAAGGCGGGTTTGCAGGATATTTGCGCCTTTGGTTTGACAGTTGTCAGTTATAACGTACAAACACCTGCGAATAAATTGTAACATGAAACGTATTGCGGCGTATTGCCGGGTGTCCACGGAAAAGAACGACCAGCAGAATTCCTTTGAAAGCCAGAAACGGTATTTCAAAGAATACATAGGCAGGCAGCCGGATTGGGAGCTTGCGGGAATATTCGCCGATGAGGGCGTTTCCGGTACAAGCACGAAGAAAAGAAAGGCGTTCAACGATATGATATTTGCCGCAAAGAGCGGCTGTTTTGATTTTATAATCACCAGGGAAATATCGCGATTTGCGCGTAACACGCTCGACAGTATCCATTATACCCGCGAGCTGAAAAAACTCGGCGTGGGCGTGATTTTTCTCGCAGATAACATTAACACGCTGGACGCGGACGCGGAGCTGAGGCTGACAATAATGTCGTCGATTGCACAGGAGGAGAGCCGCAAAACGTCTGAGCGGGTCAAGTGGGGGCAGCGGCGGCGAATGGAGCAGGGCGTGGTGTTCGGGCGGGACTTGCTGGGCTACGACGTGCGCGGCGGCAGGCTCTACATAAACGAAGACGGCGCAAAAACAGTGCGCATGATTTTTAAAAAGTTCACGGACGAGAATAAAGGTACGCACACGATTGCGCGGGAGCTTAATGAGGCGGGGATTAAATCAATGCACGCGGGTGAGTGGAAAAACACAGCCGTGCTGCGGGTTTTGCGGAACGAGAAATACTGCGGCGACCTTGTGCAGAAGAAAACGATAACGCCCGACTATCTATCGCACGACAAGAAATATAATCGGGGCGAGGAAGATTTTATCATACTTAAAGACCATCATGAGCCTATTGTAAGCCGCGGGATTTTTGAAGCGGCGGCGCGGCTTTTAGATGAGCGGGCAGGCTCGCAGAAGGATAAGGCGAAATATAGCCGCCGCTATGTTTTTTCGGGCAAGATTAAATGCGGTAACTGTAATTCCTCGTATGTTGCGAGGAAGCGTAAACATTTAACGTGGCGGTGTTACAAAAGCTGCGGCAACAAGGGAATACGCGACGAAGCTGTCATGGGTGCGGCGAGTGAAGCTGCAGGAGCGCGCGTCACGCGGCCGCAAAGCAAAAGCAGTGAAGAAGAAATTCGCGTAATAAACATGAAAAAAGCCCGGTTGCTCGGGCTTTATATGGATGGTATAATTGATAAGGACGAGTTCGTAAGCGCACGCGCACGGCTCGAAAAGGAGCTCGCGAAAGCAAATGAAATAAACGGTACAGAAATTACTGACGGCGAGTTTTACCGCAGTGCTGTGGAGAGGATTGTCGTCGGGAAGGGCGGGGAGATTAAAGTGCAGATGAAATGCATATAAATTCACTCCGACTGCATAACTTCTTTTAATGAAATCCGTTTAAGCCTTTTTGAGTAAACATACATGATTGTTTCATAAATTGGAACAAACGTAACCAAAGTAATTATAAACGCTTTAATATCAAAGCTGTAATCGGGAAGCCCATAGATTTCATCGTTGTAAAACATAGTTATCATGGTCTTCAGCAAAAAGTATTGATAAATTGTCCCAATTATAAAGCCTATTGCCACCGTAAAACGATAACCGTTCAGAATTGTACTCTTGCACTCGCGGTCGCTGTACCCGAAAATCCGCAGCATTGCAATGGTTTTCGAGTTCGCTTTTATTACAGTAGTGACTGCGATATATAAAGTTGTAAACCCTAAAAGAATCCCGATTCCCGCCATCATGACCGTCATCATGTTGCCGACATCAAGCGTATCGGTCATGCTGATTGACATCTGTATCATATCGGAATAGCAAAAAGCAGAAAACCCGATAAGAAATACAAGCGATTTTCGGCTTCTGACCGTGTTTTGACGCAGTTCTTTTAAGAAAGATTGTTCTTTGCTGCTTTGTTTGCTCTTGCGGATTTTTACCTTACTTTTTCCTGTAATCAACTCAAGCGCGGGGCTTTTAAGTTTCCGCAGGCTGTACAGTATTGATAAACCGGCGAATACGACCGAGGGTATTATAATCATGAATAAAACTAATTCGGGATTAAAATGCATCGGTATATCGGGCAGCGGTACATCGGATAATAATTCGTCACCTCGCATTTGTTTGTAAAACATCGGCATTAAACACCATGAAATCCCGAATCCGACAGATGTTCCCGCAAAGACGCTTAAACCGAACACCCAAAAGCCTTTGGCGATTTTGAAATCCGAATAACCTAATGCTTTTAATATGCCGAGCTCGGATTTATGCGTATCAATGTAATGCTTGATGTAGAAAAACAGCATGATTATTGTGGTAAGCAGCAGTGCGCCGCCGGAAATAGCACTTGTTACATTACCCGACTGTACTAACACATCGTAAAACGCCATTACTTCCGGGTCGGTTATTTGGTCTTTAATCCGCGCTAAATCTATGTTTGAGTTAATGAATAATGCACAGACCGAAACGGCACAGGCAGACATAATAAGAACGCCGATTAACTTTAATGTATCTCTTGCACGTATTATCATGTTTTTACCATGTCCTTTCTTCATAACACCTGAATGAAAACGCCGCTTTCCCCGATTCAATTATATTTATTTTCAAGCTTTTTACCACCCAATCTCATAAGCAGATTTGCGGTTTTCATTGCTGTACTGACGGGCGATTTTACCGCTGTTCATCTTAATAACCGTATCGGCGGTTTCGGCGATATTTGTGTTGTGCGTTACCATAATCATGGAAAAGCCGTGTTCTTTTTGCAGCCTGCATATATAGTCGAGTATTTGCCTGCCTGTTTCCTCGTCAAGCGCGCCTGTCGGCTCATCAAGGAATAACGCCTGCGGCTTCTTCGCCAATGCCCGCGCGATTGACACGCGCTGCTGCTCCCCGCCGCTGAGCTCCGAGGGGAGTTTGTTTAATTTACACCCAAGACCGACAGCTTCTATTATGCTTCGATAATCCTTGTTTCCTATTAAATCTGCACCCATTTTCACGTTTTTGTCTACATTTAAGTGCGGGAGCAGATAATACTGCTGAAATATAACCGCGACTTTCTTTTTGCGGAACGCCGTCAGCTCTTTTTCAGACAGCTTGGTTATATCTAAATCATCATATTTGACCGAACCGCTCGTAGGACGTTCCAAACCGGAGGCGATATGCAAAAGCGTGGACTTCCCCGAACCCGACGCGCCGAGCAGCACTGTAAAATCGCCGTCTTTTACGGTGAGCGATACCCCTTTTAAGGCGGCGGTGGCGCTTTCCCCGTTTCCGTATTGTTTTGCCGCGTTAATAATTTCAATCATTCTTGATTCGCCTCGCTTTTTATTTTAATTAACAATCCTGTGAAAACTTCGGTTAAATGGGAGATTACATCATCTTCGCTTAAACGGCTTACTCCCGTAGCGCATAGGCAGGCAAATCCGTGAGTAAATACCCACATATTCTGATACAGCCTATAAGCATTGTCCTGCGTAAGTCCATATGGTTTTTGAAGCGAAGACAGAATCTTTTCACTGTTATCATCAATGACCGGAATAATATCGGCAAGCGTCAGCGCGTTATCGGAAGTCATAAATAACAGCTTGAACAGTTCCGGTTCATCCTTAGCAAAGTTAAAATACTGCATACCTACGCCTCTGAAAGGGACTTCTTCGGAAAGGCCTTTTTCAATATAGTTGTTATAAACCGCTCTTGCCGCAAGGATTACTTCATGCTTTACCTCGTCCATGTTTTTAAACGCCGTGAATATCGGACGGGAAGATGTGCCGAGCTCCTCGCCCAATCGCCTCGCCGTGACAGCGGGAAAACCCTCACGCCGCGTAATGTCAAGCGCGGCGGCTGTGATTTGTTCTTTTGTGAATTTTTGTTTAGGCGGCATATCATTATCCTCATTTGCAACAAATGTTGCGTAACACATGTTGTATTATAACATAAAACAATCTCCCTGTCAAGTGTTTGTTGATAAAAAACAGGTACATTTCCGATACGGATATAGGTACGGAAGAACTGGGGCATCTTGAGATGGTCGGCTGTATAGTTCGGCAGCTGACCGAGGGAGAGGGCGCGAAATCGTTCGATAAATGGGGGCGGGGCGATTATTACACCGACCATGCGAACGCGATTTTCCCGGCTTCCGCAGGAGGCGTGCCGTGGAGCGCCGCGGGTATGCAGAGTAAGGGCGACCCGATTGCGGACATTATGGAGAATATGGCGGCAGAGCAAAAAGCACGCGCAACCTACGACAACATTCTGCGCCTGTCCGACGACCCTGATGTTAATAAGGTTATTAAGTTTTTAAGAGAACGAGAGATTGTGCATTTTCAAAGATTCGGCGAGCTCCTCAACTACTACCAAGAAATGATACCGCCCCGCGAACTACGCGAAATGTAAATTTTAACACAAAACAAACGCTTCATCACTGAAGCGTTTGTTTTATGTATGCAGTTTCTGTTGAAATATGACAAAATGGCGAAACAGCATGATGGCGGGATGCAAATTATACAGTTATATCTGCGTATATAAGAATTCTCAACGCGGATAGGTGTGAACGGTTTATATTTTAATTGAATGTCAGTATTAATTAGCTATCCCGCTCCACTCTTCGAGTTCCACAATATCATCAAAAGTCATCCACTTAGTATAAACGACAGCGCCGTCGCTTTTTAAACCCACGATGTTATTCCAGGTAAAAGCCACAGCGACAATGTCACGCCATTCAGAAATTACGTCTATGCCGCTCATAGAATTACCGTTTGAAGCCATTAAAGTTCCGTCCGATTTAATGCCGATAATGTCCCTGCCGACTGCGATGGCTTTTATATCGCGCCAGCTCTCAATATCGCCGCACCAGCCGGGAGCGGGCTCACCGTAATAATCCTCCCAGTCGTTTTTCCATTCATGGTCGCCCGCCCAGACCACGGTACCGTCAGACTTCAAGCCGAGCGTGAAAAAATCTCCCGAGGCGACCGCAACAATATCGCTCCAGCCCGATGTCAGGTGCTCGCCACGTGAGTTTGAGCCGACAACTTCTACCGTGCCGTCTGCTTTAAGTGCTGCAAAATGATGCATACCTGCCGCAACTGCAATAACGTCCCGCAGTGCGCCTGTTTCTGAATGATATTGAAATAAAAACCCGGCAGTCACAACCGTACCGTTGCGTCTTATACCGATTGAAAAATGGCCTCCTGCTTCTATAGCGATGATGTCTTTCCAGCTTGAAACATTGCACTGACCGAAATCATCTTCACCCATAGCGACGACCGTACCGTCGGATTTAAGCCCTAAAACGTGACTGCCGCCCACCGAAACCGAAACTATATCCGTCCACCCCGAAAGGTCGCCTTTCATATCGTGAGAAATTACGGTTCCGTCGGTTTTTATTGCGGCAATCCCATGATAATCCGCTGAAATCGTCCGATTAACTACACTGTCGGAGTAATCTTTATCAAGGACTTCTTCTGTATACCCCTGCGTGTCTGCCGGAAGAATGGCGGGCGGGGTTTCCGCCGCACCGGCAATTGACGGTATATAATCGTTTATTATTTCGCCCCCATCATCGTCTTTTTCATCCGAACCAAGGTTTATCAGAATTACTATTCCGCCTATGATTAAAGCGGTCAGAAACACAAACGAAGCCACATCTGCCCAGATTCTCCCTGCAGATTTTCTGACAAGTGCGGCTTCCTGCATAACTGCCACCGGCTCCTGCGGCTTGCTGCTGAGGAATTTAGTGACCAATCGTTCGATTGAAGCATCGAAGTATTCGTTGCTATTGGCGTTGACGCCGTTTTGCAGCGGCAGCTCCGAAATGTCACGGGGAAGATTTTCGGGCCATTTGAAACCGCGGAGCATGAAAGGTATGATATTCTTTCCTGTTTCAAACGCATGAACTAATTCCTTGCGAACCCAGTCGTCCTCGTTCACACAGCGGTCAAGGCTGTTCTCGGAAAGCACGACAATCACGTCCCTGCAGTTTTCGATTACACTTAGCAGCTGCGAATTAAACTTTCCGGAGTTCAGGCTTTCAACATCGAGAAATACGCTGTATCCCTTTGCGGTCAGGCGGTCATGCAGAAGAATCGCCATGGTTTCCCCGCCTTCACGCCGGTACGAAATGAAAACATCATAGGTGTCGGTATAGATTTCTTTATTCATATTTCCATTAAGTCCTTTCTTCACCAATGCGGCATGAAAATATCGTTTTCCTTGATTCAGCAGTTATTATTTTCAAGCTTAGCTGACCCCGGTCTTTATATAAATTATACAATGTTTATTCTGTATTGTCAAATGCTTTAAAAATACCTCCGCAACGTTAAGCATATAGGCAAGATTATATCGGCAGACGTGTTTAATACACTTCGGTACGCAGCGGGCTTATTGATAAGATATAGCTCACTGTAAATCATCCGGCCCGGCGGCTTGACGTTCTTAAAATAGTATGGTATAATTATACTTTAAATGAGTTTAAAAGAAATAAGGAGTTTTTTATGACGGTTACAAAGAAAATCATTACGAAAACCACAGCGTTTATGCTTGCGGCGGCGATGATAATCACGCTGCTGCCGATGACTGTGTTGAACTCAGCGGCAAGCGCGCCGGCTCTGCTTATGTCGCTGACGCGCGAAACTGCAACAGCAGCCGAAAGCGGCAATAAATTTACCGCGGACGGCGGCGTATTCGCCGATGTGTCGGAGCTGACAGCGTGGAACAACAATGAGCAGATAACCATAGGCGGCACAGGCAGAACGCCGATTGTCATCAACAACGCCGCGCCCAATAATAATACGGGCACGTATAACGCCAACGGATTTAGGTCTGTTAGCTCTCACCCCTTTGACGAGGGCATAACTCTCGATACCGCTACCGCATTTCAAGTTAAATTCAGCACCACGGGATATGACGATATAAGATTTTCTGCCACGCAGAAAGCTACGGGCAGCGGCCCGCGCAGTTTCCGCCTTGCGTACAGCATAGGTAGCCCGACCGGTCCGTATACGGACATTGCAGATTCAAGGGTCACTGTTTCATTCAATCCTGCAACTGACAATTATACTGACCTAAGACCTTCTTATGTCGATTTTAAGCTCCCCGACGAGCTTAATAATAAAAGCGAGGTTTACATAAGAATATACATGGTTGACCATGTGGCGTCAATCAATCCCGGCGTACAGGAAACCACCACTCGCGGCGGAAACACATCAATCAACGATATCCGCATTTCATCGGGCATTATCCCGCCCGAATTCGGCGACCGCCCCGACCATATCATTATTAACCAAGTCTACGGGCGCGCGGCTGCCTCTGACAGCGCTGTTTCCCGCAGCTTCATAGAGCTTTACAACCCGACGGACACGCCTGTAGATATGAGCGGAATGTCCCTGCAGTATTTCATGGGCAGCGACCGGGGAGGCCCTTTCGGGACGCAGTGGGAAGTTTTGCCCCTGACAGGGCATACAATCGCGTCTAATTCTTCGCTTTTAGTCGTCGGCGGCTCGGATTACGGTACGGGCGGTGTTCGTTATACAATAGAGAATTATGACGCGGTTTGGAATATACCGTTCAGCAACAGAGCGTTCAGCATCGCGCTTGTAGACGGCACAAACGCGCTCTCGCCGAACACAACCACTAACATGCCCGGACTTGGCGGAAACGCCGCAATCATAGACCTTGTCGGTGTGACGAATACCTACTCAAACGGAGACCGCGCGGCTTTTTATGAGCTTGCGCCTTTTGACGGTATATCTAACCAAAACGCTGCAAGGCGTAAGGATTTCGCCGATTTTAATGAGAACAAAGGCGACTTTGAATCAATTCGTTACGCGGCACCGTCCGGTAATAATCCCGGAGTAAGCGACGAGCGCCTTGAAGAAGTTCGCCCGCGTTCGAGCCATGACGGCGCGTGGGGCGCGGATATTCTCCCCGCTTACCGCGTGGTGCAAATCCCCGCAAATCAACACCTGCTCTTCTCCGAAACAACGGGATTCTATGAAGATGCATTTGACCTTGCGCTCAGCACAGGTTTCACCAACGGTACAATCCGCTATACGCTCGACGGAAGTGAGCCGACAAAGGATTCGGCGGCATACACCGCGCCTATTCGTATAGAAGACCGCACGGGCCCTGTTAATACGGGCGATGTTGTCGGCGGTTTTGAAGACTGTACCATTACAATTCGCGGCACAGGAAACGACGGAAACAGAGTAACGTTGATTAAACCGTTATGGCGGGAATATCCGCCGCGCAGCGACGAGAGTGTTTTCACAAGTGAACCGATTTCCGGCGGTGTGTTTGAGATAATATTCCCGATGTCCGCCGAGTGGATAACGGATTATATGACGGACAAGGGCGACGATACAGGGCGCGACGCTTTCAGAATTGACTACTATGAAGATGTCCCGACATTCTCAATCACCGATATTATCGTAACTTTAGACGACGACGGCACTGTGCTTTACGACATGCAAAAAGACGCAGGGCTCAACGGTTGGAACAACAATAACCAGCAATGGGGCAGCATTACGCCGTTTCTCAGAGGCAGCGGCGGCGTGGTGAGCGTGTCGGGTGACGGCAACGCGGGCACAAGAGCAATTACTATTACCCGCGAGCCGCAGCAAACGTGGCAGAATATTCTCTTTGTTCTCGGCGGGCTCGGCAATCAATATAAAACAGGCGGCGATTTAGCTTATTTAGTAGATGAGTATGTGCCGTTCGGGCAGGATATTTCAAAAGGCACGGTTATCAGAGCCGCAGTTTTCGATGAGGGCGGAAACGCGCTTACAACAAGCATACATACGCAGTCATATTTTGTCGGACTCCGCGACAACTATGCCGGCTTCCCCGTTATCTCGCTTTCAACGGACAGGGATAATCTTTTCGACTTCAACACAGGTATATATGCGCGCGGCCCGGGATACATCCCCGGAGCAGGAGACCCCCAAAGATGGGAAAATGCGAATTTCAATCAAAGGGGCAGAGAATGGGAACGTCCCATACATTTTGAAATCATCGAGCCCGACGGAAGCACATTCGCGCAGGATATGGGCGTACGTATTAACGGCGGCTGGTCAAGAAGTGCCGCGCAGAAGTCGCTGCGTTTTTATGCGAGAACCGAGTACAGTCCGGGTGCTCCTACGTTTAAGTACGACCTTTTCGACGGGGACGCATACAATGCTTACGGCGAGCCTATCACCGAGTTCCAAAGGTTTATCCTGCGCCAGAGCGGAAACGACAACCATGTCGCCATGATGCGCGACGCTCTTCTGCAGGCAGCTGCACATGACCTGAATGTCGCCCGGCAGTCTTACAGGCAGGCAATAGTCTTCATAAACGGCGAGTTCTGGGGATATTATGACATACGCGACCGTGTTGACGAGTATTTTTATAACGATTACATCGGGCATAACAACCGCAGGGACATGGGCTACTTCCAGCTCGGCGGCTGGGGGCATTGGCCCGGAGAAGCTGAAGATGTCTTTGAATGGGTTTCCTGCAATGAAGACTGCTACAGGCTTTATGACGAATCGTACTGCCTCGGGCCCGTTCACTGGAGCGATGCGGGCGTGCGCGGCGATTATGAGTCTTATCTGACTATGTGGGTCTGGTTTAATAACATCAGCGGCAATATGACGGACGCGCAGTTTTTGGAGGCTCAGCGCTTCATAGACCTCGACAACCTGCTTGACTACTGGGCTTACTGCATGGTTATCGGAAACGCCGACTGGCCCGGAAACAACTTCAACATCTGGCGCTTCCGTACAGACTTCCCCGATACTCATGAAGTAACGGATTACAAAGACGGCAGATGGCGTTATAATTTAAGGGATTTAGACTTCTCTTATGACATATATAACAACGGGCAGCACATGAACACCTTAAACTATATTTTAAACGGGAATGATTATGTCACGACGCTGCCTTTGCGCAAGCTCATGACCAATGCAGCGTTCAGGGAGCTCTTTATCGCGCGCGCCAGCGACCTTATGAACACGAATGCCCATGCGTCGGTGATGATTCCGAAAATAGATGAGTTCGCGTCGGTGATTGCGCCGATTATGCGCGAGCAGACACACAGATGGAGCAACACCGACTACAGCGGCTGGCCCGCTCAAGTTCAGCGGCTGCGGGACTTCGTCGCCGGCGGAGGACAGTATGCCACGAGCAAGCAAACGCAGTTCTTAGGGCAGATGAACACATACTTTAAACTGAACGGCACGGCGACAGTAACCGCAAACAACCCCGACGCTAACATGGGGTATATCAGACTGAACAGCATTGACATTGTCACCGAAACCGAAGGCGTTACCCTTGCAAACCGTGCCTCATGGAGCGGGCAGTATCTGAGGGGCAGCTTCCAGACTGTTACGGCTGTTCCCGCCGAAGGCTACGCTTTTAAGCAGTTTACGATTAACGGAACGGTTCACGCAAGCAATACCGTGCGGTTTAATCTTGCGGGCAATACAACGATTACGGTAGAATTTGTTGAAAAAGCAGATTGCGGCGGGGACTGCATTTACCCGGACGCATGGATAATAAGAACCCCTGCGACCACTTCCGCAGCCGGCTTAGAATTCAAACGATGCATTTATTGTGATAATGAAATAACCCGCGAAATACCGAAATTAAAAGGCTCTTCCGGCGGCGGAGGAGGGGGCGGCGGAAGTTCAACTGATGAAGCCGCACCTCCCGCAAACATAGTTCAAACCGGCTCTGCGGGTACCATACCGCCAAATTTCGCAATCTCCGCAGCAACAGTTAATAACATAAAGGGCGACCTTCCCTTTGCACGGCTTCGCATAACCGCGACAGGCAACGTACCTGTTAACTTAGGTACGGACACCGCAGGACAAAATGCGGTTCTCACAAGGCTGAACGCTGACGGAGAGCTTGAAGTTGTAAAC
>Ga0123353_10002874_pt1 | contig 21552 bp, 17 predicted proteins | sample TergutLab28metaG_3_FD_92763 | JGI IMG/M metagenome (GOLD analysis project Ga0123353, IMG submission 92763) | Labiotermes labralis P3 segment gut microbial communities from Petit-Saut dam, French Guiana - Lab288 P3 | ecosystem: Host-associated > Arthropoda: Insects > Digestive system > Gut ... | reverse complement strand
TGCGCCCACGGAGACAAGTTGCCTTGCCGCCCGACTAACCTGCTACTGCAATCAGATTGAGATTGTGCCGATTAAACTAACGAATGCGATAAGCGTTCGGTGTGTGATGGAGTAGCGGCTATAGACACATTGCACTTTTAAATAATTCCACGCGATTAGCCACATTTACCTCACTGGTACCTCCGTCAAAATCTAAGGACAACAGGTTCAGTTTGGTGAATTTAGCTTTCAGTTTCTTTTCCAAACCTTTTGAAATAATGTGGTTGGCAATACAACCGAAAGGTTGCAAACTTATTACGTTGTGCACTCCTTTTCGGTAGTAAGCCGCAATCTCGGCAGGAAGCAGCCAACCTTCTCCGAACTGGCAACCTAAATTTATGAGTTCTTTGGCTTGTTCCGCTTCGTGAAAAATATCATCAATAGGCGTAAAATATTCAAATTCGGAACAGATTTTGTTTGCTTTGGCAATAGTTCTCTTTATAAGTGCATAAATTCCGTCGAAAATAAAATCGGGATAGAAAGATTCGGAAAAACCGTAATTTTTATTTACTTTCCGGTTCACAAAATTTTGAAGAAAGAAAGGTAAAATTTGTGGTGGAAGTACTTCAATTCCCTCTTTTTGAAGTTGTTTAATAATATGTTTATGTGAAAAACTGTTGAATTTAAGGTAAATTTCACCTACAATCCCCACTAAGGGTAATTTTTTGTTGGGTATCGTTATGGCTTTAAAATCTTGTACAGCATCTTTCAATATTGCTATCAATTTTTTAGGACTATTCTGAAGCATCACATCAGCGGCTTTCTTTAGATATTTATCTTTCAATATATCGGCAGCACCTGTTTGCGTTTCGCGCACTATACTTGCTGCGTGTAGCTGCGATAAACAGTCGGAAACAATAAGAGCACCTAAAAGTATGGGCATTAGTTTGAGCCAGTTTACTATAAATCCGGGTTGCTCGTTAAAGAGGGAGTCGGAACCGGCAATTGCCACTACGGGGATATTCTCGAATCCGTTGTCTGTCAGGGCTTTTTTCAAGATAGCAAGATAGTTTGTGGCACGGCACTGCCCGCCGGTTTGTGTAAGTGCAACAGCAATATTTGATAAGTCATACTTTCCTGATTTCAGCGCTTTTAACAGATCTCCAACCACGATGGTTGCCGGAAAACACACTTCGTTGTGGGCTACTTTCAACCCCATTTCAACGGTTTCCTGATCGGGTTCGGGCAAAATCTCCAAGTCATATCCTGCCAATTTGAAGGCTGCCGGCAACAATGGAGATTGAAATGCGGAAAAATAGGGCGCCAGAATTAATCGAGATTTGTCTTCATTTTCAAATATTTTTCGCCGCCGTAGAGACGTTGCGTGCAACGTCTCTACAGATGGCGTTTCATCCGATGTCGTTTCCAAATTTTCAATCAACGACCGTACCCGCAACCGTAACGAACCAATATTATTCACATCATCCAATTTCAAAATAGTCAATGTTTTACCATGTTTTTCGAGTAACTGTTTAATATCATCCAATAAAAAAGCATCGGGACCGCATCCAAAGGAGGTCATTATGGCAAACTGAAGATTATGAGGCGCCTGTGCTACAAACTTAGCTGCTTTTAATATCCTGTTGATATAATGCCATTGTGTAATCGTGTAAGTATCCGATAAATCCATTTCATCGTATCGCATCATATCTTCAGAAATCACATTCACGCCCATCTCGCTCATCATTTCGGCTAATTTGTGTTGAATCAAGGGGTCGGTGTGGTAAGGGCGTCCGGCAAGGAGGATTGAGATTGTAGATTTACGATTTACGATTTGAGATTGTAGATTTAAAAATTTAAGATTTAAAGATTTAATGGTTTCGGCGTAGATTTTTTGGGCGAACAAAGCTTTTTTTATGGCAATTTCTGCAGTTTTTTTTTCAATTTTTAGATTTTTTAAGTATTTGATGATGTTTTTGTACAATCCTTTTTTGGTGCGGAAACTGATTACAGGGGCATCGAAAGGGATTTGGGGAGGTAAGGGTTCAAGGTTTTTTAATATTTCAGAGTAAGCAAAAACGATGGGGCAGTTGTAAGAGTTTGCCGTATTGGTGTCGTTTTCCTCATAGATGGTCATGGGGTAGAAAATACGGGTAACCTTTTTCGCTATCAAATCATGTATGTGGCTGTGCATTAACTTAGCAGGAAAACAGATATTATCGGACATCACGCCGGAAACGGCATTTTCGTAGTCAATGTAATTGGAGTGTGATGATAGAACCACTTCAAACCCACATGCTGTAAACAGTTGATGCCAAAAGGGGTAATTTTCGTACATCCCCAATGCACGGGGAATTCCAATCTTTACCGATGATAATATTGATTTTCTGTCAAACAGGAGTTTGTATTTTTCTTCATAGACATTTATTCCTTTTTCGGAAGCCCCTCCCCTATTGCTGAATATTTTCTCGCACTTGTTTCCGGAAATAAATTGCTGTCCGTTTATGAATTTATATATGTTTATATAGCATTGATTATCACATCCTTTGCAATTAGCATTCTGCAAAGAATACTCACAATTATCGAGCAATTGGCCAATTTTTACAGAATATTGCTGTGGTAAATTTTCAGTATTCTCAAACCCATGATCATTTAATCCGTGTAAATTAGTGAAATCCGTGGCAATAGTTTTAGCATGCAAAGCACATCCAAATGCACCCATAAATTCGGGAATATTCGTAAAAGATACCTCCGTATGGGTAAGTTTTTCCAACGCCCTCACAATAGCGTGGTTTTTCATACTGCCACCCTGCACCGAAATATGGGCACCCAACGAAGAAAAGTCGTGCAAACGAAGCACTTTAAACAAACAATTTTTGATGACCGAATAGGATAATCCTGCTGCAATGTCTTCGCTTTTAGCTCCTTCGCGAAGGAACTGATTTACTTTAGAGTTCATAAACACAGTGCAACGGGTTCCTAAATCGCAGGGATTCTTGGCAAAGCATGCTTTTTCCGCAAATTTTTGCACCGAATAGTTCAGGGTTTTCGCAAATGCTTCGATAAATGAGCCGCAACCCGACGAGCAAGCCTCGTTGATATCTACCCGTTCAATAGTGTTATTCTTTATAAACAACGCTTTCATGTCCTGTCCGCCAATATCCAACACAAAAGTAAGATTCGGATTATGGTGTTTGGCTCCCAAATAGTGCGCTTTGGTCTCCACAATACTGTCGCTAAGATGAAAAGCCGCTGTCATCAAATCTTCTCCATAGCCGGTTGAACAGGATCCTTTTATCACAAAGTTTCTCCCTGTTTTTTGGGTTTCTTCCAAAAACCTACTCATCCCATTCTTGATATTCAAGATAGAATTGCCTTGATTGGGCGCATAATATTTATACACCACGTTGCAATCTTCATCTAATATAATAATTTTACCTGTTGTGGACCCCGAATCTATTCCTATATACAAGTTTTCGGAACAATGGCGTAAATTTTTCTCTGGAATAAATGTGGTTTGCTTATTTATAAGCCAGTGTTGATAATCGTCTTTAGAATGAAACAGCGGCAATAATGCAGAGGTTGTTTTGATACTATTTGTATTTGTATCTAATTGTTCAATAAGTGTTTGCAGTGTAACTTTTGGGTCTTGCCCGGCGCCTTTCAAAGCTGCGCCGAAGGCGGTTAGCAGGTTGGCATTTTCAGTAGCGATAATGTCGTTTTTATCAAAATTAAGATATTTTAATAACTCTTTTTCTAATGCGGGTAAAAATTGAAATGGACCGCCACTCAACAAGATCGGCGTTTTGATTTTCATTCCTTTAGAAAGACCGCCAACAATTTGCACTACTACTGCATGGAACACCGAAGCGGCAATATCTTCCGGCGGAATATGTTTACTGATTAAATTTTGGACATCTGTTTTAGAGAATACACCGCAGCGCGAAGCCATATTGTAAATGCGCGAGCTCTTTTCGGCAAGTTGGCTCAATTGTTCTGTAGAGCAGCCGAGCAAAATTGCCATTTGGTCTAAAAAAGCGCCGGTACCTCCTGAACAGTTGCCGCTCATGCGCATTACCGGAATAGTGTCATCTTTAAGAAATACCATTTTGGCATCTTCGCCTCCCATATCAATAATGGTTTTGCAATACGGAAACTTCATCTTCACACATTCTGTTTCTGCAATCACTTCTTGAACAAAAGGCAGTTGATAGCGTTCGCAAATGCCCATTCCTGCCGATCCGGTTAAGGCAACTGTTACTTCCACATCTCCAAATTGTTGTTGCAAATCGGCAAGTATAGATTTTAGTAAAGGCAAATATTGCGTGTGGTGGATTTGATAATCCGATGCCACAATCTCATCGTTAGCATTTAAAGCCACATACTTAATAGTGGTTGAACCGATATCAATACCTAATTTTAACATGCTTTTTTTTGCGGGTGCAATAATATATTTTTTTATAAACACAAAATAAGGGTAATTTTTATTACATTTAATAGTTTATCTTTGCCACTTCTAAATACAAACGCCAATGTTTTTACTAAAAGTTTCATTTACATTACCATTAGAAAACTCCGTTCTTGTCTTTGCGGTAATTTTTGGCATTATTCTTTTTGCACCTATTTTACTAAACAGGATAAAGATACCACATTTGATCGGGCTCATCATCGCGGGCGCTATTATTGGTCCTAAGGGGTTTAATTTAATTGCCGAAGAAAGTAGTATCATTCTTTTCGGAAAAGAGGGACTCGGAACGGTGGGACTCCTTTATATTATGTTTCTCGCCGGATTGGAAATTGATATGTACCAGTTTAAGAAAAACAGTTTCAAAAGTGCGGTTTTCGGGTTTTATACTTTTACGATTCCCATGGGATTGGGTTTTTTGGGAGGATATTACGTGTTGGATTTTCCGCTACTGACCTCCATATTGTTAGCCAGTATTTTTGCATCACATACTTTAATCGTCTATCCTATTCTTAGTAAATTTGGCGTAACAAAAAACAGAGCTGTTAATGTCGCCTTAGGCGGAACAGTAATCACAGACACGTTAGCGCTGTTGGTTTTGGCAGTCATTGTACAAATGACAAATAAGGAAGGAGGCGCTGTTTTAGACTTTATTGTAAAAATGACGAATGTAACTGTGGAGAATGCGTTTTGGATACAATTGGCTGTTTTCATTCTCTTATATGGCGTGGTTGTTATTTTTATCTTCCCCATCATCGGCAGATGGTTTTTTAAACGTAATGACGACAATATTTCGCAATATATTTTTGTATTGGCAATGCTGTTTTTGGGCGCATTATTAGCAGAAGTTGCCGGAATTGAGTCTATTATAGGTGCATTCTTGGTAGGACTTGCCTTAAACCGTTTAATCCCCCGCTCCTCTCCATTAATGAACCGAATTGAGTTTGTGGGAAATGCCTTGTTTATTCCATTCTTTTTGATTGGAATCGGAATGTTAGTTGATTACAACGCATTTACTAAAGATTGGGAAACGCTAAAAGTAGCGGGTGTGATGATTGTTATCGCCACAACAGCAAAGTTTTTAGCCGCGTGGCTAACCCAAAAAACGTTCCACTTTTCGCGAGATGAAAGGCGTTTAATTTTCGGGTTAAGTAATGCGCAGGCTGCAGCTACTTTGGCAGTAGTTTTAATAGCGTATAATATTAAATTGACGCAAGAAACTATAGACTTTCTGAACCTTACCGACATTTTAAAGCCGGGAAATTTACTCAACGAAAGCGTATTAAACGGCGCTATTTTGATGATTCTGTTTACCTGCACAATGGCTTCGATTGTGGCACAGAAAGGTGCGCAAAATATCGCTTTGCAAAACACTTCTGAAGAGGAGAGTGAAAATGATGAGCAGGTAGAGAAAATTCTAATTCCGGTAAACAGCCTCGAAACAGTGGAAGAGATGGTCAATCTTTCGCTTGCCGTGAAGTCGAAAGCTAATAAACAAGGTGTCTTCGCCTTAACAGTAATTAACACAAACGAACAAGATACTATTGCCGATAAAAGCGCTAAGAAAATTTTAGCTAAAGCAGCAGACACCGCTTCAGCCGCAGATGTTAACTTGAAAGAACTTCTACGGTACGACCTAAACGTAGTGAACGGAGTTACAAGTGTGGTTAAAGAGCATAAAATTACAGATTTAATATTAGGACTGCAAAAGAATAAAGGGTTTTCAACCAACTTTTTGGGCAATTTAACAGAAGGAATTCTCACAAAATCGAATACAACCACTTTAATATACAAACCGTTTCAACCCATATCTACTATAAAGAGACATCTAATTGTGGTGCCCGACCGCGCCGAGAAAGAGATCGGATTTCCGTTTTGGCTCTTAAAAGTTTGGAATATCGCTAAAAATACCGGCTCAAAATTAGTTTTCTATTCCTCCGAACAAACGTTAAAATATATTAAGGATGTAAACAAAAAACATCCTGTTCAGTGTGAATTTAATCTTTTTGAAGATTTTGATGATTTTCTGATTTTATCTCGCGATGTTAAGCCGGACGACAATTTGATTTTGGTTTTAAGCAGAAGAGAGCGCCCCTCTTTCAACGTGAATATGAATAAAATTCCACAATATCTGAACAAATATTTCAAAGAAACCAATTTTATACTCATTTATCCCATGCAAGCAGGTGTTTCAGATGAATCTCACGTAGCATTGAAAAATCCTTCAGTTTTAGTAGATCCGTTAGAGACATTAGATGATCTTGGAAAAATAATTGGTAATTTGTTTAAGAGAAAATTGAAGTGATGCTATGAAAATCATTTGTATAGGGTTTAACTATAAATCGCATATTGCGGAACTAAATATGAATATTCCTGAAAAGCCTGTTTTTTTCTTAAAGCCGGAAACCGCGCTTACCACAAGAAACCGTCCCTTTTTTTACCCCGATTTTTCTAATAATATTCATTATGAAATAGAATTGGTAGTGCGTATCAATAAGTTGGGAAAACATATCCGAAAAAAATTTGCGCATACTTATTATGATGAGATCGGGTTGGGGATCGATTTTACAGCACGTGATATTCAAGCCAATGTTTTCGAAAACGCCCTGCCTTGGGAGATCTCAAAAGCCTTCGACGGATCAGCAGTGATTAATCGCTTCCTCCCGAAAACAAATTTTCCTGATTTGCAAAATATCAATTTTACCCTATTGAAAAACAAACAACTTGTGCAACAAGGAAATACATCCGATATGTTGTTTTCTATCGCAGAGATTATTGAGTATGTATCCCAATTTATTACTTTAAAAATCGGAGATCTCATTTTTACCGGAACCCCGTGCGGCATCGACAAAGTGGAAATCGGCGATGAACTGGAAGGCTATATTGAAGAAGAACTGATGTTTAAATGCAGAATAAAGTAGAAGTAAGGTTTTGAATTAGGAACTGTAAGCCAACGAAAAATCTTTTAATCTTAAATCTTTAAATCTTTAAATCTTAAATCTAGTATCCCCCACCCCACTTTCTTAAAAACCATTCTGTGCCTAAAAGAAGCAATATGGAAATAAAATACCACCAAGAATTTAAAAACAAACTGTAACGTTTTTGATATGAGGCAATAGTTTTAATATGATCATTCTTCCTTATATCATTTTCTAAAGCAGAAAAGTTGCTTGCAGTATAGAATTTTCCTTGCGTGGATTCGGATATATTCTGCAATAAGGCATGATTTGCAACCAAGTTCATAGTTTCAAGTTGTAGTTCCTGAATGGTAAAAACACCTGATTTTAAATACGATTTATTACCGAATTTTACATGGGCATCCCACGAATATCTTCCCGTCGGCAATTTGCCCAGCGATAAAAAATAGGCGTTGTTTTGTTTAGAAAAGAGCATCTCATATTTTTTCCCTTCTCTATCCGTATAGTGAAACTCAACATCCGGATCATTTTTAAGTTCATAGGTATCGTTATACAGTTCTGCGGTAAATTCAACCGGCGCATTCTCATTATACACATTTTTTGCCTGTACACGAAAAAAACTTCTGTCTCCTTTGGCAGACAAATAGAGTACGGTTTTGTTTACAATTTCATTAAAGATTTCGTGGTTATTGGCATACAGATAATTATATACTTTCCATTGCCAGATTCCTGTTCCTGTTAGAATGCCTGTTTTGCTGACATTATTATCATTGAAAATAAATAATGGGTAATTAGTAGTAATAGTATTGATTTTTTGAAATAAAAAAATATTAGCAGAAACAGCAGACCGGTAGTCTCCAAAGGGTGTAGTTACCGGCGGCAATTTAGATAGCATTTTTTTAGCCTCATCGGAAAAAGTAAAAGAGACAAAGTTGTCGTTAAAAGCAGGCATCGCTTCGTTGTACAAGTCTTTGTTTTGCACCATATTTAATCCCAAGTTCAAACTGTTAAATACCGATAAGTTCGTAGTTTTACCCACAATATACCAGCAAGCACTACCTGCAGCATTAATTTTGGCAACCAAATTATTCGCTTGTTGATTATGAGAAGGTAATTGATGTAAAATGAACAACACGTAGTCATCAATATTTTGAGGTAGTTTCTCTGTTGAAAAAATATCTACTTGATACCTGTCTGATGTTTCCAATGCCCCTTTTATTGCTGCAATATCAGGATGTGGCGCCTGGTAGATGATTGCAATCTTCTCACGTTGATCCACTACTTCAATATAAAAAGCAGAAATATTGTTTTTAGTAGAGATCTCATTCTCAATGGGGGTCAAAGAGACCTGATAACGGTGTATCCCTTTTTCTTCGGCAGTTAAAGTAAGTCTCACAGTTTCAAAAAACTGATTTCCCGCAATGGAAATATTTTTCGTAAAAATGTCTTGGGTTCCATCGGAGAGTGTCAATGTAGTGTTTTTTCCGGCTAACTGAGTAGCAGCCACTTTAATTTCAACCGGAAAGAGATTTCCGATAAAGGTTTGTTTGTTATATACAATGTTAGAGATGAAGAGGTCGGGTTGTGCTTCAGGATTTCCCATACCCACAGTATAAACCGGCGCTTTTTGTTTTTCTGCAAGGTACAGGGGATTGGCGCCCTCATTAAAAATGCCATCGGTAAAAAGAACCACCGCGCCAATATTCCTATTGGTATAATAACTGTTTATCTCTTCAAAAAGAGCTGCTAAATGGGTGGATTTTTCGCTAAAATTCAATGCACTATTGTCGTGATTTTGTGCTACATTCGCACCAATTGTATAACTCACAACATCATAGTTTTTTTGCAGGTGTTGAACAAAGTTTTTATAGTTTGCTATAAAAGTAGTGGTATAAAAATTGGAATCCGGAATAGAAATGATAGATTCCGTATTATCGAAACCAACAACAATAATCGGTTTTTCGGTCTGTTTAACGGTTAAACGGAGCATGGGTGCCAGCAGAAGAAAGGCAATCAGAGCAATAGCAATTCCGCGAAAAATATACATTACTCTTTTAGATCTTTTGTCAAATACAATATTTCTGTTTTTATAATATAGTAAAAAAGAATAACTTACTCCAATGATGATACAAATTAGAGCAAGCCATAAAGAATATTCTGTAAGAAAAGACATAATTTAAAAAATTGAGGCGGCAAAGGTAGCGTTTTTTACTTTTTCTCGTGTGTACACGCTCCTTTTGCTTCCTCTTTTATATCGGCTTTAAAACGCCCTTCAATTTGGTAAAACTGATATAATGTTTTGGCAGAAAGGATCTTTTTTAATTGATCATACAGTTTTTTCTCCAATTGAACTAGTTTCTCTTTGGTATTGATTCTATCTTCCATGAGAACATACAACTGTTTATCCGTCAATTTTGTATAATCAACCCTTCCTTTACTGCGTTCAATACTGTTTTTTTGTAATAACAGTTTACTGGATTCAAATATTTCGGATTCCTCTTTCAAATAGGGGTTGTAAACATCCCAAAACGCATGGCGCTCGGAATCGGATAAAGGCAAGTTGCGTTCTACAAAATTTTTTTTAATCGTCATAATAGATTGACAATCTTCTTGTGCAAACAAGGAAGAAAACAGAAATAAGAAAAGGGTAACAAAAATTAAATGTTTTGGTGTCATAGTTTAATAATCAAAATAAGATTCAAGATCGTACATGGTTTCATAGAAATTTTCGGTTAGAAAATCATCAACGTAATAATCCACAGCGCGATAGACAATTGTTTCATTGACGGGTACTAAGGGGGCTTTTGAAAATAAGGGTTTAGAGGTAATTATTTGTTCGGCGGTATCGTTGGTCGCAATCATTTCGATTGCTTCTGCTATAGAATTTGAATCAAGGGAAATAATAGAGTCTTCAGAGGGTAAAATCTCTTCGTGTACATAAAAATGGGGTTCTGAATCTCTATTCAGAAAAATAAAATAGGAAAGCGCAAGAATGAGGGCAATAGAAGCGGCAACCGAAATAGCCGAGAACCATTGTTTTTTAATTTTTTGACTTTTCGTCTCTTTTTTAACACGTTGCATAACATCTTGTTGCAACTGTTCAAAATAATGTTCGGGAACTTCGAATAAAGGCTTATCTTTATAGGGTTGTAAAGTATCCATTGAATTTTTGATTATTGTTAAAACTTTTTATAGACATTATATATATATAGTAGGTTTAATGACTTAACAAAAAATCTTCTACTTTTTTCACTGCAAAGTGGTAAGAAGCTTTAAGCGCTCCTTCAGAAGTATTTAGAACTTTCGACATCTCTTCATAGGGCATCTCTTCATAATAGCGTAATGAAAAAACAATACGCTGTTTTTCGGGCAAATGAAGTATGGCTTCTTGAATTAGTTGTACAATTTTATCGGAGGACAAATATTTATCATCGGGAATGGTTTGCAGCATCCATTCGGTATAAGAGTCATCGGTTAAGTTAAGCAGTTTTTTCTTTTTTTCGATAAAAGTTAAAGATTCGTTGGTACAGATTCTTAGTATCCAGGTTCTCAAAGTTGCTTCTCCGCGAAACGTATGCAAGTGTCTCCAGATTTTTATAAACACATTTTGCGAAACATCGTTGGCATCTTCGTGCAGTCCTACCATACGTCGAACATTTTGATACACATCTCTTTGATATTTCTTGACGAGCATCTCAAAGGCGCGATTTCGTGTATTTTCGTTAGAAAACAGTTCAAGAATCAGCTCGTCGGTAGGCATAAATTAGTTTTGCGCAAAAATAGATATTTACTCGTTTTTTTGAATTTGATACAATTTTTTATTAAAAAAGAGAGCCATTTCTGACTCTCTTTCAGAGCGGAAAACGAGACTCGAACTCGCGACCCCGACCTTGGCAAGGTCGTGCTCTACCAACTGAGCTACTTCCGCGTTGGGTTGTTTTACACCTTGGAGGTGAGTTTTGTACCTCGGGCGGGACTTGAACCCGCACGACCGCAATGGTCACAGGATTTTAAGTCCTGCGTGTCTACCAATTCCACCACCAAGGCTCGTTTCAAAGAACTTTTCTCTCGTTTGAGGCAGCAAAAATATACTTTTTTCAATATTTTTGCCTGCAATTAAAAATTTTTATAATGAAACTATTATTATTAAGTAATTCAACAAATTACAAAGAACCTTACTTGGGCTGGTGTATGCCTTTAATATTGGAATTTTTTAAAAATGAGAAGAAAAAGATTCTCTTTTTCCCTTATGCGGGCGTAAAAGTAGCGGGAAAGAACTACCCCGAAAGTTACGATACCTATACGGATAGAGTATCCGGTATTTTTGCACAACACGGTTTTCAAGTAGAATCCATTCATCAGGCAAAGTGCCCAATTGATGCTGTAAATCAAGCCGATATACTTATGATAGGAGGTGGAAATACTTTTCATTTGGTGCACGAAATTCATGCAAACAAACTTATTGAGCCGGTACGCAGAAAAGTGTTGGAAGGAACACCGTTTATAGGATGGAGTGCAGGCTCTAATGTGGCTTGCCCTACGCTGCGCACTACCAACGATATGCCTATCATCATGCCCCAAAGTTTCCAATGTTTCGATTTTGTTCCGTTCCAAATCAATCCGCATTACATTGATCCGCATCCGGAAGAGATTAACGATGCTATTCGTCATGGTGGAGAGACGCGCCAAGATAGAATTAACGAATTTTTAGCGGTAAATTCTCAAGTTACGGTAGCAGGCTTGCGCGAAGGCACAGCGCTTTGGGTTGAAAACGACAGAATTACATTAAAAGGAGAACGTCCCATGCGTATCATGCGTCACGAACAGGAAGCGTTTGAAATAGAACCGGATAGCGTATTTGATTTTTTATTTCGGTAGTAATTTCACAAACGGCAACAACATCTCTTCCAATGAGATCCCTCCATGCTGGAAGGTGTTTTTATAGTAGTTTACGTATTGGTTGTAATTGTTGGGATAAGCAAAAAAGTCGGATCCTGATGCAAATATAAAGCGATGGGTTACTCCTTCTTTGGGTAGAAAAATATCTTCCGGATTTTTTATTTCATATACTTGATTGGCAGGATAATCCATCGTTCTTCCCACTTTATAGCGCAAATTAGGGTTTATAAACTTGTCGCCCACTACTTTTATAGGTTTTGTAATCTTTATGGTACCGTGGTCGGTGGTAATGAAAATAGGTATTTTGTTTGCAGACAAATATTTAATCATATCCAACAGGGTTGAATTTTCAAACCACGACTTGGTAACACTTCGGAAAGATTTTTCATCATCTGCAAGTTCGCGGATTAAATCCACTTCCATACGGGCGTGAGAAAGCATGTCAACAAAATTGAAAACGATAACATTCAATTGGTTTTGCATTAATTGGTGGATATTGTCAAATATCTTCTTTCCAAAGTCAACATTTAATACTTTAGAAAACGAATATTTAACATTTTTTCCATACCGTTTTAGATATTCTCCCAGCAAAGGTTGTTCAAATTGATTTTTACCACCTTCATCATTTTCATTCAACCACATATTGGGGTATTTTTTTGCAATCTCTCCGGGCATAAGTCCTGCAAAAAGCGCATTTCTCGAATAATGGGTAGCCGTAGGAAGTACACTGTAATACATATCTTCAAAATCTGTACGATAATATTCGTTAATGAGCGGTTGCAATGTTTTCCATTGGTCGTAGCGCAAATTATCAATCAAAAATAAGAAGATAGGAGTATCTTTAATAGAGGGAAATAGTTTCTCTTTCAGGATTGTGTGTGAAAGTAGCGGTTTTTCAGCACCTTTACCCAAGAGCCAATCCTGATAATTACGCATTACATATTTACCAAAACACGTATTCGCTTCCAGTTTTTGGTCGGCAAGAATTTCCGCCACTCCTTCATCTTCAATTTTTTCTAATTCTAATTCCCAATATACGAGTTCTTTATATAATTTTTCCCATTCTTCCAAGGAGAGTTTGTCGGAAATTTTCATAGATATTTCTCTAAAAGCTTGTTGATAAGCAATCGTACTTTTTTCGTTAACTAATTTTTTATTATCAATGTTTTTTTTAAGGCACGACAAAATCTGGTTTGGGTTGACCGGTTTGATCAAATAATCTGCAATATTACCACCAATAGCATCTTCCATAATATTTTCCTCTTCACTTTTAGTAATCATCACAATTGGAACATGTTGATTGATAGCCTTCAAGCGCTTTAGCGTATCAATTCCCGTAAGTCCGGGCATGTTCTCATCTAAAAAAACAATATCCACAATTTGAGTTTCAAACATTTCAATAGCTTCATTTCCACTCACAACCGGAAGAACATTATATCCTTTGTTTTGTAGAAAAATAACATGAGACTTCAGATGTTCAATTTCATCATCAGCCCATAAGATAGTTGTATTCATAAATTAAATTTTAAAGTGTATAGTAAACGAAGATTATGAGATTTCATTTTATTCTTATTAAATTAATTTTGTACGCAAATATGCCAAACAATGCAAGTTTACAATTAGAAACAGTAACGTTTTGGTTTACAAAAGTAACAACCAGCGGTGTTACATTTGTAAAGCACGTTTCTATTACAATATACCATGTGTGATAGTTCTTATTACCTTATCAATATTCTATTTAAATTATTGATTATTAGATATTTTATAGTAATTATATAATATTTGATACGAATAGAGCAAGTTATAGTTTTCAACAATCTCTATTTGCTTGAATACTATTCTTTATCTTACTGATTTTTAGTATTTTGAAATGATTACTTACTATATGTAATAATAATTTTATCAACAATTACAAAAGTAAAATAATAAAATTATATTTTTGCACAAGTGTAAAAGATACACGAATTACAAATGTAAATATTTTTTATTTATGATTGACAGAATTAAACTTATAATGGAGTATTACAAATTATCTCCGGCTTCCTTTGCTGAGCAGATCGGCATTAATCGTTCCAATTTAACCCATCTTTTTTCGGGAAGAAACCAGCCCAGTTTAGACTTGGCTAAAAAAATCTTGCACTGTTACCCTGATATTAAAACCGAGTGGCTCATCATGGGTGTTGGAGATATGTTTCGAAATAATGAAGAAAAGGAGTTAAATATTAGAGTAGAAAATGAGAAAAAAAACACTATATTTCAACCTGTACCAGAACTATTTACTGAAGAGATTCTGCAATCTCATGTGGTTTCTGAAGCGTCTGTAGCAAATTTAAACAAAATAGATGTACCAATATTCGATTCTAAAAGCGATATTACGGGTAAAGAAGTAACTTTAATTCATAAGCAACCTGTGGGAAATACGCACTTACCCTCCCACTCTACTTTACCAACAATAAGCAAAATTATTTTTTTCTATTCAAACAACAGTTTTGAAATTTTTCATCCAAACCAATAAAATGAGGCATGCAAAGAACAAGAGAGCCTCTGTATTTTATATCTCTATAAAAACTGTATTTTTGCCCTCTGTTTTTATGAAAAATATTATTCTCCCTGTTGATATTAACCTTTTAGAGCAAGAACTTACTGTAGATAAGTTTTTGCGTGAAACCAATGTGGGGCATAACTTTATTTATATTGTTACCGCGCACGATTCCCCCAATGTGATGCGTGAGATTGGGCGGCTTCGTGAACTTACTTTTCGTCAAGCCGGTGGTGGCACCGGACGTGCCGTAGATATTGACGAATATGATACCGCTGATATTCCTTTCAAGCAACTGATTGTTTGGAACAACGAAACAAAAGAGATTGTAAGTTCATATCGTTTTATTCTAGGTAGAGAGGTACCGTTAGATGAGAATGGCTACCCCAACACTCCTACATCAAAACTGTTTCATTTCTCTAAAAAATTTATTGAAGGTAAATGGCAAAAAACTATCGAATTGGGGCGTAGTTTTGTGCAACCTAAATATCAAGGAACCACAAATCCACGCCTTGGGCTTTTTTCTTTAGATAATCTTTGGGATGGTCTGGGCACTTTAGCTGTGGATTACCCTGATGTCAATTTCTTCTTGGGAAAAATGACAATGTACGACAGTTACAATCGTTTAGCACGAAATTTAATCCTTTTCTTTTTAAAAAAATATTTCAAAGGAGATAAAAATCTAATTACCCCTTATGAGCCCGTAAAAGGCGATAAAAGAAAACAGGTATTTCGTTCAATCTTCAGAAATGCTTCTTATAAAGAAGATTTTAGAATGCTTAACGAGAATATTCGCGACCTAAAGACCTCTATTCCACCATTGATTAAAAGTTATATGTCGCTCTCTTCAAAAATGAAATGCTTTGGCGCTTCTGCAAATCCGGAATTTGGACCGGTGGAAGAGATTGCTATTATGATTAAAATTGCGGATATAAATGAAGATAAAAAGAGACGTTACATCTATTCTTATAAGAAAAAGGAGAAAGGAGAAAAGAAAAAAGGAAGAAATAAGAAAAAAGATATAGTAAATTGAAAAGATATTGATATTCTCGTAAATAGTAAGATGATTAAAACGATAACTTTCCTGCAAAGCGAGGTGGATTGGCGCAAAGCTCCTCCTCCCTCTTTGCCCGAATATGCCTTTATTGGTCGCTCTAATGTGGGAAAATCTTCTCTCATCAATATGTTAGCAAATCACAAGTCTATTGCAAAGACCTCTTCAAAACCAGGAAAAACACAAACTATCAATCATTTTTTGGTAAATAACGCATGGTATTTAGTGGATCTGCCCGGCTATGGCTATGCCAAAATATCGAAAACCATGCGCGAAAAATGGGTAAAGATGATTAACGACTATCTTGTTCTTCGCCAAAATTTGCAAGTGGTTTTTGTATTGATTGACGCCCGATTAGAACCGCAAAAGAACGATTTGGAATTTATTAACTCTTTGGGTGAAAGGCAGATACCGTTTGCGATTATTTTCACAAAATCGGATAAACTTTCTTCGTTTCGGGTGTCGCAAAATGTGGAAGCATTCAAACAGGCCATGTTAGAAACGTGGGAAGAACTCCCTCCCGTTTTCATTTCCTCTGCAACAGATGGAAAAGGAAGAACTGAAATACTTGACTATATCGCTGCCTCTGCTGAATTATAAGTTCCTTATCCCAATGATATCCCGCACATCTCGTACTGTTTTTGCAGCGCTTTCGTGCGCTTTTTCAGCACCCTGACGTGCTATTTTCCTAAGGTAGTCGTTGTTGCAACGCAACTCCAAAATTTTATCATAGATAGGCTCCGTAAAAGCAATCATATCCACTGCCAACTGTTTTTTCATATCACCGTAGCGAATTTGACACGTATTATATTGTTCTTCAAAAAACTGCAAAGTTTCTGAAGTTGAAACGGCTTTCATTAATTGAAAGAGATTCTCAATGGCTTGCGGTTTTTCCTGATTAGGTTCGGTAGGACCTGAGTCGGTTACCGCTTTCATTACCTTTTTGCGAATGGTTTCCGGATCATCTGCAAGATACACACAGGAGGCTTCATTATCCGATTTCGACATTTTTGTAGATCCGTCCAAACCGGGAATTTTTACCAATTCATTGCCAAAGTTGTAGGCAACAGGCAATTTGAAATAGTCCACTTCATAAAGATAATTAAACCGTTGTGCAAAGTCGCGCGCCATCTCTAAATGCTGCTGTTGGTCTTTGCCTACCGGCACTTTGCCGGCGTGGTGGATTAACACATCGGCAGCCTGCAACACAGGGTAAGTAAGCAAGCCTGCATTTACATTGTCGGGTTGTTTGCGCGCTTTGTCTTTAAAAGATACACAACGCTCCAATTCTCCCAAATAAGCAATCATATTTAGAAGCAAATAGAGCTCTGTGGTTTCGGGAAGATCGCTTTGCACATAGAGCGTTGCCTTTTCCGGATCAAGTCCTGCCGCTAAATAATCCACCAACACATTTTTGATATTCGTATTCAGTTCCGATCCTTTTGGATGTGTTGTAAGTGAATGATAATCTGCAATAAAGAAAAAACAATTCGCTTCATCTTGCATTTTAATAAAATTGCGAAGAGCGCCAAAATAGTTGCCCAAGTGCAACAAACCGGTGGGGCGAATACCACTGACTACAGTTTCCATAAATTTACTATAAGTTTAGATTTGATTTAGGGCGCAAAATTATAGGAAAATTGCTTGGTTAATCTCTACCATCCCATAAGAATTTATTACTTTTAATTGCGCCGTTGCACCTACTGTGATAGCGAATAATGCTATTAAAATAAATACTTTCTTCATTATAAATTTAGTTTTACGTCCGCTCCTTAAACAGATATTAATTAAATATCTACTGCCTTCGTTATATTTTTAAAGTGCAAAATTAACTTATTTAGAATACAGTTCAAATAAAAACAAAAAATTAAGCATCAATATTTTCTTTGATAAAGAGAAGAACTTTATCCTTCTAAAGAATTTATATTATAGAGCAATTAAGAATTTTCAATAATGTAGTATATATTCCCTAATATAATGTTAATTTGCACCCCTAAAAAATGAACCCATATCAATTATGAATTTATCAGAACAAGAAATTATTAGAAGACAAAAATTGCAGGATTTTACCAATCTTGGCATTGATTGCTACCCCGCAGAATTGTACGAAGTGAATGTTACATCGAAAGATATTTTAGAGAATTTTCCAAAAGACAATAGTTTATATCAGGATATAAGTTTTGCGGGAAGAATTATGAGCCAGCGCATTATGGGAGCGGTAGCTTTTTTCGTGCTGCAAGATGCCACAGGAAAAATACAAATCTACGCCAAACGCGACGAACTTTGCCCTGAGGAAGATAAAACCCTTTACAATAGTGTGTTCAAGAAATTGGATATCGGAGATATTATCGGGGTAAAAGGTTTTGTGTTTACTACCCAAACCGGCGCCACCTGTATTCATGTTACAAAGTTTACAATTCTGAGTAAATCTCTGAAACCACTGCCCATTGTGAAGGAAAAAGAGGGAGAAGTGTATGATGCATTTCAAGACCCTGAACTGCGCTACCGGCAACGTTATGTGGACTTGATTGTGAATCCGCAGATTAAAGATACATTTATTAAAAGGACAAAATTGGTAAATACCATGCGTAATTTTTTGAATGAAAAAGGATACTTGGAAGTGGAAACCCCGATTTTGCAACCGTTGTACGGCGGCGCGGCAGCGCGTCCTTTTAAAACTCATCACAACAAGTTGGATATGACACTCTATCTGCGCATTGCTAACGAATTGTACTTAAAACGATTGATTGTTGGCGGATTTGACGGTGTATATGAGTTTTCAAAAGATTTTCGCAACGAAGGGATGTCCCGCTTTCACAATCCGGAGTTTACACAAATGGAACTCTATGTGGCATATAAAGATTATGAATGGATGATGAATTTGGTGGAAGAGATGGTGGAAAAAGTTGCGTTAGAATTACATGGAACTACACAAGTGCAAGTAGGCGAAAATGTTATTGACTTTAAACGTCCATGGAAACGCTACACCATGTATGGCGCTATTGAACATTTTACGGGCATAGATATTTCTAATATGGATGAAAAAGAGATGGCAACTTTTGCTAAAAAATGCGGGGTGCACGTGGATAACACAATGGGGCGCGGTAAACTGATTGACGAAATATTCGGAGAAACCTGCGAAGCCCATCTGATTCAACCCGCTTTTATTTACGACTATCCTATTGAAACTTCGCCATTAACCAAAAAGCATCGCACTACGCCCAATCTAACCGAACGTTTCGAAGCAGTGTGCAACGGAAAAGAGATTTGCAACGCCTATTCCGAGTTGAACGACCCGCTTGACCAACGCAAACGCTTTGAAGATCAATTAGAACTCGGCAAGCGCGGCGACGAAGAATCTATGGTATTAGATGAAGATTTTTTAAGATCATTAGAGTACGGGATGCCGCCCACTGCGGGATTGGGTATTGGCATTGACCGGCTATCTATGATAATGACCAACTCCAACTCTATTCAAGATGTGCTCTTTTTTCCGCAAATGCGACCGGAATAGTCCAAGATTAGCTGAAAACAATTCAATCTTCGTTATGATTTCCTTGCTGCGAGTGACAAAATTACGCCAAGACAAATCCCCAAGAAAGCAGCAAACAGCACTTGAAAATTTTGCGGCAAAATAAAAGTGAGGGTGTGCGCCGGAATCCAAAAGAATGGAATGGTTTTTTTAAAGACAAATCCCCACTGCACTTTCCAATTTATTTCAGTAATTATTTGCGTAAAATGAATTTTCTTGCTAAAAAATCCGATGATTGTGCCGCCGGTTTGTGCAATGTGGGTATCTGTAATTTTGTGTAGCGTCATAAAAACAGGGGCAAACGTAGTATTCATCATTACGCTGATACAGAACGCGCCCCAAAGTTTCAGCATAGAGAAGTCGCCGCTCATTGCTTCAGACACCCCTGAACATATCTGAAATTTATCTAAATACACCGGCACTCCGTTTCTAAAAACGCCCATAGCAATGGCAATCCAAACGCCCAGAACTCCCCAAATCACCATACGTGGAAGAATGCCAAAATTGGGCATATTGTACTTTCCGGTGCGAATACGCAAGCCCAATACCTCTCCAAAAGTTGCCAAAACTGCAAATTTAACGAAAGCCATAATTAACGGAAGTTGCTGGTTTATTTCTTCATAAGCGCGATAAACATCTTTAAAAATGAAAAAAGGAGCTAAAAACAGAATGACACCGAGTAAAATAATGAGGTCTTGTTTTTTCATATCGATCGAATTTATCTTGAATTTTATTCTTTCACTAAAGCCAATCTAAAACCGCAGTAACTTGCCCGCTCATTGGAGAACAAACTGCTGTAATGGTACGATGACACGCAGCAACTTTGCTCAATGCTGTTCCAACTCCCCCCACGCAAAACCATTTTTTTGACAAGTTCTTTAGATTTAGCACTCTTCTTTCTACTGTCATCATTTTCGCTAAATCTATACCCGCACCATTCCCAAACGTTTCCGCTCATATCGTAAATACCGAGTTCATTTTGCATTTTCTTTCCCACTTCATAAATTGATTCTTTACTATTGTCAATATACCACGCTACATCATTAATATGGTTACTGCCGCTATATTTGTACCCTTTGCTCAATTTACCGCCACGGGCAGCGTATTCCCACTCTGCTTCGGCGGGAATACAAAACTTATAGCCTTCCGGTAATTGTTCATCCAACAAATGATTAAGTTCATCACAAAAATATTCACAATCGGTATAGTTGATTAACCACATCGGATAATTATCGCCGGCACCATAAAGTAGAGGAATTATTTTACTATAATCTTCGGCAGAGAACACAACTTCATCAAAAGTGGCTTGTCCACCTATTTTCGACTTCATATAAAATTTCCTTTCAGAGTATGCATTATCCAACCATAGTTGCGATATTGTAGTTCCTGTAACTGAGTGCCAAAGTTTTTGAGTAACTTGATATTTACCCATAAAAAAATCTGTTACGCTTATTTCACGAACAGGCCGTTCTCTCGGATAGCAATCTTCCTGTCCTGAAGTGCAGCCCATTAAAAAATTTCCACCCTCCACAAAAACCATTTCAAACGTTACCCCATTTACGGTAAAAGTGAGATTCTCTTGTCCATGTACAATTTTAGAAATGAACATTATGGTTGCAAATAAAGCAAAAAAGTAATATTTTTTCATGCTTAAAAATGTTAATTAATCTTTTGATTTGTAAAAAAATGTTGCGGCAAAAATATGTTTTTTTACATAGCATAAAACTTGCCACAAAATTAACAATTATTCCTTAACTACATAGTCCCGCAGGGACGTTAGGAAGAGAAAATTTACGTTTTCACTCATATTCAAAACATTAGCGCCACCTTAAACACCACAAACGCTACCGCCCAAGCCAGTGCAATGGAATAAACCACCGAAAACAACGCCCATTTCCAGTATCCGCTTTCTCGTTTTATGGTAAAAATAGTGGCGATGCAGGGCATGTACAACATGGCAAATACTAAAAACGAAAGCACAGAAGGTGTTGTAAAGATGTTCGCATTTTTTAAATGCTCGCCCACCTGAGTTTCCTCTTCGCCGGTGTTATACAAAATAGCCATCGTGCCTACAATGAACTCTTTAGCTGCCAACCCGGTGGTTAAGCAAACGCTCATCTTCCAGTCGAACCCCAACGGACGTAACGCCGGCTCTATGAAATGCCC
>Ga0123353_10002873_pt1 | contig 21555 bp, 27 predicted proteins | sample TergutLab28metaG_3_FD_92763 | JGI IMG/M metagenome (GOLD analysis project Ga0123353, IMG submission 92763) | Labiotermes labralis P3 segment gut microbial communities from Petit-Saut dam, French Guiana - Lab288 P3 | ecosystem: Host-associated > Arthropoda: Insects > Digestive system > Gut ... | reverse complement strand
GTCTAATATATTAGACAACTTGATTTTCTGCCGTTTTTATGGTTGTCTGCCATAGTAGACAGTCAAAACCGGAAACTGAAAATTGGGAGTTTCTGAAGCTATTCTATTATCTTAACGGTTCCCAATTTTCCCCTTGCAAATCAATTGTGATAAGGTAAAATGCCCGTCTGATAAAACGGAGATAATAAAATGGCAGTTCCAAAAAAGAAAACATCCAAAGCACGCACAGCTATGCGGCGCGCGCATGATGCAATCGCAATCATGCCGGCCGGCAATTGTAAAAAATGCGGCGAAAAAAAGCGCCCGCACCACGTATGCGCCGCCTGTGGAAATTACGACGGTAAACAAGTTGTCAGCAAATAAACAAATCATCGCTATTGATGCAATGGGGGGCGATAAGGCCCCCAAAGCTGTTTTTGGCGGGCTTAATCAGTTCCTGTACCAAAACGGCGGCGCCGGCGTCCAGTTCCGAATATTCGGCGAAGAACGCCAGATGCGCATCCTTGCACAGCGGTATCCGCGCGTCGCCGCCAATTCCGAAATAATACACGCGCCGAAAAGAATCAAAGCAACCGACAAGGTCGCCGACGTCATACGCGCTTCGGCCGATACAAGCATGTACATGGCAATCAAAGACGTGCGAGAAGGCAATTCCATCGCAGTTGTCTCCGCAGGCAATACCGGCGTGCTTATGGCGCTTTCCAAAATGCTTCTTAAAACCGTCGACGGCATATCGCGGCCGGCAATTACAACCATGGTGCCCGCCGGCGGCGGCGACCATCGGTGCGTGATGCTTGACCTTGGCGCCAATATTCAATGCGACGAGGAAGTGCTGTTTGATTTCGCTATCATGGGCTCGGTTTACGCAAGCACCGTGGGAAATATGCCGAACCCGAAATTGGGGCTTCTCAACATCGGCGAAGAAGAAACCAAAGGCAACGAAACCCTGCAGCGGCTTAACAAAATCTTAACCGAACACCGAGGCGCATTGCCGTACGATTATATCGGATTTGTCGAAGGAAACGACATATCCGCCGGCCATGTACAGGTTGTCGTCACCGACGGATGGACCGGCAACATCGTGCTTAAAACCATCGAAGGCACCGCGAAATTAATCAAGCGCGTCTTGTCGGAAACGTTCAAAAAATCCATCATCGCCATCATTTTATCCTTTCTTTTGATACATGTTTTCAAACGGCTTAAAAACAAGATGGACCCGCGGTCTTATGCCGGCGCCATCTTCTTGGGGCTTAACGGATATTCGGTAAAAACGCACGGAAATTCCGACGCGCTTGCATTCGCAAACGCCGTCAAGTACGCGCTTGATTTGGCAAAGGCGGACTTCAACGACCATATCGCGGAAAGCGTTGCGAAGTTGGCGGAAATAAAGGCAAAGCTTAACTGAAAAAATCCGCCGTACGGCGGATTTTTTAATTTTAAGGCTTGCCCGTTTTTTCTTTTGGGAAAATCCTTATCTGCGCGGGGTCATTGGTCAGCATCCATTTCGTCACAATCAAACGTATATCAAAGTACGTTGTAAATGTTTCGCGGCGCTTTTCATCTTTGCAATTTTCCTTTATTTCCTTTTTGCGTTTTTCAAAGAGCTTTATCAGGTTTTCCATCGCGTCCACACATTCCGGCGTAAGCAACGGTATTACTTTTGTCATGTCAAAGCCTCCTTTTTTATCAAGACACAGACTATCTGTATCTTTGTGTTAAATGCCGGTGTCTTGCAAGCGATACGGCGTTTCGCACCGACACAAGACATGCAACGGCGTCTCTTGCCTTGGCGTTGTTTTCTTCCTTTTTTTGCTCTTCTTCCTTTTCTTCTGCTATTTGTTTTTCAAGTTCCTCTACATCCAACTTATATTCTTCGCCGCAATAGTAAACTGTAACTGTGCCATCGTTCTTTACGGGAACCTCTATTTCGCCCCATGGGTCTTTCTTGTCCATAATAAATCTCCTTTGGTTTGCGGTTGGGTTTCAAAGCAACGAAGACTGTTCCGTCGCTTATATAGGTAGATAATAAGCCGCAAATTTCAAGGCACAAGAGCTATATTCTGCAAATCGCTATAATCTTGACTTGTTGTGTTTCTTTGCTACACTATGATTGCGGCGTTCCCCCCGTTAAATACTATTCATTGTTAATTGCTAATTTATTTGACTTTTGCCTTGGGGCGTACTAGCATCAGGGTATCACATAAAGAGGTGTGCCATGGCTACTGTTACACGTGCTGATTTGGCCGCAAATATCCAGCGGACTGCGGGACTCACCGGCGCCGAATCATACAAGATGGTGGATTTGTTTTTCAACGAAATCGCCGAATCCCTTGTACGCGGAGAAGAAGTCAAAATCGCGGGGCTTGGAACTTTCAAAATCTTGGATAAAAAAGAACGCATGGGACGCAATCCAAAGACGGGCGAAGCCGCCGTGATTTCCGCACGCCGCGTTACCACTTTCCGCCCAAGTATGGAATTTCGTAAAAAAGTCGCAGGCTAATCAGGAGGGAACATGTCCATCAACAAAACATTCGCACTTGCGATAACAGCGCTGGTCGCCGCGGTTGTCATCACCGCCCGGCCCTTTGGGAGGACTTCGACCGTTTTGACAAGCGGCGAATGCATCGCAAGCGTCGAACGCGACCGCACCGCGATAACAGTGCGCGTCACCGTGGTCGACCCGGACGCCGCATCATCGCTTCGCAGAGCCAAAGCGGCATACGGTATCGTCGCCGAATACACACAATCAATCGACGACGACACAATGGAAATGCAGACCGCGCGGTTCGATTCCCATGAAAGAAACAGATGGGACCACAACAGACAGGAAGAAATCTTTGTCGGATTCGAAACCAATATCGAACTTGTCATTTCAAGCGACCGGCGCGACAAAATCGAAGAAGTCATGTCGGCATTTGCGGGCCGGCCGAATATTTTCCCCGGCAATCTGCGGATGTTTTCTTCGCCCCGGAAAATCATGCCCGCGATTGAAAACTGTATCCAGACCGCGGTCGAACACGCACGGTCGAATGCGAACTCTATCGCCGCTGCGGACGGGCGCCGCGTCGGACGCATGGTCTCGGCAGAATTCAGTCGCATCGCAGGCCCGGGCGACATACAGCCGCGGCCGATGATGATGCGCCAGGCGGCGGCGTTGGGCGGCGGGGTAGGCGCGGATTCGGGGATAAGCCTGTTTGCCACGGATTCCGAAATATCCGTGACGGTTACCGCGACGTTCGAACTTAAATAAAAACTTGCAATCATGGAATTATTGCCCTAGTATCCGCGGGCAAGAAATATAAAGGTAATAAAATGGCCAACAAGAAAAAAGCAGCAAAAATCGTGGTGAAAATGAATAATCCGGAAACCGGATACTATTACACCAAAACAAAAAATACAAAGTCCGAAAATACGCAGGGCAAAATGAAAATGCGAAAATACGACCCGAAAGTCCGCAAACATGTGGTGTTTACGGAAACAAAGATGCCGTCGTAAAAAAATAAAACTTCGCCGACGGCGAAGTTTATTTTTGCGCGACAAACCACGAGCACGAAATATGAATCTTCACAAGTTTATAACCAACCAGATAAAATCCGCATTGGAAAAAATCCCGGCTTTGGCGGACGCGGACATGTCGAACGTTGTCGTGGAAGTGCCGCGCGACCGCACCCATGGCGATTTCGCGACAAACGCCGCGATGGTTTTGGCAAAAGCTTTGAAGCAAAATCCGTGCAAAATTGCGGAGGAAATTCTTCCGCATATCTGCGCCCTTCCCTTTGCGCGCTGTGCGTCAATCGCCGGGCCGGGGTTTATAAATATAAATTTGAAGGACAGTTTTATTTTGGAAAATGTCTTTCCCGACTCCGAACACCGCGCCAAGCGGGTTTCCGGAGCGCCGCCGCAAGTCATTGATTTGGATTACGGTTCCTATAATGTCGCGAAGTCTTTGCATATCGGGCATCTGCGCGGCGGCATAATCGGCGATTCTTTTTACCGCATTGCGAAATTTTTGGGGCACAGACCCGTCTCTTACAATCATATGGGCGACTGGGGAAAGCCTATGGCGCTTGTCATCGCGTGGATTATGAAAAAATTTCCGAACGATTGGGACAAGCCGGATTTCAAAATCGACGAATCTGAATTCAACGACTATTATCCGGCCGCAAGCGCGCACGCGCAAGAGAATTCGGAATTTCTTGAACAAGTGCTGTTGATAAAAAAGGAATTCCAGGACGGGCGGGCTGACTATGCTGCGCTTTATGAAAAAATGCTGTCCATAAGCATGCGCCAGATGGCCGATATTGTGGAACGCCTTGGCATGCTGCCGTTCGACAATAATCTGGGCGAAAGAAACGCGGCGAAATATCTTGACCCGGTTGAAAAAATCCTTCGCGAACAAAATCTTTTGACGCTGGATAACGGCGCGGAAATCATAAAGCTTAAACGCGACGACGACAAGGCGCCGATGCCTCCGTTCATGTGGAAGGATTCGCGCGGCGCGGATACTTATGATTCGACCGACCTTGCCACAATCTATTACCGGAAGATTACGGACAAGCCGGACCGGATAATTTATTTCACCGATTACCGGCAACAGCTTCATTTCGCGCAATTGTTCCGCGCGGCGGAGCTTTCCGGAATTTTTCCCGCGGACAGATTAGAATTCCCTTATTTCGGCGGGATAAACGGCGCGGACGGAAAACCGTACAAAACCCGCGACGGCACGGTCGCAGGATTGCTTGACATGATTGAAACGGTGGACGCCGCAGCGCGCGCGCGCGTTAAAGAATCCGGGAAAAACCTGACTGAAGACACCGTCAAAATGATTGCGCTTGCCGCGTTGAAATTCAACGACCTGTTGCACGATACAAAATCGGATTATATATTCGATGCCGATGCGGTGACGCAATTCGAAGGCCGCACCGGACCGTATATCCTTTACACAGCCGTAAGGTTGAACAGCGTGTTAAAAAAGGCAAACGGCGCCGGGCAAACGAAAAAAACATGCTGCCTTTCGGTTGATGAAAGGCTTTTGTCGCTTGCCATTTTGGATTTCGACCGCGCGGTGGGCGCGGCGTTTGACAAGCGCGCGCCGGATGTTTTGGCAAACTATACTTATGATTTGTGCCAGACGATAAACACGTTCTATCACAATTGCCCGATACTTCGCGATGATGTGCCGGCCGATGTGCGCGCGCACCGTCTTGGGCTTGTTGCCGCGGCGGTTGAAACACTGTCGACCGCCATAGATTTGATGGGGCTTAAAATCCCGGAAGAGATGTAGCTTTCAATCCTTTTTTCTGAAGAACTTTGCGAAGTCGTCAAAATTGGATTCCGTCGCGACAAGGATTTTTGCAATGCTGTACGTGCTTGGCCATCTTGGTTGACCGAATTTCGACCATCGTTTGCTTCGGTTGAAAGTCGTCGGGTCAAGTTGGGACATCCGCGCAAGACCCGAACACGTCATTTCCCGTTCGGCGGCAAAAGATTCTATTGCGTCCCATATATCTTCGTGGGTCATGGTGTCCTCTCTCCGGATTCTGTAATTTTTCCTATTTTCATACCTTTAAGCAATAGGAACTTATCCCGATAATATACTATTTCGAAAGACAGCTCAATGACTTCAACCCCCAGTTGATTTTGCAAACGACATATTGACGCCCAGAGTCGGATTGAGACCAATCAGACAAATCGGGCAATCGGTAAATTATTGATAAAAATGCTTATCGGCACTGTTTGTCATCGGCGGTCGCTTTTTCAAACATACGGTCACAGTATTTGCCGATATTGCGCAACGTGCGAAAAAATCTTGCAAAGCCGCGCAAAGAATATATAATTCGCCACGCCGGGTTCCGGCGCAGCCCGCCGACGGCGGGCGAAGACGGATGGATGCGTAGCTCAGTTGGTAGAGCAACTGACTCTTAATCAGTGGGTCGTGGGTTCGAATCCCTCCGCGTCCACCACCTTTTGCCGCTGCGCGGCGGTCCGGTGGTTTTGCCAAAAAATTAACGCCCTTTACGGGCGCTTTAATTTCAAAAATTATATGTAATCCCCAACCCGTAAAAGCCATAAGAATAGTTTTCAGGGGTCAGGGTTCCGTTCGAAAAGTGCTTTACATAAAATTCCCCCGCCATTCTTTCGGTGAATCTGTATCCCATGAAAATTTTGAAGGTAAACAGGAATGTCGAACTGATGCGTTCGTTTTTTACCAGCTGGAAACCGCCGCCCGCGCCCAGGCCCGCATACCATTTTTCACCGTGCAACGGCGATACATCCTGGGTCAGATAAAGAATCGGAATGGAATAACTGGTCCAGTCCCAGCCGTATTTCCGACCAAAGCCGACGGTCTGGGAAACATTCATCGAAAATCGCGCCGGCAGATAAAACATAGTCGTCGGCACAGAGTACTGCAGATGCAATTCCGAAAAGGGAACCGGTTTGACGGGCGGCGGCACCAGCTGACGACCATTAACGCCGGCACCCATCGATGCGCCGAACTGGTGCGCGTAACCGTCAAAAAAAGGATTCCGCGCCGCGTCCGCGGCGCGGAAACAGCAAACGGCGGACAGGACGGGAAAAACAATCACAAATGTTTTTTTCATTACAACTTCCTCTTGGTTTCGGGGCGATTATATTCCTGTGCAGGACAATTTGCAAGTTTTCCTTGAAGCACGGAGATCCTTTGCGCTAGACTTAAAAAAAGGAGACAGTATGAAAAATCCCAAACGATGCGGTTGGTGCGAGGGCGACGCGCTGTATACAAAATACCACGATAAAGAATGGGGGCGGCTTGTCACATGCGACAAAACTATGTTTGAATTCTTGACGCTTGAAGCGGCTCAGGCCGGGCTGTCATGGATTACCGTATTGCGAAAGCGGGAAAATTATCGCAAAGCCTTCGCCGGATTCGATGTGAAAAAAGTTGCAAAATTTGCTGAGGCGGATGTCGAGCGATTGTTAAAAAACGAAGGCATCATAAGAAACCGTTTGAAAATCGCAGCGGCGATAAGCAATGCAAAACTCTTCATCGAAATCCAAAAAGAATTCGGAAGTTTCTGCAATTACATAAAACAATTTCTGCCGAACGGGCGGCCCGTGGTTAACAAGCCGAAAACACTTGCCGATATTCCGGCGTCAAGCCCGCTGTCCGATGCAATCGCAAAGGATATGAAAAAGCGCGGATTCAAATTTTTCGGAACGACGATTTGTTATGCCCACCTGCAGGCGACGGGATACGTCAACGACCACCTTGCCGATTGTGATTTTTGTAAGTGACCGGTCGCCAGTCGGCAAGAGAATAAATCACATCAAAGCAAAATCGCGATAAATATCGTAAGCGCGTAAATCGAAACAGTTCCAACAGCCGTCCACCGAAGCCAGCGCGCATCGCCCGGCATAAGCGCCGCAAGAAGCATCGTCGACGGGACAAGCGGGATAAGAGCCGACGGCGCGGACACGCTTTTCGATAAAGAAATCAATACAAGCGACAATGTCGCAAAGCACAACGCATACACCAGAGTATCGTCCCGCCCCTTGACCACGCGCAGCGCGTCCTGTCTGAAATCCTTCCAAAACATCCGCGTTGCGAAATACAGCGACCACGGCAAAGCGCCAAGAAGCCAATACGGCCAGACCTCCCATGAAAGGCCTATGCCGCCGAAAATCCGAAACCCGCCGAAATAATGCGACAAGAATCCCGGCATCGCAAGTTCGGCAAACACGTACCAGGGAACGGCAATCGCAAGCATTATAAAGGTTCCGTCAAACCACGGAAACGCGCCGGACATTTCATTCCATCTTTTCGCGACCAAGACATAAAACAATATCGGAATCACGGCAAACGGAAGCATCACCGGCCCCGCCGCCAAAAAGCCAAGACCAAGCGACGCGAAAAACAAATACCCCGCCGACGCCATCCAAAACGGACGCCGCGACAGCGTCATGACAAGCATGCCGTCCTTGTCTCGTTCAAAACTTGTCGTCGGAATATTGTCGCGATCTTCCGGCACGGACAGCGCGTTATAAAAACTTATCCAGCAAAGCGTCACAAAAAACGCAAGCGCCGCGCCCGGCCCCGCCATATCCATCGACGCGATAAACAAAATCGCCGTCGCCAAAATTACGGCCGAACGCGCGGCGGTCGCGGGTCCAAGATGCCGCCTTGCGAAAAGCCACGTTAATGCGCCCGCGCCGAAAAGAAAAAGAAAACTTGGCAGCCTTGCCGCAAACGACGTTATGCCGAACAGCTTCATCGACAGCGCGCTTGCCCAAAAGGACAGCGGCGCAAAAGTCCAGAACGGCGAATCTTCGGAAACCGTGGGGCTTATAAAGTCGCCGGATTCGGCGATATGGCGCGCGACGTCCAGAACATGCGCATCGGACATGCTTGGCAAAATGCCAAGCGACAAAGACAAAAGCCGAAGCGCAGTCGCGCCGACGGCAAGCCAAATAAGACTGTTTATCATTTTTTTATCATACACCATGCCGGACATGATAGCAGGGGCGGAATCTAAAATCAACTTGCTTTTCCGCAAACGGATTGCAATAATCGGGGCATGAAAAAAGAAATAATACTTACTGGCGAAAGGCCGACCGGCCGCCTTCATATCGGGCACTATGCTGGCGCCCTTGCCCGTCGCGTGGAAATGCAAAACAGCGGCAAATACGAAACTTTCGTAATTATCGCCGACGACCAGGCGCTTACCGACAATGCCGACGACCCGCAAAAAGTGCATGACAGCGTGTTACAGGTCGCGATTGACAACCTTGCCGTCGGCATCGACCCGGCCAAATCAACCATGTTCATCCAATCGCAGATTCCGGAATTAAAAGAGCTTACATTCTATTACATGAATCTTGTCACGCTTGCGCGATTACAGCGCAATCCGACCGTCAAAACCGAAATCGCAAATAATCGGGAAAAATTCGGCGCGTCCGTTCCCACCGGATTTTTGGTTTATCCCATATCGCAGGCGGCCGATATAACCGCGTTCGACGCAACCATCGTGCCGGTCGGCGAAGACCAGATGCCCGTCATCGAACAGACGCACGAAATCGTGCACAAGTTTAATTCTCTTTACGGCGAAACGCTTGTCATGCCGCGCGGCATCGTGAACGAAAATGAAAAAGCGCGCCGCATGCCCGGAACAGACGGCGGGGCAAAGATGGGAAAGTCCATCGGCAATGTCATCAACCTTGGCGATTCCGCCGATACAATCGCGGCACAGGTAAAGACCATGTTTACCGACCCGCTTCACCTGCGTGTCGAAGACCCGGGGCACACCGAAAACAATCCGGTGTTTCATTATCTGTCCGTGTTTGCAAAGCCGGAACATTTTGCGGCATTCCTTCCGGAATATGCGGATTATGCCGAACTTGCCGCGCATTACGAACGCGGCGGATTGGGCGATGTGAAGGTTAAAAAATTCCTTAACGACGTTTTACAGGAAATTCTGCGCCCCATACGCGAACGCCGCGAAGCGATTGCGCGCGACCCGGGTGCCGTTATGGAAATTCTGCGCTCAGGCACAATCGCTGCGCGCGAACGCGCCGCCGCCACCACGGACCGCGTAAAAAAAGCGATGGGGCTTGTCTATTTTTAATTTATATAAAAGGATTCTATTATGGCAATCAAAGTTCGCGACTATGAAGTCCGATTAACAAGAACAAAAGAAGAACGCGCCGACGTGCGCCGCCTGCGGTATAAAATATTCGTCGAAGAAGAAGGCGCAAACGCATCCAAAGAGCAACAGCTTCTTCGCGAAGAATACGATTCTTACGACCGGTTCGCCGATTATATGGCCGTATTTCACAAAGGAAAAATCGTCGGCACATACCGCATCATAGACCGCGAAGCGGCCGAAAAGATGGACGGATTTTATACCGAAACCGAATTCAACCTTAACAAAATCAAACGCGTAAAGGGCAATATCGCCGAAATGTCGCGCGCGTGCGTCGACCCGGAATACCGCGATTCGCTTGTCATGCGCATGCTTTGGATGGGGCTTGGCGATTATATTCTTAAAAATAAAATCGTGCTTATTTTCGGCGTCGCGTCCTGGACCGGGAAACAGCCGGGCGAATCAGCACAGGCAATATCGTATCTGTATTACAACCATCTTGCCCCGCCGTCTTTGCGCGCAACGGTCGAAGTCGGCAAAATGGATGAAAACGTCAACCCAAGGTTTACCAAGATGAATATCCTTCCCAAAGATTTCGTCGATGAAAACCTTGCCCGGAAACAGATGACGCCGCTTGTCAAAGGGTACCTTCGACTTGGCGCGAAGGTTGGCAAGGGAGTTTTCGTTGACGCGCCGTTCAATTCGTACGACGTGTTCATGCTTATGCAGACGAAAAATATTTCCAAAATTTATCAAAAGCACTTCGCAGGAAGCCCGGATGCGTTCGACCATCTTGGCATCAAGCCGGGCGCGTGGAAAACATTCGGAAAAGTATTGCTGTCGCCGGTTACCGGACTGTTCATGCTTGCCGAATTCTTCCTTAAACCCGAAGACGCCGAAGCCGTAGAACGTATAGAAGAAAGCGATGCACGATATGAAGAAACCAACGATTTTTAATTATATATTTGGAGCCTTTCGGTTCGGACTTTATGTAATCTGGTCGATTTTAAGCATTATCGCCGGACTGTTCGTGCCGTCGTATTCGACGGTCGGGCCGAAATTTCTGCGCTTTTATATGCGGGGAACGGCGTTCCTTATCGGGATGAAAATCCGGGTCCATGGAAAGTTATCGGACGCGCGGCCACTGATGATTGTCGGCAACCATATATCGATTTTTGAATTCGTGTCGTTTCCGATTGCATTCGGCACAAGCTTCTTTTCCAAGAAAGAAGCGGCCGATTGGCCTTTTATCGGATGGCTTATGAAAAAGTTCGGTGTGGTGTTTATCGACCGGAATCCGGCGACCGCTTTGGCCGCGCTGTCCGCGGTGTGCGACCAGATGGAGCGCGCGACATGGCCGATGACGATATACCCGGAAGGCACGACCACAAACGGCGCGTACGTGAAGCCGTTCAAGTCCGCCATGTTCAATTTCCTTGAACGGGAAGGACGCATGTGCGGCGCGACGGTCCAACCGGTTGCCATGTTCTATCGCAACCGCGACGGCACAAAAATTTCCGACGTCGATATGGCGGAACATTACGCTTGGTTCACCAACGCAAAACAGACCGAGGGTCCAAAGGCGTCTGTCGAACGCGGCCTTATCGCGCAGATGCTTCACATATTCGTGCTTGGCGGATTTACGGTTGAAATCCATGTATTGCCGCCGCCGCCATTGGCGGAATTCAAAGACAGGAAAGAGCTTGCTGATGTCTTACAAAAAATAATCAGTGATGAATATATGAAATTGAAATAGTGGGTGGTGCCGGTGGCTGGTGACTCGTGATATAGTGTTATCAAAAAACTTAAGTCACGAACCACCAGCACGAGCCACCAACAACGAGGTAAAAAATGCTTATCCAAAATTTATGCGTGCGCAGACAGTTTGAAGAAACCGGCCACGCGACCACCAAAGGTCACAAAATCGCCATCAAAGGCGGATATATACATCAAACTTTCCAGGGCGGGTATACTTTTTCGCCGCTGGGCCTGCGTGTCCTTCGGAATATCGAACGGATTATCCGGGAAGAAATGAACAAAATCGACGGTCAGGAAATTCTTATGCCCGTCGTTGCCGGCGCGGATTTGTGGATTGAATCGGGACGATACAATACGGTTGACGTGCTTGCGAAATTCAAGGGGCGGGGCGGGACGGACTATGTCCTTAACCCCACCCACGAAGAAGTCGTCGTCGATTTCGTAAAGACCGTGTTGGAATCGTATCGCCAGTTGCCGTTCATGGTGTACCAGATACAGACCAAATTCCGCGACGAATTGCGCGCGCGGGCGGGATTAATCCGCACACGCGAATTCATCATGAAAGACGGATATTCGTTCCATACCTCACAGGAAGATTTGGAAAAATATTACGGCCGCGCGCTTGACGCTTATTACAAGCTTTTCAAACGATGCGGGTTCAAAAATTTCGTTCATGTGGAATCGCCGTCCGGCGACATGGGCGGAAGCGTCGCGCATGAATTCCAGCTTGTCCACGAAAGCGGCGAAGACACGATTTATCTGTGCGCATGCGGGTTTAATACCAACAAGGAATCGGTCGGCGACAATGCAAAATGTCCGAAATGCGGCGCGGAAATGAAACAAGAACGCGGCATCGAAATCGGCAATATTTTCCAATTGGGCGACAAGTATTCCGCGGCCATGAACCTTACTTTTGCAGATAGCGCCGGCGTGCGAGCGCATCCGATTATGGGATGTTACGGCATCGGCGTGGGGCGTATTCTTGCCGGAATATTGGAAGAATCCGCGGATGAAAACGGGCCGGTTTGGAATATGGAAACGGCGCCGTTCGCGGTTCACGTAATCGCCATTCCGGATAAAGACGGACAGGCGAATGCCGCGGCGGAAAAGATTTATAACGACTTGCTGGAAGCGGGAATCGATACAATTCTTGACAACCGCGATGCACGGGCGGGCGAAAAGTTTGCCGACGCCGACCTTGTCGCCGCTCCAATTCGTTTGATTATATCGGCGAAAACTTTGGCGGATAAAATCGCCGAAGTAAAATACCGCGTAAACGATAAAGACACCGCCAAAATGAAAGCCGCATTCGCAATCGGCGATTGCATTAAGGAAGTAAGGTCCGCGATAGAATCGCTTAAATAAAAGCCGCCCGTTGGGCGGTTTTTTAATTAATCCTATTTTTGATTCGAGGGTTTCAAAAATTCGTTTACAAGTTCTTTCATCAGTGGGACGAATTCAGGATGCTCTGTTTCAAATTCTTTTGTAAATTTTTCCGCCTCGTCATCGGTCATCAAGATAACCAAAGACCCGTGAGGTGCGGCCGCGGCAACGGCGCTTTCTCGGTTTGGATAAATATGTGTATTGTCTTCGGATTTCATGGTTTGATTTGTCCGCCTTCTCCGCCTTCGCTTACGCTACGGCGCGACACTCAGATTTTTTAAGCGGCCACACGAAGCGTCAAAGACGCGAAGTGTGGTGCGGATAAGAAGACTCGAACTTCCAAGGGTTGCCCCACTGGTACCTGAAACCAGCGCGTCTACCAATTCCGCCATATCCGCAGCGTAGCGGGATTATTGCATTGAATATTCTGGTTTGCAAGGGATTTGTGTCGCCGTTTTGCGGCGGCGACCTATTGAACAGCGGATTCCCGCCTTCGCGGGAATGACGCGGAGAGAATGTTGATGCGCCTGTTTCTTCACCATAATGACACAAATTTCTTGCAATCTGGGATTTTTGGTGGCATAATCGGCGGGCATCTGCGGACGGGCGCCATGCAATCAGAATAACCCCGTAAGACCGATTGTTACCCCACCCAAGAGTTGCTATAGCTCGCGTTGCTCGTAAGCCAACTCTTTCCCATCCCGCAAGGGGGCAGGTTTTCGGGCGGAATCTGGCAAGCTTTGTATATTTTCATGAAAGATTTATCCAAAGAATTATTTAATCCTCTGTCCGGCGAAGATTTCGGACAAATGTTCACCCAATCTTACGGCTCTCAGGAAACCCTTCAAGGGTACGCCACCAAAGGCACCGTCAAAGACATTCTTGAAGACTTTGTTCTTGTCGATGTTGGACTTAAATCCGAAGGCCGCGTCCAGCTTCGCGAATTCGGCGCAAACGTCCCAAAAGTCGGCGACATTATCGACGTCTTTATCGAACGTTATGAATCGCGCGACGGGTCCGCCGTATTGTCATACACCAAGGCGCGTGCGGAAAAAGCGTGGAAAGACCTTGAAAAATCTGTCGCCGAAGGACTTGACCCCGAAGGTACAATCATGGAAGTCGTCCGCGGCGGATATACCGTCGACCTTGGCGGAGTGTTCGCATTCATGCCATCGTCGCAAGCAGACCATCGCCCGATACGCGATGCGAAATCGCTTGTCGGGATGACCGATAAATTCCGCGTCTTGAAAATGGACGCACTTCGCACCAATGCAATCGTATCGCGCCGCGCTATCCAAGCGGACTCTATCGCCGCAACGCAAAAAGAAGCGATGAAGGCAATCGAACTTGGCGCCGTTGTCGAAGGCGTCGTCAAAAACATCACCGATTACGGCGTGTTTGTCGACCTTGGCGGAATCGACGGACTGCTTCACGTCACGGACCTTTCGTGGAAACGCGTCTCGCATCCGCGCGAACTTGTCAAAGTCGGTCAAAAAATCAACGTCAAGGTCATTCAATTCGACCCTGAATCACACCGCATCTCCTTGGGCATGAAACAGTTGGAAGAAGACCCGTGGGATACCGCGTCGCGCGCGTTCAATGTCGGCGACGTTGTCACCGGCAAAGTGTCGTCCATTACAGATTACGGCGCGTTTGTCGACCTTGGCGGCGGAATCGAAGGACTTGTCCATATGTCCGAACTCTCTTGGACCAACAAGAATATCCACCCATCGAAAATCTTGACGGCGGGCGCGGATATTTCCATCGTCGTGCTTGGCATCGACCAGGACAAGCGCCGCATATCGCTTGGATATAAACAGACCCAGGCAAACCCGTGGAAAGAATTCGCGGAAAATTACAAAGTCGGCGATGTCATCACCGGCCCGATTAAAAACACGACCGAATTCGGATTGTTCGTGGAACTTACCCCCAGCCTTGACGGAATGGTGCATATTTCCGATTTGTCTTGGGACAAGCTTGACGAGGAAGCGCTTAAAAAATTCGTGCGCGGACAGGAAGTCACGGCGAAGATTCTTGACATCAATCCGGAAAAAGAACGCATCACGCTTGGCATCAAACAATTGACCGAAGGCTCTGACAGCAAACGCAGCGCCATCAAAAAAGGCGCGGTTGTTCGCGGAACCATTTCCGAAATCACGCCGGACGAATTGATTGTCGATTTGGGCAACGCGCGCGGAATCATCCGCCGTACCGATTTGTCGATGAACAAAGACGAACAGAAAACCGAAAGCTATAAAGTCGGCGAATCCGTCGAAGCGTCGGTGGTAAGCGTTGAAGAAGACAGCGTCAAACTCTCCATCCGCGCACTGCAAGCCGCGATGGAAAAACAGGCCGTCAAAGACTATGCCAAATCTACGGATTCGGGTGCGGTACTTGGCGACATACTTGGCGCCGCTTTCGAAAAGAAAAGCTAGTCGCATACGGCTCAACAAAAACCCCGGCGTTGCCGGGGTTTTTATTGCTTGTTTTTTCCGCCACCCAATAAGAGATAGACAATATATGGAAGCACCAGTAATAACCCAATAATGCCCAACACCTGCATATATAATTCGGGTTCGGAATTGTCTTTTGGCTCTTGGGCTTTCATTACTATTCCCCATAATACAAGAAACAATAAAACTATAAACCAATCCATTATGAACCTCTTGCTTATTTATAGGATTATAAATAAGCGGGTGGCAAATACAAGGGGAAAGTATAGTTGTGTTCGCTTCGCTCACAGCTGTTGTTATCCCACCTCCGTTCTTGTTTTGAGCAATTATTAATTGTTAAAAACAGTTCACAGGGCGGGAGTGACAAAGAAACGACGTACAGCTTGATTTCGGCGGCGGTTGTTTTATAGTGTCTTTATGAAAATAATTGATACGAATTACGAGCTTTGTAAAAATTGCCGCCGGGGCGGCTGTTGCAACAAGTTCGACAAGATTAATCCGCCGGTTGTTTCCAAACCTGAATTGGACAAGATACAAAGAATCTATGGCGACGACATCCCTGAATTTCGCCGCATCGGCGCGTGCGAGGTCAGTTTCAAAGAAGTCCAAGAATATTTCGTGCCGCGGATAAAGACCGATATGGACAGGCGGCTTTACGAAGGTCTTGTCGATGCAATGGGCGGACGGTTCTATCATCCGGCAATCAAAGGCAAGACCTGTTCGATGCTTGCCAAAAATGGTTGCGCTATATACAAGCATCGGCCGCTTGATTGCCGGTTGTTCCCATTTACTACTCAGGTGAGGATGGTTCCGGGATTTTCGGAAATGATTTGGCTTGTGTTCGACCCGACGATTTGCGGGCATGCGGCGGATTCCGAATGGGTGCGGGAATTTATCGTCCGCCATACTTGCGATGCGTTGGATATTGCGGGCGGGTACCGGTTGGACGACCTTTTGGAATACACGACCGTAAGTTATAAGTTGCCGCATAAAGAGCGGACGGACAAGCTTATATTGTGCGCGCCGATACCAAATGGGCGGTGATAAGTTGTGTCGCTGCGCGACGGTTTACAAGCCCTTTTCCCGCCTGTGCGGGAATGACAAAATAGAGGTATCATAATACCACACAAGAATTTCTTGACTTTTGGCGGGACGTGGGCAATAATTATCACGCTAACAAAAAGGTAATAATATGCCAGCAACAAAATCATTAAAAGCATCCGAATGTCATGCCGATTGGTATGTCATTGATGCGACCGATATCGTGCTTGGGCGGCTTGCGGCTTATGCGGCCATTCTTTTGCGCGGCAAACACAAACCGACATTTACTCCGCACATGGATTGCGGCGACCATGTCATCATTATCAATGCCGAAAAAATCGCCCTTACCGGAAACAAGGCCGACAAGACAAAATTCTTTTGGCACACCGGATGGGTCGGCGGAATCAAAGAACGCACGTTCGGCAAAATGCGCGAAGAAAAACCGGAAAAGTTCGTGTTCAACGCCGTAAAGCGCATGATGGGACGCCGGACATCCGTGGCGCTTGCCAACAAACGTCTTACCAAACTGCATGTGTTCGCGGGACCGGAACATACGCACAGCGCACAAAAACCAGTCGCCGTTGATTTCGGCGCGATGAATCCGAAAAACAAAAGGGCATAAGAAATGGCAGAAAAAGTAACAAAAGCACCAGCCAAAAAAACCGCGGCCCCGAAAGTTGCAGCGGAAAAGAAACCGGCGGTAAAAAAAGAAACCGTGAAAAAAGAGCCGGCGCCCAAAAAAGAAGCCGCGCCAAAAGTCGCGACGGTAAAGAAAGAAGCGGCGCCCGCGCCGGTCAAAGCCGTGGCGGACAAACCGAAAACGGCGGCGAAGTCCGCCGAAGCGCGAAGCGCAAAGACGGGCGACAAAGTGACAATGCGCAAAGGCGTCGTGTATGCGACGGGAAAACGTAAAGATTCTGTCGCGCGCGTCTATGTCGCGCCCGGTCGCGGCGAAATTATCGTCAACGACAAACCGATGGCAGAATATTTCAAACGCGCGGTGTTGCAAATGATTATCATGCAGCCGTTCGGTGTCGCAAAGCGCGACGGATTGTTTGATGTTCACGCAATCGTAAGCGGCGGCGGCCTGTCCGGTCAAGCCGGCGCGGTAAAGCACGGCATTTCCAAAGCGCTGCTTTTAATCGAACCGGAACTTCGCAAAGAATTGAAACGCGCAGGGTTCCTTACCCGCGACGCGCGCGTTGTAGAGCGCAAACACTTTGGTTTCCGCAAAGCGCGCCGTTCGACACAATTCAGCAAGCGTTAAACAAAAAATCCCGCGTCGCGGGATTTTTATTAAATCACAATTCGGTGCCGATTGGCCTTTATTGGCCCATAAAGGACAAGTCTATTTTTGGTTTTACTTTTACACTCAATAGGTCTATGTTCTATGTATGCAAAACTTGATTGAATTTTATGAATTTATTTACGACCGCCAAAAAATCTGGCACGATAGATTTGTATTAAAACAATCTGCGCCTTGGGCAACAGACCCTATATTTTCAAGTTTCAAATTTTGCAATGTTTATCGGGAATTGGATTCCGGAACAACCGCTATATCTAAACATTTAATCGGAACAGATATAACACCGGAAAATAAACTCTTAAATATCATCGCATATCGTATATTTAACAAACGCGACACGTTTGAAAGACTGTTCGATGGTTTGCTTGATATAAAAACATTCGATGTAAAAAAATTAGAAAAACGATTTGATAAGATTGAAGGGCCAATTTTTTCGGATGCTTATCTGATATCGTCGCATCCGTTCAATAAAGAATATCGACCAAAAGACAAACACGTTCAAGTGTTGCTTATGCTTGATGCGTTGATTCCAAAATTGCCGCAGATTTTGGAAGAGTTAAAGCACGGCGACGGCGCGACCGGACTTGGCATTATTGAAAAATATGTTGCCATGGCTGGCCCGTTTTTGTCGGGGCAGATTTTATTGGATTGTACATATTCCAGAAATTCCAAAGGCAGGCCTGATATAGTTCTATATACTTCAAATGATTTTTTAATAGTTGGGCCAGGCGCACATTGGGGATTAGAGATTTTATTTGGAAAGAAGTTAAACAAAATAGAAGCAAATGAAAAATGTCGTTTTCTTCACGCGTCCCAAAAAGAATATTTTGCTTTATTGAAAAAACAAAAAAGAAAAGACTGGTTTGGTGTAAAATGGGACAATCCCGATTATAGTGGCAGCGATTATGTAAGTCTGCACGATATACAGGGCTGTTTGTGCGAGTTCCGAAAATATACCAGATTGAAGTCTGGCGAGAAAGCCAAGAAGCGATATTTCAAAATATCGTAAACTATGAAAAAGACATATTGTAGACATAGAGATCGCATCATATGAAACAAAATCCCGCAATGATAATGCCAGTGCGGAATTTGACTTTTTTGCGATTTAATTTTTTAATCTTGCATTTCGGGCGCGGCGATTGTATAAATACTCTCGTGTCGGGGCGTAGCTCAGCCTGGTAGAGTACTTGCATGGGGTGCAAGGGGTCGCTGGTTCGATTCCAGTCGCCCCGACCAAATTTGGCAGAAAGGTAAAAAATCGTCTGCAAGTCAAGGTAGCGTTGCATTTTGCGAGTTCGATAATCCAACATCTCAAAAAAGACTGTTTTTTAAGATTTATCGAACCAATCCACACATTTTCAAGCCTTCAACCGATTAACCGAACAAATCCACCACGACTCCACAGCCACAGCGGGGTATGAACATCTATCGGCATAATGGACTCGTCTGCCAGCAAATTCTCCCATAGCGATGCGACATATTCTCGCACATCGCCACGAGTTGTTTCCGATTCTTCAAGCAATCCGAGGCGAACACTGGCCTGGATAACATGTGTATCCGGTGCAATTGTAATATGCTGGCGATTCTTAAACTGAAATTCGGTATAGTTTCCCAATACATATAACCAATAATTCAAAATTTTTGGGCCGGACAAGTATGGAAAAACCTTTTTATTCTTTTGTATATGCGATTTGATTTTTTCTATATCGAAATCAAGATTTTTCAAAAATTGGTCTATCGGCACGTGCGAAAATGTATGGCAAAGAGTCCGCCATATTTCAGGGTGCTTGTTCGGCTGTAATGCAACCTTATGTTTGGTCAATGCCTTGCGTAACTCCATGGCGCTCATTTTCAGAACTGCAACCGGATTAAAAACATTTTTTGTTTCCGGGTCTGCATAAGTTTTATTTGCGGCTTCCCAAAGTTTATAAGAATTCCGTTGATAGTTTAATGCCATTGGCAAAGTGAAATAAAGCAAGTTTTCGGCGGATAATTTATCAAGTCCAGGATTTTCGTCTTCGGGCATTTCCTTGCCGCCAAGTAATCCTTTGTTATGCATTGCAAGAAGTTGTTTTGCTTTTGATAATATTTCGGTTTTGTTCTGCATATGCAGCAAGATAATATGATTTTATCCGCAAGTCAATAATTGGATATTCATTCGATAGACGCAAATCAATCCCGGCCATATTATGCGGGCCGCGTAAAAACGGCCGTTTTTCTTTAGAAACCCAATCTTGTCGCAAGTTCGAAACTTGTCCTTTATAAAGGACAAGTTTAGTGAATATTAGGTTGATTTCCGCCGAATTAATGCTATTCTTCGCAAGAATGGGGGACAAGAGAAATAAAACATAAGGCAAGCTGTTATGGATATAGTCGCCCGGGTCAATAAAATTGTTCGCTCTCAGAAAAAAGAATACATAAAAGAAGTCAATCGTCTTGTCCCGAATAATAATCTGCCCAAGAACCTTTACACAAAAAGTTTTGCAGACATGATGTCGATAATCATGGATTCCGGTCCTGCAAGGCCTCATGATAATCTGCGTATCCATATGACAACTTCCATAGACACCATTGGCAAGGCTGTTTGCACGGTTAATGGGACCAGGATGGGCCGGGCCGGAGATTTCAGCGGGCCTGGCAAACTCAGTAATGCTAAATTGCTGAAATCTTATGGCAGCACCCGCGGTATTATTGGTTTGCCCATTTCCGATACTGAGTTTTTTCAAGCATGTGAAAGAATATTTGAGCCTGCGCTGAAAGTCGTTCATTATCCATTCCATATTAGCATAGGCACTCCCCTGAAATTAGAAGAGCATGCAAAAGAAGGCTATAACATCATACCATCCGGACAGGAAATAAATGGAGGCCGGCCGATAGGGCTTCGCATACCCGATTATGCACATGCGCAACCGCTTTGCGAGTTGTTTTTTGTAACGGAAGACAAAGAGGCTTTGGCGATGGAAGATGTCATATATCTGCGCCCTTCTGATGGCTTTTGCATAAGCGGAGGCATTGCCGGAACCGTTCATCATAATGGGTGCAATTATTTCTCTCGCCAATTTTATCACATAAACAACATAGGACATTTCGAAGGTTTCAGCTTTAAGGCCGTGAAAGAGCTTCCCTTAGATATACTCAGTTTTGCCGCAGCAAGACTCATAAACGTCAGATAGATTTCATTTTGAAATACAAAACTGTCCGGAGTAAAAAACATGAATAAAATTATTGGAAGGATTAGATTTCGGTTGCTTCAACGGCGATTGCTGAATTGTCCGAAAGAAAAGCTGCCCCTGTTGTTAAAAAAGCTTTTCCATGCGCGCACGGGCAAGATGCCGACGGACGACTTTACCGATTTCAATGATAAAATCGTGTGGGCGATGATGTTCGACGCGACCGCGCTTAAAGCCAAGTGCGCCGACAAATACCGGGCGCGCGAATATGTGGCGGAAAAAATCGGAAACGAATATCTGCCGGAACTTCACGGTGTTTGGGATTCGCCCGACGAAATCGACATTGCCGGACTTCCCGAAAAATTTATTTTCCAATTCAACACTGGCACCGGAAAACAGAAAATCGTGCCGGATAAAAGCGTGCTTGACATGGGCGCGCTTCGGGACGAAATGCGAAAATGGTTCACCCGGCATTATTGGACACGGACGTGCGAGTTGCAATACCGAGTGCCATACAAAGTCATCGCGCGGGAACTTCTTGACATACGGCTTGACCGCGAATTCCGTCTTTATTGCTTTGACGGAAAGGTGGAATTCATCATGCACCGCTCTTACGAAAAGGGCAAAAAGCATATAGGGCTTCGTTATTACAGCCGCGATTGGAGCGGTCCGGGATTTACGATGGCGGGGGGGGGGGGGGGGAGAATTTTATATCCTCTTTCAGGTTGACAAGCGGGGGGCGTTGCAGCTCAAGATCACGCTTTGGCAAAAAGTTCATTCTTTGCTGCAGCTTGGTTCTCGCGCTTTTTAATTCTTTTTTGAGG